>ERZ772973.1015-NODE-1015-length-11031-cov-80.4853_pt1 | contig 11031 bp, 7 predicted proteins | sample MGYA00580672_ERZ772973 | MGnify/ENA primary metagenome ERZ772973 (study PRJEB29015, sample SAMEA2737938) | human oral metagenome | biome: human oral; feature: human-associated habitat; material: dental | place: China | collected 2152 ... | reverse complement strand
TCGCCCCCGGCGGCTCGCCCCTGCGGACCCGCCCCCGCCGGCGGGCGACGACGCCCCGGCGGCCCCGCGGGCGCCGGGCAGCCTCGTGCGGGACGCCCTGCGGTAACCGGGGAGGGCCGGGATGAGATACCAGTTCGTCGAGTGGCTGCACGAATTCGACTCCGAGCCCGTCGCCATCGTTCAGGAGCTGACCGACGACGGGTGGGAGGTGCGCAAGATCGAGGTGTTCCCCGGCGGTTCGGTCGGCCTGGCCTCGAGCCGGGGCGAATCCGGCGGCTCCGCCCTTGCGGAGCTCCCGTCGCCGGACCTGGACGCCATCAATCGGAGTCCGGAGTTCAACGGGGTCGCGATCGGGCCGCGCCTGTTCGAGGCGCTGTGGCGGGAGGCCTCCCGGGCGCGCCCGCGGCCCTGAGCGCGCCGCCGGGCCCGTTTCCGGCCTCCGGGGTGGGGGCGCTCACCGCGCGGGGCGCTGGGTGCGGGCGGGGCGGGGGTGCTACGGTGGGCGGCGTCCGATGGTGTCCCTGCCGAATGGAGTTGACTGTGCCCCTGGGTTCGGATCAGGTCGGCCCGCTGGTCGGCATTGATGAGGATGTGGCCTACAGCGCCGGTGATGCGAATGCGCTGTCGGCGGCGTGCCGTGCGAGCGCGTCGCTGATCGAGGGCCAGGCGGGGTCGCGCTCGTCGGCGGTGTCGACGGCGAAGACGCATTTCAAGGGGCGTTTTTCGCGGTTGTTCTCCGATAATGCGAGCGTGCAGGCGGCGGATGCGACGAATCTGGTCACGGCGCTGCGCGATGTGGCGACGAAGGTCGACGCGCTGACGGAGGAGGCCCGCAAGGAGCAGGCGCGCCGCGAGACGGGGCGGAAGTGGAAGCGGGATCACGACAACCGCAACTGGGCGGAGAAGACGTGGGACGCGATCTTCGGCGAGGATCCCGTGCCGATCGGCCCGGAGGCCAAGCCGCTGCCGGTGAGCGTGCCCCAGCCGGTGACGGGCAAGCGGGAGACGCCCGCGCCGGGGTCGGAGACGGGCTCGACGGCGGGCACGAGCTCGGCGGCGCCCGCGGATCTGCGGTCCTTCGCCTCCACCTCGCAGACGCTCAACGACGCGCTGAGCGGGCAGCCGGCGTCCCTGCGGGGCAAGTACGAGACCTTCACGGCCTCGTGCAAGTGGGGCGGGGTGAGCGCCTCGGGCGTGTTCACCGCCTATGACACGTACCTGACCAATAACGGCAATGATGTGACGTGGGCCAATACGGTGGCGGCGGCCTTCGAGGCCGTGGGCGGCGAGGACGGCGTCTCCACGGTCTCCGACGCCGCGCTCCAGGCGTGTCTGGAGGCGGCGGGGGTGAGCGTGTCGCGCACGCAGATCACGATCGAGCCGGCCAGCGTCCAGGGCGGTCAGGTCACGACCGGGTACGCCGACGACCCGGTCAATACGCTGACCGGCAATTTCATGGAGCCGGAGATCGATCTGGCGTTCGCCGGGGGGTGCGGGGCCCTGGCGCTGATCCGCGTGTACAACTCCTCCTCGGAGGAGGCGGGCGCGTTCGGGCCGGGGTGGTCCAGCGCGCTCGACGCGCGCCTGGAGCTGGGCGATGAGGCGGCGGTGTGGGTGCGCGACGACGGCGCGCACGTGACCTTCCCGCGCCTGGGGGACGGCTGGGGGCGGGCCGTGGGCGCGAACCTGTGGCTGACCGCCGAGGGCGTCGGGGCCGGGGACCCCGCCGGCGGGCGGCTGGTGGTCGGCGACAACGACGGGGGCCGGTGGGTGTTCACCGCCGCGGGCGCCCCGGTGTCCGGTTCGCGCGGCGCGGGCACGGCCGTGTCCTACGTCAGGAGCGGCGGGCGGGTGGTGCGCGTGGATCACGAGCGCGGCCGGAGCGTGTGTCTGACCTGGGACGAGGAGACCGGCCGCGTGGTGGCGGCGCGGGCCTCGGACGGGCGCGAGGTGGTCTACTCCTACGACGGCGCCGGCCGGCTGGTGGGCGCGGCGGGCGGCGACTCGGGCGGGCGGGGCTACGAGTGGGACGAGGACTCGGGGCGCCTGGGCCGGGTCGTGGACGCCGACGGCGTGGTGGAGGCGGACAACGTCTACGACGGGGCCGGGCGGGTGCTCACCCAGCGCTCGGCCGACGGGCGGGTGACCCGCTACTCCTACCTGCCGGGCCTGGTCACGCAGGTCGCCGACGCCGACGGGGGGCGCGCCAATACGTGGATCTACGACTCGCGCGGCCGCCTGATCGGCGTGGTCGACGCCGCGGGCAACCGGCAGTCGGCCGCCTGGGACCGGTGGGGCAACCAGGTCATGGCCGCCGACCGCGACGGGGCGCGCACCGTGCGCGTCTTCGACGGGCGCGGCCGCCTGGTCGAGGAGCTGACGGGGGCGGGCGTGCGCTCGTCGGTGGTGTGGGACGAGTCGGACCGCGTCGTGGAGGTGCGCGCGACCCCCGGCGACGGGCCCGAGTGCGTCACCCGTTTCGCCTACGAGGGCGCCGACCGCCACCCGAGCCGGATCGTCGACCCGGAGGGCGGGGTCACGGCCGCGGTGTGGGAGGACGGCCTGCTCACGCGCGTGACGGACCCCACGGGGCGGTGCACCGCGCTGGACTACGACGCCTTCGGCGACGTGGTGGCGGTGACCAACGGGGCGGGCGAGCGGGCCCGCCTGGAGCGCGACGGGGCCGGGCGGGTGACGGCGTCGATCTCCCCGGCGGGGCGGGTGACCCGCTACGTCTACGACTCGCGCGGGGCGTGCACGGGCCGCATCGACCCGGACGGGGCGGTGTGGGGGTACGAGTACTCGGCGGCGGGCCGCCTGCTGGCCGCCGTCGACCCGCTGGGGAACCGGGTCGAGGTGGTGCGCGACGGGGCCGGGCGGGATGCGGGCAGCATCGACGCCCTGGGGCGGCGCCTGACCAAGGAGTTCGACGACCTGGGCAACCTGGCGGCCCTGCGCCTGCCCGACGGCAGCAGCTGGGAGTTCGTTCATGACGCCCTGTCCCGCCTGACCCGGGTCGCCGACGCCTCGGGGGCCACGTGGTCGCTGGAGCACGACGCCGTCGGGCACGTGACCGCCGGGGTCGACCCCACCGGGGTGCGCCGCGAGGCGAGGATCGGCACGGCCGGGTTCGGCGAGTCGCTCACCGACGGCGCGGCGACCTGGAGGAGCGAGCACGACCCGCTGGGCAGGCTCATCGCGCAGGCCGGCCCGGACGGGGCGGAGATGACCTACCGCTACGACCGGTGCGGGCGGGTGATCGAGTCGGCGGACCCCGACGGCGGGACGACCCTCTTCGAGCGCGACGCCGCCGGGCGCGTGGTGCGGGTGACCATGGCGTCGGGGGCGTCCTACACCTACGAGTACGACGGGGCCGGGCGCTGGTGCGCGTCGGTGTCCACCGGCGGGGCCCGCTACGAGATCGGCTACGACGCCGACGGCAATATCGCCACCGAGACCTGGCCGACCGGCGAGGTGGTGGTCACCGAGCACGACCGGTGCGGGCGGCCGGTGCGCCGGGTCGAGCCCGGGGCGGGGACCACGACCCTGGGCTACGACCGGTGCGGGCGCGTGGTGCGGGTGCGCGACCCCTACTACGGGCTGCGCAGGTACGCCTACGACGCCGCCGGGCAGATCGTGGCGGTCACCAACGCGCTGGGCGGGGTCACCCGTTTCGTCTACGACGAGTGCGGGCGGCCGGTGCGCACGATCGACCCGGCGGGCGGGGTGACCTCGCGGACCTTCGACCGGATGGGGCGGGTGTCGTCGCTGACGGACCCGCTGGGGCGCACCACGCGCTACTCCTACGACGGGGCCGGGCGCCCGATTCGCACGCTGGACGCCGCCGGGAGGGAGCGGACGCTGTCCTACGACCGCTCGGGCCGGCTGACCGCCGAGCGGCTCGACGGGCGGCTGCGGCGCGCCTACGCCCTCGACGAGGCCCGGGCCAGCCTGGAGGTCACCGACTACGTCGGGGGCGACGAGCACGATCCGGACGGGTCGGCGCAGTCCTGGCAGTGGTGGTGGAACTGGCGCGGGGAGATGACCCGGGCGCGTCAGGGCTCCCTGCACACCACCTACGACTACGACGCGGACGGCCGCGTGGTGCGCATGGTGCGCCCCGACGGCGAGGCCACCGCCTACGAGTACGACCGCGAGGGGCGGGTGTGCGCCTTCACCCGCGACGGGGTGGGGCGCGTGAGCGTCGAGCGCGACCTGCTGGGGCGCGCCGTGTGCGCCGTCGGCGACGGGGTGCACATCTCCTGGCAGTGGGAGAACGGCTTCCTGGTCCGGCAGATCACCCACCGCTCGGGCCGGCGGAGCGTGGTGGACTTCGCCCGCGACGCCGACGGGCGGATCGTCTCGCGCACGGTGGACGGGGCCACGACGTCGTTCACCTACGACGCCGCCGGGCAGCTGACCGGCGCGACCGGCCCCGACGGGCGCAGGTCCTACTCGTGGGACGCGCTGGGGCGCATGACGCGGCGCAGCGAGGCGGACGCCACGACGTCGTTCACCTACGACGCCGCCGGGCAGCTGACCGGCGCGGCCGGCCCCGACGGGGCGGTGGCCTTCTCCTACGACGAGCTGGGCAGGCGCACCGGCGAGAGGGGCCCGGGCGGGCGGCGGCGCCTGGTGTGGGACGACGACGACCGCCTGGTGGGGGTGACCACCCTGGTTCAGCGCGGGGATCGTCTCGAGGTGGGCCGCCAGTGGGACCTGGCGTGGGGCGCCGACGGCGAGCTGGCCGCCATCGACTCCACCGACCTGGTGTGGGACCGCGCCGACGGGTTGGCGGTGCCCGTCAGCGCGGGCGGCGCCGCGATCGACGCGGTCGCAGGGGTGAGCGCCGCCTCCCCGGCCCGGGCCGGCGGGGCGGACGCCGCCGGCGCCGGCGGGCCCGGGGGGCCGCGCGTGGCCCCGACGTGGGTCAAGACCCAGGACGACCCGTGGGCGACCCCGGCGTCGCTGCTGGACGTGGGTGAGGGGATCTCCATCACACCGCGGGCGACGGTGACCTTCGGCGGGCTGGAGGTCATGGGCGCGCGCGTCTACGACCCGGCCACGGGCTCGTTCCTGTCGGTGGACCCGCTGCTGGCGCCCCCGGAGGCCGCCTGGGCGTCCAACCCCTACTCCTACGCGGGCAACGACCCCGTGGGCTTCTCCGACCCCACGGGCCTGGCGCCGGTCAGCGACGCCCAGCTGGCCGCCTACAACCAGGCCCACTCCGGGGCGATCTCCCAGGCCTGGAACGCGGCCAGTTCGTGGGTCAAGGACAACTGGCAGTACATCGCGGCGGCGGCCGTCGTGGCCGTGGGCGTGGGACTGTGCATCACCGGGGTGGGCAGCGGCCTGGGCGCCACCATCCTCATTGGCGCGGCCACCTCCGGCGTCTTCTCCGCCGGCACCCAGTACATCACCACCGGCAAGATCGACCCCAAGTCCCTGGCCGCCGACATCGCCATCGGCGGGGCGACCGCCCCCATCGGCGGCGGCGTGGAGTCCGCCGTCGGGTCGGCCCTGTCGCGCACCGGCCTGTGCCAGGCCGGCCGCAACATCCTCACCGGCGCCGCCTCCAGCGCGGTGGAGGGCGGGGTGTCCGACGGGCTGAGCTACCTGGCCGGGCCCGGCCCCCACACCGTGGGCGGCCTGGCCTCGTCCGTGGGCGGCGGGGCCGCCGGCGGCGGTCTGACCGGCGGCGCCACGGCCAAGATCACCAACCACATGCAGGGACTGACCGGGTGGGCGTGCTTCACCGCCGACACCCCCGTGGTCATGGCCGACGGGTCCACCAGGCCCATCGCCCAGGTGGAGGTCGGCGACCGGGTCCTGGCCCACAACCCCCACACGGGGGTCGATGAGGCCCGCGAGGTCCTGGACACCCCGGTGCACGAGGACGCCGTCACCTGGAGGGTGTCCACCGACGACGGCGGGACCGTCACCACCACCCCCACCCACCGCTTCTGGGTCCAGGGGGCCGGCTGGACCAAGGCCCAGGACCTGGTCCCCGGCGACCGCCTGCGCACCACCGCCGGACCGGGCGCCCCGCCCAGCACCACCGAAAACCCGCACACCACCGACCCCGCCGACGGCGCCACCGGCCGCGCCGAGGACGACCCGCACGCCAACACCGACGGCGCCGACGGCGCCACGGTGGTGGAGTCCGCCCCCACCGGCCGCACCGCCACCGTCCACAACCTCACCATCCACGGCCTGACCAACTACTACATCACCACCACCACCGGCACCAGGGCGCTCGTACACAACGAATACGGCACCCAGGTACCGTACGGGTCGACCGAGTTGAGTCGAAAAGTTCAGGAGGCACGACTTGCGGCAGGAGATAGGGGTCACAATTATGCGGCAGCTCTTCTTGAAGATGGGGATACGGTTATCGGAGTCTCAAAAAAAAGACTCCACGCCGAAGTGGACATCCTTGAAAATAAGGCGAACGGACGTAAGGTAATTTCATTGTTCACCGAATTCGAGCCGTGCGGATTTAAGTGTGGACCCAAGCTTGATCGATCGAAGATTACTGATGTGACATGGTCGTTTCCATGGAATCCGCCCGAAGTTCGACCCGCTTCTAGGGCTGCGAGAGACGAAGCAATAAGGAGACTGTTTGAATGAATGTGTATGCAAAACGCTTTAGGATTCCAAATCGATTTCGCACATCTCTCAGTTCAGACGAATGCAAAGTCCTGGAGGTTGACGGCGTTCCTTTTGTTGACGAATACGGGGCTTTTCCTCCGGTGGACGAACTTCGAACCGACCCTTCAGGGCGCTACCTTCTGTTCAGTGAATCGGGAATTGATGCCTTTATCGGCATTGATCTGATGTCACATCACATCATTGAAATTTTTGATCTGGGGCAGGGGCTTCATTTTGTCAATAGTACATTAGGCCAATATGTTGCGTCGTTTCATATTTTCGTCGCAGGACTTCCTTATGCGTCTGATGATACTGATCCAGATGGCGACAGTCTTGGTGTTGCCGCACAGCACTTTAGGGGCGCAATCAAAGATATTGACCCAAAGGCTGCAGAAGATAATTCTATGTGGAGTGAGTTAAGTTGGGATATCGCTAACGGAGATTGGCAGTAGGAAGGTTTTTCGGAAGGTTGATGACTCCCTGTCCAAACGATTTTTCTGCCCACTCGTGAGAGCGATGCCGAATATGTGTTGGGTATAGTTGTTCCTAACCTGTTGTGAGGTTTTACGATGAGGGATATGACCGGGGACCTGGTCGGGCTGGTGCCGCCTCCGGAGGAGCCCGATCCGGCCGGCGGGGGTGCGCCGGGGTCGGTGGTCCTGCCGGGGGACTATCTGCACTTCCTGTCGGTGTACGGGGTGGGGACCTTCGACATGTTCCTGCACGTCATGGCCCCCGAGCACGACAACGAGTACCTCAGCGTCCGGGAGCGGATGGCCTCGTTCTGGTCGGTTCTGGCGCGGATGCTGGAGCCCAATCCGACAGTGGAGCCCCTGAGGGGCATGCTCGGCGCCGGTGCCGGGGTGTTCGATCCGGTGGCGCCCCTGTCGGATATGCTCCGTGCCGCGGCGTCGGTGGCGGTGTGGGGGTCGACCGATAACGGCGACCTGTGCCTGTGGGTGGTGCCGGCCGACGACGCGGATGGCTTCGTGCTCGTCATCGGCTCGAGATTCGAGGACTGGTACGAGTACGGGGTGGGCATCACGGAGTTCCTGCACCGGATTCTCACGGGGGACATCCGCTGCCCCGCATTCCCCGAGGACTTCCCCTCGACCGGCGAGACCCCTCCCAGTCGCGACCTGACCGCCATCGAGGAGCTGTTCTCCACCCGGCACTCGTCCCTCACCGGCGATCAGTACATCCGCGTGATGGATGCGTGGCCCGCGCCCTGGAAGACCATCCAGGAGGAGCGGGAGAAGCAGGCCGGGGCCGAGTCCGGGTGAGTCCGGAAGCGGCGGCGGATTCGACGCGCTAATGCGCGGCTGCGAAGAGGGGGGAGCGTCATGCTGCCGTTCAGGTGGGTGCTCGGCGATATGACCGATAACAGCCCCGAGGAGATCCTGGCCCTGCTGGCCGACCTCGCCAATGCCGATGAGGAACATGTCAATGTTGACATTGAGGGTGATGGCGGTATCGGTCTTAGCGTCTTCGCCGACAGGTGGATCGTCATTGAGGATGCGGAGAGGGATTCTCTGTCTCCTTGTAGTTTCCGTGCGCTCGATGATGAGACGATCGTTGAGATCGGGCGTCTGCTGGACGCGGGGAGGCTGAACGAGATCCTGGATCGGTATCCGTGGCAGGACGGCTACCCCAGGGCCGACCGCTGAAGCAGCTCGTCCTGATAGAGGCGCCGCCACCGCCCAGCGGGCGGCGAAGGCGGTGGGACGGTGGTCCGATAATCCCGATGGTTCTATTAATTGGGGCTAGGCATGGCTTTGACACGTGATGATGTGGTTTTTCAGATGGCGCCGGTTTTCAAGGCTGCGAGCATGAGAAGGCGGCGGTTCTGGTGGTACTGGTCCAGTGAAGAGATAGCATGGGCTTTTCGTGTCGAAAAACTCCCGTACGGCAATCGCATTGGTATGGACCTGATGTGCGCTCCGCTCGTCAGCGGGTTCGAAACACCGGCAACATTGAAGGGTGACGACTATCCGTTGGTGATATTCTCTCCAGACTGGAATATTGACCCGAATGTGAATATTCAAATGCTTGAGGACTTGGGGTGCGCGCAACTTGACGACGAGAGGCGCCGTGAGTTGCTCACTCGTTTTGCCTGCATGCTCGTTGACTACCTGCACTCGCATTCTACTGCGGAAGCTCTGGTGCGGGCTTACGCGGCTGGAGAATACCGTTCATCATTCCTTCGTAAAGAACTCCAATGGGCGTTCGATCGCGAAGTTGTGCGCCTGGGTCTGGGCAACAAGGGCGCGACCTCATCTTGCCCCTAAAATCGACCCAGATTCTAATGAGCCTTTCTCCCCAGAAATATCCCCAAACTGGCCGGAGCCGGTGTGATGGTGCGGGAGGGCTCGGGGCGACGTGGGGTGAGTGGAGAAGTCCCTGTGCGCACCGCTCCCGCACTTATATTAATTCCGCAGTGACGTGCCGATCCCCACCCCTGAGCCGCCAGTTCTGATGAGAAAGGCTCATTATGAGGTCACTCTCGTCCAGCGAGCCGCCGGTGGGGGCGCCTACGCGGCGGAACGCGAGATCGCCGAGAGGGGGCTCCGCGCGGCGGAACTCAGCGATCAAGATGTCACATCGGCCATCGAACGTGCAGACAGATACTTCAAGGACGTTTTGAAGGTTGCCGACAGCACGTCCACCAGAATACCAGGGAACAGGGTGAAGTAATGACAGAACACAAGAGTCTTCCGGGGGAAATTATAGTGGAGTTGCGAAATCTTCTGATCTCTATCGTAAGAAAAGACACTCGCAACGACACCGACGCCCTTCCGGGCGGCAATATTTCATGGCTCAATGCCGACCGGACCCTTGAGGGTTATCCGGCAACTTTTATTGTGCCACCACCGAAGTTCGCCGACTGCATTGAATATGGAGAGTATTATGGAGAATTGAGGGACGGGAGTGGATTCTGGATCGATTGCCCCTTGTGGACCAAGGAGGAGGGGCGTTCGGACCTGGAGGTGCAACTCTTCGTGAGAACTGCGGGAGACGGCGCCTGGGACCTTGATGTCACGAACATACTGGTACCATAGCGGCACCAATTTTGAACGTACTCGACCCCTGGATTCAGAAAGGCTCTCTGCAGCAGGGTCCGGTTAACACTCCCGTGAATGAGTGGGTATGAGAGAATAGTGCGGGGCTGGATGGATGCCGGGGATGATGTGCTCTACTCGTCTACTCCGATCTACGAGGGGAGTAACCCCATGCCCGTGGGCGTGGCGCTGTCCGCGGAGAGCAGTGCCGGACATACGCTGAATGTGACAATTCCCAACCAGAAGTGAGGTTCTACGATGAGGGACATGACCGGGGACCTGGTCGGGCTGGTGCCGCCCCCGGAGGAGCCCGAGCCGGCCGGCGGGAGCCTGCCGGAGTCGGTGGTCCTGCCGGAGGACTATCTGCACTTCCTGTCGGTGTACGGGGTGGGGACCTTCGACATGTTCCTGCACGTCATGGCCCCCGAGCACGACAACGAGTACCTCAGCGTCCGGGAGCGGACGGCCTCATTCTGGTCGGTTCTGGCGCGGATGCTGGAGCCCAATCCGACGGTGGAGCCCCTGAGGGGCATGCTCGGCGCCGGCGCCGGGGCGTTCGATCCGGTGGCGCCCCTGGCGGACTCGCTCCGCGCCGCGGCGTCGGTGGCGGTGTGGGGGTCGACCGATAACGGCGACCTGTGCCTGTGGGTGGTGCCGGCCGACGACGCGGATGGCTTCGTGCTCGTCATCGGCTCGAGATTCGAGGACTGGTACGAGTACGGGGTGGGCATCACGGAGTTCCTGCACCGGATTCTCACAGGGGACATCCGCTGCCCCGCATTCCCCGAGGACTTCCCGACGACTGGCGTTCAGATGGTGTTCGGCGACGTTGTCGCGGTCGCGGATCTGCTGACGGCGAGGCACTCGTTCCTCACTGGCGATCAGTACATCCGGGTGATGGATGCGTGGCCCGCGCCCTGGAAGACCATCCAGGAGGAGCAGAGGAAGCAGGGCGGAACCGAGTCCGGGTGAACTCGGAAGCGGCGACGGATTCGAGGTGCTAATGCGCGGCTGAGAAGAGGGGGAAGCGTCATGCTGTCGTTCAGGTGGGTGTTCGGCGATATGACCGATAACGGCCCCGGGGAGATCCCGGCCCTGCTGGCCGATCTTGCCAATGTCGATGAGGAGCACGTCGACGTCGGATTCGGGAAGGGGGATTACGGTGTCGGCGTCCTCGCCGACAGGTGGATCACCATCGAGGACGTGGAGGGGGACTCTCCGAGCATTTCTCACCGGGAGCGACGGTCCGTGGGCCCGGATCGTCATGATGGCGCGGGCGGGTGGGCGCGGGGTGGTGCGGGTGGGGCTCCTGGGGCAGTCC
>ERZ772973.1013-NODE-1013-length-11034-cov-92.1697_pt1 | contig 11034 bp, 7 predicted proteins | sample MGYA00580672_ERZ772973 | MGnify/ENA primary metagenome ERZ772973 (study PRJEB29015, sample SAMEA2737938) | human oral metagenome | biome: human oral; feature: human-associated habitat; material: dental | place: China | collected 2152 ... | reverse complement strand
CGCTCGGCGCGGATCCGGGCCGCCTCCGGGCGCTACCGGCCCGGCGACGTCGGACGGGACGTCGCCCGGGCGCCCGACGCCGAAACCGGCTTCAGCACCGACCCCGCCGTCGGCGCCGAGGCCGACTCCACCAGCGGCCCCGGGGCAGGCCCTGCCAGCGGCCCCGGCGTCACCGGGCGGCAGGCGACGGCGGCAGAACCGCGGCCCCTACCCCTGGTCGTGAGCGGAGGCGGCCCGGCCGCGAACGGTCGGTCCGGCAGCGCCCGCCCTGGCAGGATAGGGGCGTGAAGCTCCTCCTCGTCCGCCACGGCCGCACCATCGCCAACATTATGGGGGCCCTCGACACGGCCTTCCCCGGGAACCCGCTCGACACCGTCGGACACGAGCAGGCCGCGTCCCTGCCCGGGCGCCTGGCCGAGACCGGCGACCTGGACGCCATCTCCTCCCTGTGGGTCTCGCCGATCGAACGGGCCCGTCAGACCATCGCCCCCGTCGAGGAGGCCACGGGGTTGACGGCACGGATCCGCTCGGGGCTGCGCGAGGTGCTGGCCGGGGACCTGGAGATGAACACCGATGCGGAATCGGTGGTCTGCTACACGGACACGACCCGCGCCTGGATGATCGGGCGCCTCCACTGCCGACTGCCCGGGTCCCCGGAGAACGGCAGAACCACCTTCGCCCGCTTCGACGGCGTGGTGGACGAGATCGCCCGGGCGACCGATCCGGACGGGACGGCCCTGCTCGTGGCTCACGGCACGGTGCTGCGCCTGTGGACGGCGCTCGCGGCGGCCGACGGCGGGGGAGTGGAGCCCGCCTGGATCGCCGATCACCCCATGCGCAATGCGGGTGTCTCGGTGGCGGAGGGCGACCCCGAGGGCGGCTGGCGCCTGGTCAGCTGGAACGAGGGCGAGTGGCGGGCGTGAATGCCGTCGTCAGGAGAACGCGACGGAGTTGAAATTTCAGTCCTCGCCATCAGTCTCGATCAGGGATCGGAGTTGTTGGGCGAATTCGGGGGGAAGTTTTGTAAGAAGAGGAGTGAGTGCGGAGTCGATCTCGGTCGAATATCCGCTCTGGTACAATTCTCTAAATCCTGCAATAGCGACACCGAATACCTTGGTCTGATCGTTATCTGTCAATGCCGTATCTGTCAATGCCGTATGCAGCAGCCAGAAAAATGCTCTTATCGCCAATTCGACGGCGTCGACCTGTAAAGCGTGAACACCGATGGAGATGACAATCTTTATTGTTTGCATTGTGGCTGGAATAGATTCGGCGCATTCGAGGGATCTTTCCAGGAAATACAATATTCTACTTGGAGAATCTCCTTGGTCCTGGGCGAGGGTGCCCAGCTGGTGGTAGGTTTTGGCCATGCCGGCGCGGTCGTCGAGTTCCTCTTTGATGGTCAGTGCCCGCTGGTAGTAGGTGTGGGCGGTGTCGTAGTGGCTCTGGTCGTGGGCGAGGACGCCCAGCTGGCCGTAGGTGGTGGCCATGTTGGCGCGGTTGCCGAGTTCCTCGAAGATGGTCAGTGCCCGCTGGTAGTAGGTGTGGGCGGTGTCGTAGTCGCCCCGGGCCTGGGCGAGGACGCCCAGCTGGCCGTAGGTGGTGGCCATGCCGGCGCGGTTGCCGAGTTCCTCTTCGATGTGCAGTGATTGTTCGTAGAGTTTGTGGGCGGTGTCGTCCTCGCCCCGGGCCTGGGCGAGCATGCCCAGCTGGTGGTAGGTTTTGGCCATGTTGGCGCGGTCGCCGAGTTCCTCTTCGATGTGCAGTGATTGTTCGTAGAGTTTGTGGGCGGTGTCGTCCTCGCCCCGGGCCTGGGCGAGCATGCCCAGCTGGTGGTAGGTTTTGGCCATGTTGGCGCGGTCGCCGAGTTCCTCGAAGATGGTCAGTGCCTGCTGGTAGCGGGTGCGGGCGGTGTCGTCCTCGCCCCGGACCTGAGCGAGGATGCCCAGCTGGCCGTAGGTTTTGGCCATGTTGGCGCGGTCGCCGAGTTCCTCGAAGATGGTCAGTGCCTGCTGGTAGCGGGTGCGGGCGGTGTCGTCCTCGCCCCGGACCTGAGCGAGGATGCCCAGCTGGCCGTAGGTTTTGGCCATGTTGGCGCGGTCGCCGAGTTCCTCGAAGATGGTCAGTGCCTGCTGGTAGCGGGTGCGGGCGGTGTCGTCCTCGCCCCGGGCCTGGGCGAGCATACCCAGCTGGTGGTAGGTGGCGGCCATGCCGGCGCGGTTGCCGAGTTCCTCTTCGATGTGCAGTGATTGCTCGTAGAGGTTGTGGGCGGTGTCGTAGTCGCCCCGGGCCTGGGCGAGCATACCCAGCTGGTGGTAGGTGGCGGCCATGCCGGCGCGGTTGCCGAGTTCCTCTTCGATGTGCAGTGATTGCTCGTAGAGGTTGTGGGCGGTGTCGTAGTCGCCCCGGGCCTGGGCGAGCATACCCAGCTGGTGGTAGGTGGTGGCCATGCCGGCGCGGTTGCCGAGTTCCTCTTTGATGTGCAGTGATTGCTCGTAGAGGTTGTGGGCGGTGTCGTAGTCGCCCCGGGCCTGGGCGAGCATACCCAGCTGGTGGTAGGTGGTGGCCATGCCGGCGCGGTTGCCGAGTTCCTCTTTGATGTGCAGTGATTGCTCGTAGAGGTTGTGGGCGGTGTCGTAGTCGCCCCGGAGTTGGGCGAGGACGCCCAGCCGATGGCGCCAGGCCGCCTGCCTGTCCTTATTGAGGCGAGTATTCTGGAACTGCCTATTGGCCAGTGCCCATTCGTCATCCCATCGTCCAATACGATTGAGGATGCTCGCGGCTCTCTGGGCGGCGTCGTCGGATTGCTTGACATTGCCCGCTTCGCCGAAGTGAGCATAACATTCCATCAGGTCGTTGACATCCGCCTCCTGACTCTGGGCCGTTGTCCGGTAGTGCCACGCCCAGTAGGCGGCTGCGCGCCGATGACGCTCTACCTTGTCCTCCTCGGTGGTCTCCGCCGCCGACTCCTCCTGACGCTCCAGGGCGGAGGCGGTCCACCGGTGGACGAACCACCGTGGAGAGGAATCGTCAGCACCCTCCAGGCGGGTGAGGAGCGTTGTGGAGACCAGCTCGTCCAGAAGGTCGTCAACCGGCAGATCGGTAGCGAACGGCGGAGCTGGGGCGCTATTCGTCTCATCCTCGGTGGCGTCACGTTCCACAGACGCGCTGAGAACGAAGATGGCGGCGGGCCTCTCGACCGGTCGGCGGAAGAGGGCAAGTCCCATGAGGAGCCGCTTCGCCTCGGGACTGAGAAGAGCCAGGAGCTGGGGCAGAAGAACATCATTCGCGGCGAGTGTAACCGCCTCGGCGACCGATACGTCCAGATCCCGTGATCGGTCGAGCCAGCCGGCCACGTCCATGCCGTCGGGCAGAGTCTCTTTCAGCCGCTGCCTCAGCTCCTGCGCGATGCGCGGCAACCGCCCCCGGCCGTGTCCGAGCAGGGCGTCGAGCATTTCCAGCGTCCTTGGGTGCCCGCCGATGCTCGCCCACAGCATGTGCAGCTGATAGTCGTCGAGCGCTTCCACGTGGGGGAGGTCCCAGGCCAGGCGCAGGGTCTCACTGAAGGACAGCGGGCCCAGCGCCCGCCAGTGCAGGTACTCGCCGCTATCATTGGGCAGCTCGAAGCGGTACCGACAGGTGATGAGCAGCGAGGACGGACCCGGGGTCCTGGCCAATGCTGCGAGGAAGTCGGCCAGCTGCTGATCTGCGATCCGACGTCTCCCATGGTTCTTCGGACCATCGTGGTGGGAGTTGTCATCCTTCTGGATCGGCTGCAGATTGTCCTCGAAATTGTCGAGAACGACAATAATCGGAATCCTCTTGAGGAACTCCCTTCGCAGGAGGCTGATCCGCGAGTTCCAGTCGGTGCGGGGGTCTCCGATGATTTCAAGTTTCCCCAGGAAACGGGGATCGGGCAGCTGTCCCTGGGAATAGACGTCGATTCTAAGCTCGGCAATGATTCCCTGCAGGACCTCCTCGGCGGTCACCGCGCCCGACAGCGTCACGAAGACGACCCCGTCCCGCTGCTCGCCGACCCGCCGCAGGATCTCATTGGCCAGGCTCGTCTTGCCGATCCCACCAATGCCATGGAGAACCACGCCCCCGCGATTCTCGTCGGCCAGGAACCGGGGGATCTCCAACTGCTCGCGTCTGCGTCCCACGAAGGACCCGGGACTGAGCGCGGGAAGATCACCCACCTCGGGCGCTACGGGAGAGGACTCGTTCCGGCTCGGCCGTGCGGCCGTGAGATCGAAGAGCGCCTTCCTGGACGACGCGGCCTGAATGGTCACCACCGACCATCCGCTCAGCACCTGCTCGTGCCGATCCCGGCTGCGCTCACTGTTCTCGCACGCCCGCAGGACCTGCCGCCGGGCGGCCGCCAGGGCGGTTGCCGGATCGGGCTCCGTCGCCTTGGCCAACTCGGCGTAGACCCGGGCGAAGACCAGGGTCGCGTAGCGGTCCGACACGGAGGTCTCCGTGCCGATGACGGCCGGGGCCCCCGAGGAGACGAGCTCGTCCGCGACCGCGGGCAGGTTATTGGGTCGGTCCGTCACATTCGTGTCGCAGGCGGACAGGCAGATGACCGGCGGCATCTTTCCGGGAGGTATCGCCTCCTCAATCAGGGTTCTGGCGTCCACAAGACGCGCCCCGCCGTTCTCATCCTCCAGGACCAGACGCCCCGCGCTCCCATGGCAGGAGATGTGCAGCACGTGCACGTCTCCCATGCCGAGGGCCTTCTTGATCTCCGCCGTCGTGGCGAAAGTGACGATCCTCACCTCCGCGCCTCCGGCTTTCGCCTCGCGGACGGAGGTCACGATATTGCGCAGCTCGGACTCGTAGTCGAGCTTGGGCTCGCCGTCGAGCGGCGCGGCAATGGCGACGACGATTCGCAAAGGCCCTTCCACGCGCCGGGGCGTCGGGCTCGCCACCGCCAGCCGGTAGAAAACGACCAGCGGATGGAGGGCCAGAGGGCCGTCGACTCCCGGATGGCGCAGCCCCTCCCACGGCAGCCCGCGCAGATCGGGGCACTCGGTGAGGTCGACGGCGAACTCCACGTAGATCGTCTGGCTCCTGGCCTTCGTGAGAATCCGCGTGAGGGCCTCGCCGACGGTGCCGGGGAGGAACACCTCACCCATAATGGAGCCGATCTCCTCCAGGGCGTTGAGCAGGGGCGTCGGCTCGCCGGCCTGCCCGCCGGGGGCCCGCGTTCCGCTGCGCCGGGCCTCGACCAGGCCCCTGCGCGCCAGGCGGAGGTATTCGGAGGCTGGGAACAGTCGGCTGCGGGCGCCGCGGCACGGCTCGACCTCACTGATGCCAAGTTCCTCGCACACCAGGCTCACCGTCTCCCGCGTCGGGCGCAGGACGACGTGAACGGCTCGCGTCGGCGCCGGGGGAGTGGGCAGGAGGGAGCCGACCACGGGGCGGCAGAACTGCTCGATCGCACGGCCGCCCACCACCCACACGGTGTCTCGGCCCCATCCGTCGGCCGAGTTGTAGCGGCTCGTCACGAGCCCGACAACGGTACTGTCCTCAGCCCGGATGACCGGTGCGCCGGACATATTGGGCAGCACGCCCGAGGCCTTGATCTTGGCCAGGTACAGCGAGTCTTTGCGCAGCCCTCCCATGTCCCACAGGCCCGTGGTGCTGGATGCGATCAGAGCCGCATCCTCCCGAGCGTCGGCGAGCTCGGCCGCACCCGTGACGACCACGACCTCCTTCGGCTTGACGTTCTCCGAGTCCGCCAGCCCGGCCGGCGCGGAGTCCCATGACTCGGCGTCGATCTTCACCAGGGCGAGGTCGATCACCGTGTCGGCGCGCCGCACCCTGCCCTCAATCACGGGCCCGGTCTCCGCCAGGCCGCGCTTGAGCCGCAGCGTCACCGCCCGCTCGTCGGCCCGGTCCGCGGCGGCGGAGAACACCCGCTCGGCGGCGACGGATGCGGCGACGACATCGGCCCCGGCGGCCTGCGCGACGTGCGCCGCGGTGAGCACCCAGCCGGGAGCGACCAGCCAGCAGGTGCCCACCGTCGCACCGCCGCCGTCGAGCACCTGGCCGATGAAACCCGGGCCCAGGGCCTCGGGTGAGAGCGAACTCATCCCCTAATCCCTTCGCCGCGGGAGGGGGCGCCGCCCGCCGCTGTTGCGCCCGCGGCAGTCCCGCCGGCGCCATCCCCGCCGGTGCCGCCGGCGCCGTCGTCCTCGCCGCTCTTGGCGGCCCTGTAGGTGAGGGTGACGGTTATCGAGGCGGACGCCGTGCTCGAGGCGATAATGATCTTGCCGGTGGTGGCGAAGGACAGGCCGAGCGCGACGCTCACCTCATCGGGCGAGCCGACCGTTTGCCGGATCCGCGTGACCGTCCCGGCCGTCTCCTCGGCGAAGGAGCGGATGACCGACTGGGCGCCGTCCAGCATGGTCTGGACCCTGTCGACCGCCCGGCCTTTGCTGGAGAGCTTCTCCGTGCCCGGGACGACGACGGCCTCGACGAGCACGTCCTCCTGGCCGATCCTGGCCGGGATGATGTTTGTTGTGGCGCCGGTCATGGCGGCACTTTACAGCACCGAGGACAGGAAGGCCTGCGTGCGGGCCTCGGCGGGGTGGTCCAGGACCTCGGCCGGCTCGCCCGACTCGCAGATGACGCCCCCGTCCATGAAGACCAGCTGGTCGCCGACCTCCCGGGCGAAGCCCATCTCGTGGGTGACCACGACCATGGTCATGCCGTCCGCCGCGAGGTCCTTCATGACCTGGAGGACCTCGCCGACCAGCTCGGGGTCCAGGGCGGAGGTCGGCTCGTCGAAGAGCATGAGCTCGGGGTCCATGGCCAGGGCCCGGGCGATGGCCACGCGCTGCTGCTGGCCGCCGGAGAGCTGGGAGGGGTAGTGGTCCAGGCGGTCACCCAGGCCCACCCGCTCCAGCAGCTCGACGCCGCGCTCGCGCGCCTTGGCCTTGGGAACCTTCTTGACCTGCACCGGCGCCTCCATGACGTTCTCCAGCGCCGTCATGTGCGGGAAGAGGTTGAAGCGCTGGAAGACCATGCCGATCTTGGCGCGCTGGGCGGCCCGGGCCTTGTCCGACAGGGCGTGCAGGCGGACCGTGCCGTCGGACTGGGGCACCTCGCGCATGCCCATGAGCTCGCCGTCGACCCACACGCGGCCGGCGTCGATGGACTCCAGCTCGTTGATGCAGCGCAGCAGGGTCGACTTGCCCGAGCCGGAGGGCCCGATGAGCACGGTGACCGAGCCCGGGTCCACGGTGAGGTCGACCCCGCGCAGCACGTGCAGCTCGTCGAAGAACTTGTGCAGGCCAGCGATGCAGACCTTGGTCGATTCGGCCCGGGCGAGGATCTCGGGGTCGGTGGGGGCGATGCTCATGGGGTGACCTCCAGGAAGGGGTTGTCCTTGGTCGTGTGGGCGTCGAGGATCGCCTGCTGGCGCCGGGACAGGCCGCGGCCCGCCTTCTTGCCGCCCGAGCGGTCGTCGAAGCCCCTGCCGTAGTAGCGCTCGAGGTAGTGCTGGCCGACCATGAGGATCGAGGTGATGATGATGTACCACACGGCCGCCACGATGAGCAGCGGGATCGTCTGGTAGGTGCGCGAGGCGTAGGCGTTGGTGACGAAGGTCAGGTCCAGGGTGAAGGGCACGGCCAGGACCAGTGAGGTGGTCTTGAGCATGGAGATCGTCTCGTTGCCGGTGGGCGGGACGATGACGCGCATGGCCTGCGGCAGCACGATGCGCCGCATGATCTGGCCCCGGCTCATGCCCAGGGCGCCCGCGGCCTCCGTCTGCCCCGGGTCCACGCTGGCCAGGCCGGAGCGGACGATCTCCGACAGGTAGGCCCCCTCGTTGATGCCCAGCCCCAGGACGGCGGCCACGAAGGGCGTGAACACGGACCTGGTGGGGAAGGTCAGCAATTCGGGGCCGAAGGGCACGCCGAGGCTGAGGTACTGGTAGAGGGAGGCCAGTGCCCCCCAGAAGACCAGCTGGGTGTAGATCGGGGTGCCGCGGAAGAACCACAGGTAGCCCAGGGCCACCCAGCGCAGGATCGGGTTGGAGGACTGGCGCATGATCGCCGTGGTCACGGCCAGCACGATGCCGATCGCCATGGCGAGGAAGGTCAGCAGCAGGGTCCAGCCCACGGCCCGCACGACGCGGACCTCGCGGAAGAAGAACCAGACCGTGTCCCAGTGGAACTTCTCATTGGTGACCAGCGCGTGCGCGAACATCGCGCCCAGGACAATGACGACGGCGGCGCTGATCCAGGTGCCCGGCTTGGGCACCGGCCTGGGCCGGTTGAGCTGGATGGGGGCCTCGCCGGCCGCGGCGGCGCCGGCGGTGTCGGTATTGCTCGTGGTGCTCATATCTACTTCTCCACCGGGGGGTTGAGTGCGGCGGTGGTCAGGGCGGCGCCCTCGATGCCCCAGGCGTCCAGGATCTTCTGCCAGATCCCCGAGTCCATGAGGTACTGGACGGCCGCCTGGATCGCCTTGGTCAGGGCGGGGTCGTTCTTGGTCAGGACGATGCCCTGGGGCAGGGCGTCCTCGATCTCGCCGACCGTCTCGACCTGGCCGCCGGTGGTCTCCACGGCGTAGCCGGCGACGGTGGAGTCGGAGTAGACGGCGTCGAGGGTGCTCCCGGCCAGGGCGGTGGTGGCCTCGGACTGGGTGGAGTAGGAGCGCACCTCGATCTCGGGCTTGCCCGCCTTCGTGCAGTCCTGGGAGAAGGTGTTGATGCTCTCCTCCTGGGCGGTGCCGGTCTGCACCCCGATGGTCAGGCCGCACAGGTTGAGGTGGTCGGAGGGGTCGATGCCCTTGGGGTTGCCTGCGGCGACGTTGAAGCGGGAGCCGACGTTGATGTAGGCGATCATGTTCATGGCCGCGGTGCGCTCACGGGTGACGGTGAAGGAGGAGATCCCCGCGTCGTAGGTGGTGCCCACCCCGGCGATGATGGAGTCGAATTCGGCGGTGTGGACCTCGGCGCGCACGCCCAGGACCCGGGCGATGGCCTGGGACAGGTGCACGTCGTAGCCGACGGCGGCGCCCCCGGCGTCGAGGAACTCGGCCGGCGGGTAGTCGGTGGCGGCGGCCACGTCGAGGACGCCGTCGGCCAGCGCCCCCTCGGGGAGCATGGCGATGATGTCCGGCTGGGGCTGGATGGCGCCGGTGTCGTAGGTGGGGATGGGGGCCGAGTCATCGGTCCCCGAGGCCCGCCAGTCCTCGGCGTGGGTGCAGGCGCCGACGGCGACCAGGCTCAGACACAGTCCGACGGCGCCGACGACGCGTAGGCGGTGTGGGGTCCACATGGGGTCTCCTTGGATGGTGGGAGCGAACCGCCCGTAGACTATCCACAAGTCGGTATAGGTATGCAAATGGGCGGGGTGGTCTTGCGCACGCGCCGCCGGCCCCGCGGCCGGTCACATGTCGTAGTAGAGCTCGAACTCGTAGGGGTGCGGGCGCATGCGCATGGGCACGATCTCGTTCTCGCGCTTGTAGTCGATCCACGTCGCAATGAGGTCGGGGGTGAAGACGTCGCCCTCGGTCAGGTAGTCGTGGTCGGCCTCCAGGGCCTCCAGGGCCCGGTCCAGCGAGTGCGGCAGCTTGTCGATGTCGTGGTACTCCTCCGGGGCGAGCTCGTAGAGGTCCTTGTCGATGGGCTCGCGCGGCTCGATCCGGTTGCGCACGCCGTCGATGCCGGCCATGAGGACCGCGGCGAAGCACAGGTAGGGGTTGGAGGAGGGGTCGGGCACGCGGTACTCCACGCGCTTGGCCTTGGGCGAGGAGCCGGTGACCGGGATGCGGATGCAGGCCGAGCGGTTGCGGGCCGAGTAGACCAGGTTGACCGGCGCCTCGAAGCCCGGCACGAGCCGGCGGAAGGAGTTGACCGACGGGTTGGTGAAGGCCAGCAGGCTCGGGGCGTGGCGCAGGATGCCGCCGATGTACCAGCGGGCCAGGTCGGACAGCTGCCCGTAGCCGCGCTCGTCGAAGAACAGCGGCCTGCCGTCCTTCCACAGCGAGTGGTGGCAGTGCATGCCCGAGCCGTTGTCGCCGAAGATCGGCTTGGGCATGAAGGTGGCCGTCTTGCCCGCCCGCCAGGCCTCGTTCTTGATGATGTACTTGAACTTCATCATGTCGTCGCCGGCGGCCAGCAGCGAGTTGAACCGGTAGTTGATCTCCTGCTGGCCGGCGGTGCCGACCTCGTGGTGGGCGCGCTCGATCGCCAGGCCGGACTCGATGCAGGTGCGCACCATGGCGTCGCGGATGTCGGCCATCTGGTCGTTGGGGGAGACGGGGAAGTAACCGCCCTTGAACGCCGTCTTGTAGCCCTTGTTGCCGCCCTCCTCGGTGCGCCCGGTGTTCCAGGCGGCCTCGGCGGAGTCGATGGCGTAGCGCGTGGTGGCCGGCGTCGTCTCGTACTCCACGGAGTCGAAGAGGTAGAACTCGGCCTCGGCGCCGATGTAGCAGGTGTCGGCGATGCCCGTGGAGCGCAGGTAGTCCTCGGCCTTGGCGGCGATCGAGCGCGGGTCGCGCGAGTAGACCTCGTCGGTGAAGGGGTCGACGATGGCGAAGTTGATGATGAGGGTCTTGCGCGCCCGGAAGGGGTCCAGGAAGGCCGTGGTGATATCGGGCACGAGCTTCATGTCGGACTCGTGGATGGCCGTGAAGCCGCGGATCGAGGAGCCGTCGAACATAAGCCCCTGGGTCAGGGCCTCGTCCTTGAAGGCGTCGACCGGGATCGTGAAGTGCTGCATGACCCCGGGCAGGTCGCAGAAGCGGACGTCGATGAACTCGACCCCCTCCCTCTCGATGCAGGTCAGGGCCTCGGCCACGTCCTTGAACATATGCGCTCCTCATGCAGATGGTCCGCGCGGCAACCGGCGCGGCGCGGGGATCGCGGCCACCGTAGGCGCGGGCGGTGACGCGGGCGTGCCGCGGATGTGTCGCAGGTGTTTCGTTTCAGTTGCGGTGGCGCGGCGGGCGGGCTCCGGGACGGGGCCCCGCGGCCCGACGACGCCGGCTCGGCGCCCGCGCGGGGCGCGGCGA
>ERZ772973.1010-NODE-1010-length-11086-cov-2.45309_pt1 | contig 11086 bp, 16 predicted proteins | sample MGYA00580672_ERZ772973 | MGnify/ENA primary metagenome ERZ772973 (study PRJEB29015, sample SAMEA2737938) | human oral metagenome | biome: human oral; feature: human-associated habitat; material: dental | place: China | collected 2152 ... | reverse complement strand
CAAGACCGGTGACCTGCAGGGCTCTGTGGACGGAGGGATTCGGTTGCAGGATGGCAGCCTGGCTGTGCTCGAGTTCAAGACCATGAACCGCCGGACCTGGGACAAGCTGGAGAAGGACGGCCAAATCAAACCGGAGCACCTCGCACAGATGCAGTGTGGCATGCACGGCCTTGGGCTCAAGCGGGCCATGTACCTTGCCTCGTGCAAGGACACGGACGCCATCCAGGTCTACCTAGTGGACTACGACGGCGAACCGACGGAGTTCCTGAACCTGGCCGCGGACATCACTCATGGCCTGATACCGCCGAAGCTGGCCGATACCGACTTCCGCTGCAAGTTCTGCGACCACAAGGCGTTCTGTCACGGCGGGGCGGAAGCGATTGCCTCCTGCCGAACCTGTGTGCATGTGTCGTTCAATGGCAACGGTGTGGTGACATGCGGCATTGGCAAGGGTGACACCCTGTGCGACAATTACGCTCCGATCAAGTAAGGAGTCCAGAGATATGGAACTACGCTGGTACCAACAGGAGGCCGTGGACGCAGCCATTGCCTACACAGGAAGGGCAGGGATCATCAATCTGCCCACCGGGGCGGGCAAGAGTATCGTCATTGCCCGGATCGCCACCCATGTCCTGCAGCAGGGCGGTCGCGTCCTGAACGCCATCCACAACGGGGACCTGGTGCGCCAGAACGGCCAGGCCATCGCCCGAGAGGTATCCGAACACGTCGGCATCGTGTCGGCGTCGGCCGGGAAGAAGGACTGGGACGCCCGCGTTGTGGTCTGCTCCGTTGGCACAGCCTTCCGCCACGCCGAAGATATGGGCCGGTTCGATCTGGTCATCATCGACGAGTGCCACCTGGTGTCCGAGAAGCCGGACACGATGTACGGCAAGCTCCTGGCCGGCATCCGGAAGGTGAACCCGGAATGCCAGCTGATCGGCCTGTCAGCTACACCGTGGCGGATGGATGGTCCGTTGATCGGCCGCGGCGTATTCGAGGATGAAATCTACAGCGCCGGCACGCCAGAGGCCTTTGCCCGGCTACTGTCAAACGGCTACCTGTCCCAGCTTGTGCCGGGCCCCACATCCGTGGTCAGCATGGGAGGCGTCACCATTGCCTCAAACGGTGACTACAGCGAGGAGTCGTTCGCCCACAAGATCGAGCCGCTGCTGCCGTCCCTGATCCCCGAGATGCTGCAGGCCTCCATGGGGCGTCGCAAGGGCATTGTCTTTGCCCCGACCGTTCACACGGCCGAGATGATCGTCAGCATGCTGCGGAACATGAGCGAGACGGCCGAGATCATCACGGGCAAGACGCCAAAGGGCGAGCGGAAGGGGCTCATCGATGCCTTCCGGAACCGGAGCGCCTTCCGCTGGATGGTCTCCGTCTCGGCGCTGACGACCGGGTTCGATGTGCCCGATATCGACGTTCTGGCGTGCTTCCGCCCCACACTGGCCTCGGCACTGTGGGTCCAGATGCTGGGCCGCCTGACCCGCGTGCACACGGGCAAGGTTGACGGCCTGGTACTGGACTTCACAGGCAACACGGAGCGCTGTGGCCCGATCGATAATCCGATCATCCCGAAGCCAAAGGAGAAGGGCACTGGCGAAGCAGTCAAGAAGCACTGCCCCGTCTGCGAGTATGAATGCAGTGCCAGCCAGCGGCAGTGCCCTGTGTGCGGCTACGAGTTTCCCGTGGTGGCCAAGCGCGAGAACGTGGTGGCCAACGGCGAGCCGCCGATGTCCGTCTTTGCTGGACGCAAGATGGAGGGTAGGGTGCCGTGCATCCTGCCGTCTACGCGCGCAGCTCGCATCGTGATGGATCGCGAAGGTCGGCAGTGGTGCCGGGTCAGCTGGACCGACCGCATCAGTCTGCTGATGAACGACCGCTGGGCGGCTAGACTGGGAATTCAGTGGGGGCAGGCCTCCGCCATGGTTGATGCCATCATGGCCAACGGCACCAAGCCGACCACGGTGGTGCTGGATACGTCCGGCGACTACGCCAAGATCGGCATTCCGAAGGTCGAGCCGGCCACAGCCGACGTGTGGTGGCCCGTGACCAGCACGCCGCAGCTGCGGGGGATGGTCCGGCGGCTGGTGCTGAACACCCCGGTTGAGCCCGCGGCACTGACCCGGGCGGCCACGGCCGCTGGCGTGGGTTGCCAGTACGGCCGCCTACTGCCAGACGTGGTGGCCATGCTCAAGCGGAAGCTGGGCGGCGACGCGGTTACAATTGAGCAGTTTGACCAGTGGTGTGTCTCTTTGCAAAACCGTTAACGGAGGTTGATCCCAGATGTTCCAAACCACAGCGCCTGACGGAAGCATGGTGCTTTCCCCTACCCAGCCCCTTCCGCCCCTTCAGTCCATCATCCCGCCCCGGCTCCGCAAGGCCACTGGTGGGCACGGCGGTTGGAAGGTGGACGCCCCGCAGTCCATCACGGTGCTCCGCAACCAGATGGAGGCCAGTCAGCCCGGCACGATCATAGACTGCAGCGGGCTGCTGTTTCACTTCCGCGGCCAGCAGCTGACCGTCCATGACAATGTGACGGAGGTTCGCGGCGGCGTGTTCGTCATCGAGCCACAGGCCACGGCCCGGTGCGCCATCCTGCCGCGTGACCGCGAGAACGACCTGCTATTCCGTGACTGCATCTTCATCCTGCTGGGCACAGCCACGGAACAGCAGGAGGCCCTACTGCACGGTCACGCCAACAAGGGGCTGATCGTGCTGGAAAACTGCATCTTCACCGGGCAGCCGAAGAACGTGACCCGCGTGATCGGGGCGGGCCCGGGCGACTTCAACACCCCTGCCGGCCGCGGCCGTTGCGTCAGTATCACATCGACCCGGGACGTGAAGGCCGCCGGTCTCGTGGCCCGCGGATCGTGGTTCCTGATGGACGATGAGCGCAACCAGCCCACGGGCGGCGAAGGAATCCCGGCCATCAGCCTCCGCGGCACGCTGGCGGGCAATCAGCGGGCGTGGTGGACCGTCAACAAGACCCCGGTCGGCGTGCTGATGCCCTGCGGCCCGGTCGATATCCAGGGCTGCACGATCCAAGGGGGTTACTACGGCATCGAGCTGTCAGCCGTGGAAGGCGGCATCGTGTCGGGCAACACCCTGATGGGTCAGATGCGTGGGGTGTCCTGCCAGGATTCGACCACGGATACCGAGGTCTCCCGCAACGTCATCGCGGACTTCAAGTCGTCGGCAGTCCACACGGCCTACGGCAGCCGCGGCATCGTTGTGACGGGCAACCATGCAGTCAGCAACGTAGCCGAGGGTCAGGCCGCCCTGCAGGCCTACTGCGGCACACGTGAGATCGAGATCAGCAACAACACGGTCGCCATCGGGGCTGCCGGCACTCCGCAAGCTCACGTCTACGTAGGCAACGATGCCCAGTCGACCGAGGTGCGGGGCAACATCCTGTCCGGGCCATTCCGGGCTGCCCACATTGAGGTGGACCAGTCCTGGACGAAGACGCCCCAGGTCACGCCGGGCTACTCGGCCCGGTACACGCCCGACGAACCGCTGGGCGTGCGGACCGATCTGCTGGGCACGGAGCTGATCGGCAACCGGGCCGTCGGCGAGCTGACCGTGCGGGCCTCAGCCTCCACGGGCAAGCTGACCCTGTGGACGGATGAATGCCAGGCCGCCATCAACGGAGCTGCTCCGCGGAGGATCGCAGACCTGACCGTGGTCTGATCCGACCGCCTGTCTGGTGAAAGGGGCCTTCTGGCCCCTTTTTCGTTTCTGCGGCAACGGGAGGGCTTGACCTGGGTGCTGATGGCGCGTAGGATTTACTCCATCGCAGCGATGAACGCTGCCACGGAAGCAAAGCATGGAAATCACTGTCTACACCAAGCGGAACTGCCCGGCCTGTACGGCTACCAAGAAGGCCATGGATCGTGCTGGGCTGGATTATGAAGTCGTTGACGTCAGCGACAACCCGACGCGGCAGGCCCTCCGTGAGTGCGGATTCCGCACCATGCCCGTTGTGGAAGTTGTCGACTGCGAAGACTACCGGTCCTGGGAAGGCTTTCGCCCGGACCTGATCAAGCAACTGTAAGGAATTGTCATGAAGAAGGATATCGTCGTCTGCCTGTTCGACACATCTGGCGTCATGGGTGAACCATGGCGGGCCGCCGGGTTCCGTGTGATTCGCCTGGACCTGTTCAATGATCAGCAGTTCCGCATTCCCGAACCCGGGGAATCGGTGGCCGTGCAGGCCGACCTGCTGAAGGGGGTGCCAGAGGAGATGATGCGCCCCGAGTTTCTGGAGCGTGTGGTGTTCGTGGCCGCATTCCCGCCGTGCACGCACCTGGCCGTGTCCGGGGCTCGCTGGTTCAAGGGCAAGGGGTTGCGGAAGTTGGCGGACAGTATCAACATGTTCGCCACCGCAAGCGAGTTCTGCGAAGCGGCTGGCGCTCCATACCTAATTGAGAATCCTGTCAGCACAATTAGCACGTACTGGCGGCAACCGGACCACACATTCCACCCATGGCACTTCAATCAGCTGGACGCCGCCAGCAGCTACACCAAGAAGACGTGCCTGTGGGTTGGCGGGGGGTTCCGGATGCCGCTCCGGCTGGTTGACGATTCGCTGCCTGTGGACGAGAACTACATCCACTACCTGGGCAGTCATGCCAAGAACGACAAGGGCAAGGACCTCCGCTCAGTGACACCGGCCGGCTTCGCCAGGGCAGTGTTTCTTGCCAATGCAACACAAGACTGACCGTTCGTCGGGTGCGCTTGATTAGCAACACCCAATGAAGTACAGTTCACTCCATCGGCAGGCAATATGCCGGCCGATGGCCAAGAGGATTAAATCATGTTCACGGAAGAGTTCACGATCAACGTCTACACCAGTGGCGCGCTGGAAACCAAAAAGAACGCGCAAATACACATCGAGCACGCGGGTCGGAACGGCGAGAAGGTGTTCGAAGAAGTGGTTAATGTTGATGAATTTGGTAACAGGGCTACACTGGCGGTTTACAAGGACGAAGACTCGGTTTTCTTCCACTACAAAGACCGCTATGCAACGGTTATTCGGAATGCAAAGTATGGCCGGAATACGACGCTGGCGGCAGCAGAGTTCTTCCTTCAGAAATCCCAAAACAAACTCGATCAACTCCAAAGACTTCTGCCACACCTGATTAAGTAACAAAACAAGCTTCGCACCGGGGTTGACAACGGTGCAAAACAAGGAAATAATCACCAAATCACATCGCCGAATAGGCATCTCTCGAAAGGAGCAGCTCCATGAACAAAACCATCCTCGCCCTGTCCCTGGCCCTGATCGCCGCCCCCGTCCTGGCCACCAATACCCCGGGCGCTGACTGCGTGGGCGTCAACGCTTGCAAGACCAACAGTGACAACAAGACCACCAATACGACCAACGCACCGGTGGCTTCGGTCAACGGCGTCAACCCGGAGGCCCACGCACAGCAGCGGCAGGGTCAGCAACAAGGGCAGCTTCGCGACCACCTCCCAGACCAACCTGACCACGGGCGGCTACAGCTACAACGGCAAGTCGCTCAACGTCAACCCGGTCACGGTGCCTGCCGCCGCCATGGTGGCCCCGTCCGCCGAGATCAGCCGTGTGGCCGACCCCTACTGCGGTCCGCGCCAGCGCGTGATGTCCCATGACGTGCAGGGCCGTGTGATCGGCATCCTCTGGGACTCTGAAGTTACCCTGGGTCAGAACCAGTGGCTGGCCCCGAACTTCGAGGAACCGTACCGCCGCGTGGAAGTGATCCCCGGCCAGCTGACCCAGCTGATCGGCCACAAGATGCACGAGACCACCACGGTGCTCACGGTGTCCACGTCCGGGGCGCTGGCATTTGGGGCCAATGGCGGCAATGGACAAGGCGGCAGCATCGGAGGCAGCCACGGCGGTGCCCTGCAGCGGATGGTGACCACGATCCGTCTGCAGGAGTGCGTGGCCTACGAGATCGTGCCGAAGCAAGCCGAACTGCCGAAGGTGAAACCGCAACCCCGTAAGAAGCCTACGCCGAAGCCCGCCCCGAAGGTCTGTGACGTGTGCCAGCGTCCGCAAGTGAACCTGACGGTCAACGTGCAGAAGTGATGGGCAATGCCCGGGGCTTCGGTCCCGAGCTCCTTTCAGGAGAATCGAACCATGGACTACGGATTCAACGTTGTGCGCCACTCGTCTGATGGCCTGGACCTGTACCGCGTGGAGCCGGCTGGAACGCCGGCGATCCCCGGTGTGACCGCCACCTGGACCGCCTTTAACGACTGCACAGAGGCAATGGGGCAGGAGTTTCTGGGCGAGCTGCAGGAGGCCATTGGCGGCGACCTGATGACCGTGGACGGCTTCCACTGCCTGGCGGCCGCGTGCCGCCCGGGCTTCACCCCGACCCGCGTGGATCCCGCTGACCTGCCGTACGTCGTCGGGTATTGACAGGGCTGTCACACGGGCTCATCATTCAATCACCCCGGCACGGTGCCGGGCAATCCTACGGAGCAACGAACATGCAAACCATCATCACCTTCCCGGCCGACGCCGGATACCCGGACAAACTGGCCGCCATCGAGGCCCACACGGTTGGGGCCAGCCTCCTGGAGGACTACGGCACCATGACGGGCGCCCGGCTGCTGTTTGCCGTGTCGCGTGACGGCCTGTACCTGACCTACGTCCACGGCAGCGGCTACCACAGGTTGTCCGTGACCGACGACAAGGGCGAAGCGCTGCGGATGCTGGAGCTGCTGAAGGAAGTTCACGGCATCGCGTCCGAATCCATCGGATGATTCCATTCACCGCGTGAATATCGTGGCCCGGCCATGCGCCGGGCTTTTTCTTTGCCGTTCGTCGGGCCGATTTGACGCGGCCACGGCAGGTCTGTAGCATCCATCCCGTGCCTGACGATTGGCGCCAGGACTGACATCAAGGAGCACCACCATGATCTACGAGAACGCCCCCGCCCAGTGCCTGCTGGACGCCCTGAATGCCTACGGGCTGCGCGGCAAAAGCCGGGCTGATGCCGGCCAGATGCTGATCGAGGCGGCTGTGGGTCACGTGTCCGTCTTCACGGCCAAGGGCCGGGTCTTTGCGGCCACACGGGGGCGGAATGGCAATCTGGTGGTGGCTGTGGAAGCCATCTACCCGAAGGGGCGGGAAGCTGCCAAGGCCCTGGCCGTGGCCAGTCTGGCCATGCGCGGCCGTGCACAGGGGGTGAAGGCATGAACGCCACCGACTGGACGCCGGACACGCCTGTGGCTGGCCAGGAAGGCGATCCGGACTTTGGCGCCTGCCGGGTGTGTCAGTACCACGATCCGGCCACGGGCTCGCTGATGTACCGGATCGAGAAGGAATCGACCGCGCCAGTCGATGAGGCGGAACTGATCTGCATCCACATGTCGGCCGCCTACTGCCGGCGGCTGCTGGCTGCCATGAAGGCGGACATGGGTGGCGAGCTGGGCGCCAAGGGCGCCATGCTGCTGATCCAGGACGCCACACAGGCCTCTGACGGCGAGCACACGGCAGGGCAACCCAGGGACCGGCCTGCGGGTCATCCGGGCCCGCTGAGGCCGACCCGGCACAACCCCGAGGGCTCGCCTGATTGGTCCGGCCAACCCCGTCCGGAGGATGCAATCACAGCGGGACATGGGGCGATCACACCGCCCGAAGAGGGGGCGGATTCGACCGGGGAGCTACCCTTCTGACGGATAGTTATCCACAGGGTTATCCACAGGATATCCACAGGCTCTTGAGCCCCTTCGGGGGCTCCTTTTTTGCCTGCTGCTGGACGGGTTTCCACCCCTCTCCAAAGGGGGTCAAAAGTAATCACTAATTTTCGAGATAAAGCCACAAATCTGAAATAGTGATTTGTGAACACTAAGTCTTTATCCCGGGATTGGCTCTACAAGCCATTCTACGATTTAGTCCTTACCCTCCCTTGTGAGGTCAAAGGTATGGAAATGCCTACTTTTTATACTTCCTTCTATAGAGGGATGGGTAAGGACTAAATCCATTTTGGGGTGGGTAAGAACTAAATCCATTGACCCCACCCCACCGGATCAGGTACCATGGCCGGGTCAAAACTCGCCAAAGGAGGCGCTCATGACACGGAGTCCCGACGCAGTACTGTTCTCCACTCCCGTACTCGTCCCGACGGACGTGCTCCACGCCAGCACAGTGCCGGCCAGCAAGTACGTAACGAAGGCAAGCAACTTGCCGACCGGGTGGCATGCCATCCTGCTGAACCTGTGGCCGGCTACCCTGGAGAATGAGAATCAGTCCTTGATCGCTACCATAGTCGGCCCGCAACCGAACCTGATGGCCAAGCGCAGCGACGGCGAGCTGCTGCGCTCCCTTCGCCGCCGTGTGCATGGCTGGCTGAATGCAACCGACGTACCTGCGGCGGATGCGCCGCAAGTCCTACTCTGTGGCCGCAGTGTTTGCCACCGGCAAGCCCGATGGCTGGGGGACTCCACTGGTCGCGGCAAAGGATCGGGAACCTGTCACGGTCAAGGATCGTGCCCGACGCCCGCACAAGCCCCATGGGCCGCGCCGCGACATCTACTGGGTGCTGACCACGGACAAGGGGCATCGCGTACTCTACAAGGCCACCAGTGCGGTCGGTAGGGCTATGTCCTCAGGCACGGCGCCGGTGCCGCCTGGATGGCATCTTGCACGTGGCGTGGAATACGGCGACGGCGTGAAAGGCGCGCCGCTCAAGAAGACCCTCCGTGTGCGGGCGGACTACGATGCGGATTCGTCCGTGCCATTCGCACAGCGCCTGGCCATCGAGACCTTCGTGACCTGGGTCAAGAACGCCGCCGGGAACCCGACGAGCGGCCGTTGACGGCGTGGCCGCGATCGCTCATCATTCGCTTCAACACCTTGCGGCGAAAGCCGCATGGCCCCACCAGAAAACCCGTGGCGCCGTTTTTCACCCTTGGCAAGGCAATCACCCTACCGCAAGCCAGAAACGCTCCACGGGCCTTCTGGAGCCTTCTGGAGGCATTCATATGCACCCGCTTCTCTTCATCCTCGGCTTCATCACCTTCATCCAGGCCGTGTTCGGCCTGATGGAGCTTCGTGCACGCTCGATCATCAAGCGATTCGAGCAGACCATCAAACATTCACAGGGGTGATAGTTCCATGATCCTCATCGGCATCGCCGGCCCGGCACAGTCGGGCAAATCCACTCTGGCGGGCGAGTTCCGCCGGCTCGTTGAGTTCCGCGGCCAGAAGTATTGCGAGCAGCCCTTTGCCGGGCCATTGAAGCGCATGCTGGCCTCCATCGGGGTGGATGTATCAGACCTGTCCAAGAATGCCCCTGTGCCCTTCCTGGACGGCCGCATCACCCCTCGCATCATGATGCAGACCCTGGGCACGGAGTGGGGTCGGTCCCTGCTGCCCGACCTGTGGCTGCGTGTGTGGCAGAACGAGCTGGACGGTGATGCTCACGTTGTGACCGTGCCTGACGTCCGGTTCGACAATGAGGCCGAGATGATCCGCTCGCTGGGTGGTCTCATTGTCCACGTCCAGCGGAAACCGACCACCGATATGCTCGCCGTGCCCGCTCATGCCTCCGAGGCCGGCATCAAGCGCGCGAAAGGGGATATCATCTTTCGCAACGATCGGGGCATCGAGAAGATGGCCGCGCTCGCCGCCAACATTCTGGACAACGCCAAGTGAAACAACGCAAACCTCATGATGGCCCGAAGGTCATCGCCCTGGACATCGAGACCGCCCCGTGTGTCGCCTACGTCTGGCGCACCGGCAAGCAGGTCCTGACCATCGACCACATCCAGCAGGAATCCACCCTGATCTCGTTCTCATGGTCCGAGTGGGTCTATGGCAAGGTCAAGAAGGCCAAGTACCTGTCCACGTTCGAGCAGGCCAACCAGCGGGACGACAAGCAGCTGGTCACGGCCCTGTGGGAAATCCTGAAGGACGCTACCCACGTGGTCGCTCACAACGGGGCCAGATTCGACTGGCCGATGATCAACGGGGCCTTCTACCGCTGCGGCCTGAAGCCCCTGCCCAAGCCCAAGATTCTGGACACGATGCTGATGGCCCGCCAGATCGGCGGCCAGGCCTCCTACAAGCTGGCGTGGCTGACCAAGGATCAGGTCCGATCCAAGCGGTCACACAGCCGCTTCCCGGGGCTGCAGCTCTGGATCGAGTGGCTGAACCGCAACCCGCAAGCAGAACGCGAAATGCGGCTCTATAACAACATGGACGTGGAAGCCATGTGCGAGCTGCTGAACAACGTGCTGCCCTGGGCTCGTGGCCCGCAGTTTGCCGGCCTGGTGCCGCAGTCCGAAGGTCGGGAAGAGGAAGTTCACCACTGCCCGCGCTGCGGCTCTGCCAACGTGGTTCCCCGCGGCTTCACCACCACCGTGGCTGGCCGCTACCAGCGGTACCGCTGCTCCGACTGTGGCGGCTGGAGCCAGTCCCGCTTCCTGGTGCGTGAGAAACGCAAGCACCTGCTGAAGACGATCTAGACCGTTCATCAGGCCGACAGACGGCCTTGACCGGCACCTGGGGTGAGCGTATAGTTCACCCCATCGACACCGCCCACACGGGCCCCCATGAAAGGAGTAGCGCCATGAACCGTCACCTGATCCGCGCCTGCGCCGCCAACGCCATGTCCGCCCTGATCGACAACCACGGTGTCCTGTACGCCTGCGACTTCCGTGGCCGCCGCCAGGCTGTCGCCCAGATCCGCCTCGCCGGTGTGGCCGTCAACCCACGCAACCTGGATGCCCGGCTGCAAGCCGAGGCCATCCTGCGGGCACACAAGTTCCTGGGCATCGTCCTGCCCGTCATCTTCGAGTGCGAACTGGACGACTGAATCAACCACGCCTCCGCGAGGAGGCTATTTCCAAGGAGTATGCAACCATGTTCGATAAGCTTGTCCCCGATGCTCGATACGAGTGGATGGACGTCAATCACGTCAAGCTGGCCTCGGCCGAAGCTGTCACCATCCAGCCCGGCCAGGTGCAGGTCATCAACACCGGGCTCTACACCTATGAGCCGCTGGCGCTGTCCTTCCAGAGGGGCGACGGGAAGCTGGATATGTGCGTCCTGCTGACCACGGCGCTTACGGCTGAGCAG
>ERZ772973.1009-NODE-1009-length-11088-cov-20.7579_pt1 | contig 11088 bp, 10 predicted proteins | sample MGYA00580672_ERZ772973 | MGnify/ENA primary metagenome ERZ772973 (study PRJEB29015, sample SAMEA2737938) | human oral metagenome | biome: human oral; feature: human-associated habitat; material: dental | place: China | collected 2152 ... | reverse complement strand
TGGCCATACCCTTCTCGTGGCGAAGGTCGCCGCTGCGACCCGACCCACCTAGCAGGCCTCGGGCACTGGCCTGGCGCCATACCCACACAGCACTAGCCACGACCGGCACCAGCATGGCCACCCAGCAGAGCCAGAACACGATCCCGCTCATGCCTTGGGCACCCCAGGCCCGCGCCGGCGCCATGAGGAGGACCGAGGCGATCGTCCCGCTGACCGGGTCACGATGGACGCTGCACCCGCTGGCGGTGCAGGCCGCGCCGGCGGCGAGTCGGGCCGAGGCGGCTACGGCCGCGCCACCAACTGAGACGAACAGGCCGAAGTTCATCATCGAGTCAGTTCCGCTGCTTCGGCTCATTTCCGCTCTCCCATCTTTGAGTCGGTGTTCGTTATGGCCTGCTCCCACTGGGTACGGTGGTGGGCCACGAGGAAGGGGCGTTTACCGACCTGCCACAGGCCGCTGCCGATCGAGAGATTCTCGATCGCGTACATGCTGGTGTCGCTCAGGCCCAGGACTCGTTGGGTGTTCTCCAGCTGGTCGGATTCTTGCCTGTAGACGACGCGGGTTGAGGTGTCGGACAGCAGGCCCTCGGCCACCGCCCGCTGCTTGGAGCCCAGTGATCCGACGGCGTCCAGGTCGCTGATGCGGTGCAGCGCGATCACGTTGCGCAGTCCCCATCGGCGGACCAGCTTGAAGTTCGACCTCATCCGCCCCAGCAGCTTCGGGAAGCGCATCAGCTCATGGGCCTCCTCGTAGATGACGTTGCGCTGCCCCAGGTCGTCTCCACGTAGTGAGGCCTCGAACCATGAGCTGGTGCATGCCATGACCAGCGCCATCTCCTCAGACTCCTGCATGAAGTTCTCCAGGTTGATGCTCATCATCGGCGCCAGGGGATCGAAACGAACGGTCGATGGGCCATCAAACAGTCCCTTGAGGCTCCCGATCGTCAGTCTCTGAAGAGCGAAGCCGATCTCCCTGCCCACATCCTTCAGATCTTCGCTGTCCCGGAAACCCTGGAGTGTCGTGGCCGAGCTGGTCGGCTCGAACAGCTCATCGACGACGGTCGTTAGCAGCGGAACCTCTTGACGCCTCACGGCAGCGCTCAAGGCGACAGTCAGTGCGGCCTGCTCAGCCTGGTTCAAAGCCCTGTCCATCAGGGTCGAGATCAAGGCCGTCATGAGCGTGAGACGCTGGTTCTCCACCATGTCGCGCCACTGCTCGTCAGAGACGACCTTTCCCTCCTTGTCGCGCTCCGGACGCCGGCCGGCATCCAAAGGGTTAAGCCGGTCGCGAGAGGTGCCCCCGATCGTGATTACCGCCCCGCCGACGGCTCTGACCACGCCAGTCCACTCGCCCTTGGGGTCGCCGGGAACGAAGGTTCTGCGCCCAAAGACCAGGTCCCGCAGCGCCATGCACTTCATCAGAGATGACTTGCCCGTCCCGATACTGCCGATGATGGCCATGTTGGTGTTGGACAGGCTCCCTTTGGTGTATTCGATAAACGGGTCGAAGCAGAAGGCCGTCCGAGAGTTTTTGTCGCGCCCGATCAGGACACCGTCCCCTCCCAGGCAGTCGGTAGCCAGGAAGGGATACTGCACGGCAGCCTTCTTCGTGCTGATCCTGGTCAGGCTCGCGTAGGCCGGGATCACCGACCTACCCATCCGGTCGCCAGCCTCACCCTCGGCAGGAAGCTCTTGCCCTTCCCACAGGTCGGCCTCAGCCTCCTTCTCCCTGCGTCTGTGCTCCCTACGCTGGTTGTTGATCTCATGGAAGCGCTGTTTCTCAGCCCTCTCCACCTGCCGTCGCTGCCGACGCGTCTGCCGGCCGATAACGAGACTTCCTACCTTCAGGGACATCTCACCTCACCCCCAGTCCCAGCGGCATGGTGGCGGCCTCGAAGAGCTCATCCTGCTGGCAGATGAGTGTCCGGGGCTCGGCCATGACCTCTCGCACCGCGTTGCGCACGTCCTCCACGCCCTGAGCCAGTGCCTCCTTGCTCGGAGCCGAGACGGTCAGAAGCACCGTGTGGTCCATGTCGGCAAAGCCCGTATTGAGCTCAGCCAGGTGCTCCACCGCCTGGGCGTGGTCCATCTCGTTGACCACCGTCGAGTGAGTTCCCGCCCGCTGCCGGTCCTTGAAGCCCTCCACCTCGCGGCTACCCTCTCGACGGGCGTCCTTAGCCGCCTTGGCAGCAGGCACCGGCCGATAGAGGAACGAGGCCGCCAGCACAGTACCCGGAACCATGATGGAGTCCTTGAGGAAGCCGATCTCCGCCTTGGCCCGTGGCCACTTGGCAACCCTCATCACCTTGTGCCGAGCGCTGTCGGTACGCACCTGGGTCCAGCCGCCGTCCACAGCCATCGGGCCGGCGGCCTCAAGGTCCTCGACCTGCTCAGGATGAATCTGAAGCCTTGTGGCTGCCGCCGGGTCGTAGGCGCACCGGATCGCTGTCGCAAGATCCTCCTTGGTCAACCAGCCCCGCAGCTGCAAGCCAGCAGCATCCAGCAAAGACTCCAGAGTCCGCATCCTCTGACGCATCACCGCCGCGGCTCCCTGCATTCCACCGCCGTAGGAGCGCACAGCCGACTTAACCTTCTTCAGATCCACCACCACCGTGATCGTGGTCTCATGACGTTCCGTGAACGACGCCGCGTCCCGAAGCAGGTCGCGGTAAGAGGCCTGGACCGGGTTGCCTGTACCTGCCTGGACCCGGTTCTGCGCCCAGTAGCGGCGCACATCGGCGCCGGCATCCGCTGTGGAGCGCACGAGTATCTGGATCAGCTTCACTCCGTCGGCTGCACCCAGAGTAGAGAGCAGTCTCCCGTATCCGACCCCCTTGGCGTTCTTCTTGTCGGTCTCATCAAGCAGGAACGAGCCGCTCTTGACTGAGGCTGTGACGGCCAGAGTCTTCTTGTGAGGGTCGCGCACCATCACGGCTCCCGTAGCCTCGTCCACGTGCATCTTCATGGACGCACGGTTGCCTGGAAGACCAAGAGTGCCCTCCGGGCGCGTGCGCCATACCCTTGCCCGGTACCGGTGTTGACCGGTCACGCGCCGGATCAGGTACGACGCACCGATCGGGGCCCAGTCCACGGCACGACCCTCAATATAGGACACGGGCACCAGGCCCAACGCCAGCAGCGGACCCCATACCGGTGCCGTGAATCCTATTCCTCGAAAACTTCCGAACACTGGCGTGGCGAATGCCAGGATGATCAGAGCGGCGAGAACGCAGCACACCGCAGGAAACGAAAGGCCCAGAAAGAAACCAGACGAGGACTTGCGCGGAATGACCTCCGCTGCTGGCGCCGCCATCAGCCGAAGATCCCGAGGTTAGCCGCCCAGGCGACAGCGTGGCTGGATGCGCCGACAACTGCTGCTGCGATCAGGCAGATAACGATCCCGGCCTTGCCTGCCATCGTCGACCTGCCGTGGTCCCACCAGTGCCCTGCGGCGAAGACTGCCGCCGAGACGATCAGTGCTGCCACCAGATACATCAGGGCGGTCGCCTGCCATCCACCCACCGCGTTCTTGAGTGTCGGCATCCAGGGGAAAAAGTCCCAGTTAGGGACGATCCCCGGGTCATAGTTATTCACTATAACCACTCCTTCCATGTGGTGAAGGGGCCGGATGCCCCTTGCACCTATATCTGTGCCAAGGCGCGCCACGCCCCTCACCACCCATCCGGGGGTGAGGGGCGTTCGGCTCCTCTGCACCGCTATGACGACAGCTGCGCGATAGTCAGCGCGATCAGCTTGGGGATCGCCGTGGCACAGAAGGCGCATCCCAGAGCGCCTGCGATTGCTCGCTTCCCCCAGGCGGAGATACCGCCGTTACCGCTGCTGGCCCCCCACGCCCACAGGCAGGCACCGATCAGCAGGCCGAGCACAGCAGCGACAAGCACTCCGGCCTGGAAGCCACCCAGAGCGTCAATGAGCCCTCTGATGTACTTCCACAACGAGACATCCGGGGTGACGACCCTCATGGCTCACACCTCCTCCCAGTAGCCGGCCTCATCAGGCTCGAAAGGATCTATACCCACCGGCTCATCAGCAACATCCACTGCTGCGAACACCTCGGTGTCGGCCCCAGCCGAGGACGTCGATCGGTGGCCCTGATAGTCCGAGCCGTAGCCGCCGTAACCCGACCCTCCAGAGTTGTAGCCGTAGAGCGAGCTCGACGAGTAGCTGGTGGTCGGGGGTGGGGGAGGGGCCTGGTTGTAGCCGTAGCCGGCCGGTGGTGCGCCGGCCACCGAACCAACCGAACCACCACCAGAGCCGACGTAGGACCCGCCAGCGGGGGAGGGCGTAGGCTCCGGCGCGGCAGCGAACCCGCTGCCACCAGCACTTTCTGCGCCGGCGAAGGCCCCGCCACCTACAGGGGCCGGAGCTGGTGCGCCGGCCACCGAACCAACCGAACCACCACCAGAGCCAGCAGAGACGCCAGGGCTTGGTGTCGGAGCGGGGGACAACCCGCCACCCCCGGAGTCACTGACCCCACCGGTGCTTGTGACCGAGCCGCCCATGGCGCCACCACCTGCTGTGGTCCCGCCGCCCTCAGCTGGTGCGCCGGCCACCGAACCAACCGAACCACCACCAGAGCCTCCGCCGGCAGTGCTGGTGGAGCCGGAGGCCCCACCAGCTGCGCTACCAGAGCCTGCACCTGACGACGAGGCTGCTGCGCCTCCCGAGCTGCCGGCAGCCCCTGCGCCGGCCTCGGCGGCTGCGCTGGCTCCTCCCGTGGCCACAGCCGAGGCCGCCGCAGCAACCTTGGCTTTCTGTCCATTGTCGTCACCCTGGCCCTGCTGCTCACTGGCACCCTGTGCGTCAGCCTCCGTACCGGTCCCGGAGTCGTCGGTTGCGTCGTGGGACTCTTGAGATGCTGCGCTCTTGACGGTCTGGTCGACCGGCCCGTCCTCGGTGGGGGAGGAAGCCGCATTGACCACTGACTTGACGGTGTTGCCCACCGTGGTGGCCCCTGCGACCACAGCCCCGTGCATTTGGGTGATCATTGACGCCACCGCGTCCTCACCCAGGAAGCTGAACAGCTTGAAGAAAACTGCCGGGCAGGCCAGGCCGCCCAGCAGGGCGGCCGCGCAGGTCGCCATCTGGGACAGCGCCCCCGTGATCGAGTCGGCCTTGTCGATCTCACTCAGCCCCAAGAACCCGATCCCCAGCACGATCACGATACCGAACGGCGCCACCAACAGAGCCATCAGCCAGCCCAGCACCGTCCTGGGCCAGGACCTGGTCTCGTCGGCCGCCAGACCGCTGTAAGCCACCGGGGTCACTACCGCAGCCGCCTGAAGATACAGGTTCCGCAGCACCATCACGAACAGCAGCACGATCGCGAAGAACAGCACCAGCAGGCAGAAAATACCGAAGCCGAACATCATGGCGGCCGCGGCGGTGGCCGCCGATCCTGGGGAGACCCCTGCCAGCGCCAGGAACGTGTCCGACGAGAAGATATCGGTGATCCGCTTCGACAGAGCCTCGACGTCCAGCCCCAGCCACGACACCATCGCAGCACGCAGCTCATCAACCCCTGTCGTCAAGGCGACCAGGATCGGCAGCGTCACCATAGACGCGCCGGTAGCCACCACCGACCCACCGGCCGCCCGACGCACCCCTGACAGGCCGCGGGCCTGGATCGCGGACCTGGTAAGCTGCCAGAACGCCAAAATGATGGTGATCGGGATCGCCACGGAGAATGTCCGCCCAGTCCACGTGTAGATGTAGTCCGCACCCAGGTTCGGCGAGCCCAGACCGAAGACGATCGCAAGCACCGACGTGATCACCCACGCCGCCGCCCGCCCGAGCATGTCACCGATCCAGATCGTTGAGGTCTCCAGGACCTCTTTGATCCATTTGAAGTTCGACGATCCAGACGATCCCGACGCGCCACCGTTGGGGTCATTCGGGTTCGTGCCTTCGGCGACCTTCTTGGCGACCTTGTCGGCGACCTCCTTACCCGTCTTGAGCTTTTCCTTGAGCGCTCCGGGCACACTCGTTCCCTTGTCCTTAAGATTATTGGGATCGATCGTGTCTGTGCGCACAGGCTTCTTGCCGTTCTCGGAAGGAGCCGGCGCCCCACCCTGATCCTCTTTAGGCACCGGTGTCGCACCACCGCCGGGGTCCTCCCCAGGTCCCGGCGGATCAGCAGGCAGCACCGCCGGCGCCACCTGCCCCTGCCCAGCCGCTGCGGGCGCTGCGGCGGCGCAGGGGGCCAGTACCCCCACCGCGAGCAGACCCGTCAGCATCACCTGTGCCAGGAGCACGGTTCTCAAAAGCTTCCACATCATGACTCTCCACTCACCAGCCGGATCACCGCTGCTACTAGGACCCCCAATCCCGCGGCCAGCGTGCCGCAGCACCACCAGTAGGCCCGCCTCATCGCGTTCATGCCGAACCTCCTCCCACGATGCCGACCAGCTCGCATACCCCACCGTTCACGGCCGGGTCGCAGCGAACGATCATGTTCAGGGCCGTCTCTGTGGTCCGTACGAACCCAGAGACGTCATGGACCTGCTGGGTGGTCGTCTTGATCCGCGCCGTCGTGGTCAGCGCGTGCAACGTTTCCCGGTTCTGAGTAACCGTCAGGTAGATGTCGTTGCCAACGTCGCCGCGCAGCGCGGTATTGTCCGTCTCCAGGACTCCGAGCACATCGACCTCATCACGCTCACGAGCCTCGATCTGGTAGGCGACGTAGTCCGGGCTGATCGACTCCTTGACCGCTTGGCGCAGGATCCTGTGCTTCTCGGCTCCCAGGGGACCGTCCTCACCGGTCATCCCCGCCAGCCAGGAGTCCGTGATCCGGGTGGTCTCAGCCCCCGGGTCCTTCGGCTGAACACTCGAGTAGTCGTACCCCACCGATGCCTGGACGCTCAGGGCGAAGATCCTTGGGTCAGTGGTCCTCGCGAACGGGGACGCCCCCAGACGTGGCAGGGAGGCACCGAAGTCCACCCCCGTCGAGGATGTCACGTACCCCGAGTCGCCCGGAGCCGCCGACACTGACGCCGGTGCCGACGCCCCAGGACTGACCGTCGGGCCTGGACCCTTCGCCCCACCAGGAGAGGGCAGGCGGTCGGTGTTGGCCCCAACCCACACCAGGCCGGCCACCATCACCACCACCAGGACGAAGACCCCGACAGCCACCATCACGAACCGCGTCCCGCGCCGCGCACGCGACCACGTCCACGACCACCAGTCAGCTACCTTCCTAAGCACTTTTCCTTCTCCCTAAACAATGTCATTGGACTGCTGTGAGCTACTTGTCGGCCAACGTTTCTTTCCCGCCCGCGCAGCCCTGTGCGCAGGTCTCTTTCCCTGGGATCACAAGCCAGGGACACGGATATAGGTCGGGGACCCGTAAACGGCCATCTCACGCACCCCCTCAGCCGGGGTCTGGGCGCCGATCATTCGACCGCCGCCCGTGTAGATGGCGACGTGGCCGGGCCACCAAAGCAGGTCACCCGGCTGTGCCTGATCGGCTGAGATGTGCTCTCCAGCCGTCAGCTGAGCACTCGACGAGTGCTCCAACGTGATACCTGCCTGCTCATATGCCTTGAGCGTCAGGCCCGAGCAGTCGAAGGCGTCCGGGCCCTCAGCAGCCCACACATAGGCTTTGCCGACCTGGGCCTGGGCGTAGGCGATGATCGCAGCCCGACCACCGCTCACCCCAGCGGCACCCATCGCCCCCTGCCCAGCCGCCGACCCGATCGGCCCGCACTCCACCCCTGCCAGGGACGCCATCAGAGCCCCCGCCGTCGGCTCCCACTTGTCATAGGCGGTCGGTGTCGCCGAGCGCTGCACGCTCTGCGCCGCCTGCCCCGGCGCCATCGACTCCCAGCCCTCGACGCCCTTGAGCCTGTCGTAGAACACTGACGCCGACTTCGACGGCGTCATGATCTCCTCCACCGTCCCCCACCCCATCGAGGGCCGCTGCTGAAACAGGCCCACACTGTCGTGGTCACTGCCCGTGCCCTCATGAGCCAGGTCCATCGAGCCGGCCACCCCCGGATTGGCCAGATTGCGCAGCGTGGACTCCTGCAACGCCGTCATCAACGCGATCTTCTGCCCCTGCGCACCAACCCCGGCGGCGTTGCCCGCCGCGATAATCGCTGCCGCGTTGTTCAGCTGCTCCTGACTGAAGTTCACCGTGCCCCCACTCCCGTCAGGGGTCTCCACCTGAGACTGACCAACCCGGCACGCCATTCCCGTCCCTGCTGCACCACGCGGAAGCTCACGAAAGAACAGGGACACATACACTCCTGCTCCCAGCAACGGCCCAAGCACGAGCACCAGAACCAAGCCGGCGCTCACGGCAGCAACCAGCCACCGCGACGACGAACCCGAATCAGAGTCCACCCCAGTGCCCCTCCTTCCATGCGGTGCAAGGGGCCGGATGCCCCTTACACCTATATCTGTGCCAAGGCGCGCCACACCCCGAAGCCGCCATCCCGCAATCCGTCAGCACCACCGGGAGCCTCACCAGCGCACGCTCCGGCCACTCCACCGGCGGCGCCCACCCCCAGAACGCCCGCCGGCCTCCGTCGCCGCCCGGCGGGCGGCGAGCTGTCCCGGCCCGGGCCCACCGCCCCACGAGGCGCGCTGCGCGGCGATGCGGGCGCGCTCGGCCTCCCTAGCCACGATCCGGGCCTCGCGCTCAGCCAAGAGCAGCTCATGCGCCGCCTGACGCTCCTGCCTCCATGACGACAGCGGCACGCCCCCGTGGTCGAGCCAGGCCGACAGCCGGTGGATCAGCCACCTGGCCGGCTCACGCACACCCCGGTCCCCGCTGTGCGGCCACGCCGACCCGTCCGGACGCCGGTCGATCGCGATCACCAGGTCACCTACGCTCCACCCGGCCTCCGCAAATGGCTTGATGACGCGCATCACGTACCTGTCCGAGCAGCCCCGAAGCACCACCATGCGCTCCTGGAGCTCACGAGCCAGCCCAAGCACCGTCTCCTCCGTGCTTCTCGTGCGCCGAGGTGACCACCACGCACGCCGTCGATCGCCATGAATCCGGCCACTGGGCCGCGCAGCGGCCCCCAGGAAGGTCTCAGCGCCGCGCAGCGGCACCAAACCCTCTCCACCCGGGCCGCCTCGCGCGCGCGTGCGGGGGTCAAGAATCCCTGACAACGGGTAGGGGTGACACCTCAATCCACAGTGGGGCTCGGCCGGCCCCTCACTGTCCACAGGACCCCGCCCCACCGCGGCCTGGGAGGTCCCCGTCGAGGCGGGCGCCGGCGTGTCCGCCGCCATTGCCTCGGGCACCACCAGGCTGCGTACCGCCGCCTCGTTGCGGCGCTCCAGCACCACCCGCCCGTCGGCGTCCTGGCTGCGCGCCAGCGGCGCCCACCTGGCCGACCGGCCACCGGCCACCAGGCCCAGCAGGCCCCACTGCTCCAAGCGCCTCAGCCACCGCTGCACCGTCCGCACGCAGCAGCCCGCCAGCTCCGCGATCCTGTCGTTCACTACCCGCGTCGTGCGCGAGGCCCCGTCGACCCAGTCACACAGGCCCCGAGCCACACGCACCACCGTCGCCACCTGCGCATCCCGCAGCCCGTGGGCCTCCGCCACCTCACGCACTGCCTCCAGCCACACCGACACCCGCGGCGCCAGCACGCACCCCTCCGGCACGCTCGCCGCCACCAGCAGACGCGACCGCTCCATAGCCGTCGACGCCCTGCGCCACTTACGAACCGACGGATTCGGCACGAAACCAACGGAAACCCCAGCCCCGTTTAAAGTATTAGTAGGATTATAAAGCTTAGATTCTAGCTCTACCCTTGCGGAAGTTGTGCCCATCAACTACTCTCTAGACATCATCTGGAGCGCGTTTCGGCGTACTCCACCCAGGCCCCGACCAAAAGGGTTCGAAATTTGTGGTCGGTGCTGTTCGGTTCTCGCCCTCGCCCGGTCCGCCGGTCGGGGGCGAGTCTCATGAACCCCTCTCTACGCGGCCGCCCCGGCACTCACCCCCTCCACCGGGAACAGCGCCAGCTGCTCACCGGTCCCGTTCTTGCGGTGCGACGACGCCCTACGCGCCGGGGCCGGCGCAGCAGACGGGGCCTGAACCACGACCCCCGCCACCACCGTCCGCAGCCACCGCAGCTGAGAAGCACTCAAGACCTCACCCCAGGCCAAGCCGTCAATGCCCAGGCCCTCAGCAAGACGTTCCCGCAGCAACCACACCAGCGCGGACTCAAGACCCCCGCGCCGGCTACCCGCCGCAAGGCTCATCCACGCCCCCGCAGCATCCGGTGAGACCCCCAGGGCCGCCAGAACACCCTCACCGGCATCCTCACGAGCTGACCGGTGACGCTCACGCGGCTTCGTCGACGCCGCCAGCTCAGCCACCCGGCACATCCCAGCCCGAGCAACGCAGGCAGGCACACCCGCCCACACCAGAGCATCAGCCACCCCCTCCAGGCAGGGCCCGAGATCCTCGTCCCTCACCCAGACTCGTCGCCGTTCGACCTCCACCGAGCCAGGAGCCGTAAACCCCGTCCCAGCCGCAAGGTCAGCAAGGTCCAAACCCACACAGCTGACTCGCTTACGCATCCGATGAGGATGCGCATGATCACCGCTCAGCCCGTGCTGGCGATTCCTTTCCTGGTGCCCCTGCACCATCCACACCGAGTGATTCACCAGTACCGCCCACAGGTCACTGCCACCGGCACGCAGGTCCCGGCGCATCAGCAGCATCTCCAACGCCTCCGCCGCCAGATCCGCCACCACCTCATCCCACGAGGCCGCACCAGACGACATCAACGACGCCACCCGACCAGGTCCCACCTTCAGCGGAACCAGCCTTACGATCTTCTTCGCTACCTGGCGCCCCAAAGGCGAGTCCCACACCCCCGGCGACGCCTCCACAGCATCCAACGCCGACGCCAGACCCGCCGACGTCGACACATCCACTTCGTCATCACGGATCACCATGAGCTCCTCCTCGTTGATCCCTCACTTGAGTCCTGCGCCAGGCCACTCACGCAGCCCCCTGACCACCTGTGGAGGCCGCCGGCTACCGCCGGGGCCGGCGGCCACGCACAGGTGGACAGCGGGACCCCGCCCGGGGCCATG
>ERZ772973.1008-NODE-1008-length-11110-cov-58.4218_pt1 | contig 11110 bp, 7 predicted proteins | sample MGYA00580672_ERZ772973 | MGnify/ENA primary metagenome ERZ772973 (study PRJEB29015, sample SAMEA2737938) | human oral metagenome | biome: human oral; feature: human-associated habitat; material: dental | place: China | collected 2152 ... | reverse complement strand
GCCCGCCCGGCGTCGCCCGGTTCCGGCCCCGGCCCGCCCGGCGTCGCCCGGTTCCGGCCCCGGCCCGCCCGGCGTCGTCCCCGTCCCCGGACTCCCGCCGCGTGAGATGTTTCGTCTCAGTTTCCGGCGGGATGGGATGCTCGAGTCCAGCGCGGGAGACCGCCTGTCCAACGACGTGCTCCTGCGCGGACCATCCCCTACGAAGGAGCCCTCAATGCAGGACGTTGTCGAGAAGGTCTACGAGCAGGTCGTGGCCCGCAACCGCGGTGAGGCCGAGTTCCACCAGGCGGTGCGCGAGGTCCTGGAGTCCCTGGACCCCGTCATCGCCAAGCACCCCCATTACGCCGACAACGCGCTCCTGGAGCGCATCGTCGAGCCGGAGCGCCAGATCATCTTCCGCGTGCCGTGGGTCGACGACGCCGGGACGGTGCACGTCAACCGCGGCTTCCGCATCGAGTTCAACTCGGCCCTGGGCCCCTACAAGGGCGGCCTGCGCTTCCACCCCAGCGTCAACGCGGGCATCATCAAGTTCCTCGGCTTCGAGCAGATCTTCAAGAACGCCCTGACCAACCAGGGCATCGGCGGCGGCAAGGGCGGGGCCGACTTCGACCCGCACGGCCGCTCCGAGGGCGAGATCATGCGCTTCTGCCAGTCCTTCATGACCGAGCTGGCCCGCCACATCGGCCCGGCCACCGACGTGCCCGCCGGCGACATCGGCGTGGGCGGCCGCGAGATCGGCTACCTGTTCGGCCAGTACAAGCGCCTGCGCAACGCCTACGACGCCGGCGTGCTCACCGGCAAGGGCCTGGCCTGGGGCGGCTCGCTGGCGCGCACCGAGGCCACCGGCTACGGCACCGTCCTGTTCGCCGCCTCCATGCTCGCCACCAAGGGCCAGTCCCTGGAGGGCAAGAAGGTGGCCGTCTCCGGCGCCGGGAACGTGGCCATCTACGCCATCGAGAAGGCCCAGCAGCTGGGCGCCGTCCCGATCACCTTCTCCGACTCCTCCGGCTACGTCGTTGACGAGGCCGGTGTGGACCTCGACCTGCTCAAGCAGGTCAAGGAGGTCGAGCGCGGCCGCGTCAAGGACTACGTCGAGCGCCGCCCCGGCGCCCGTCTGGTCACCAAGGGGCGCCCGTGGGACGTGCCCGTCGACGTCGCCCTGCCCTGCGCCACCCAGAACGAGCTCGACGGCGACAACGCGGCCACCCTGCTGCGGGGCGGCTGCGCCGTCGTCGCCGAGGGCGCCAACATGCCCTCGACCCCCGAGGCCGTCGAGGCCTTCCAGTCCGCCGGCATCCTCTACGCCCCCGGCAAGGCCTCCAACGCCGGCGGCGTGGCCACCTCCGCCCTGGAGATGGAGCAGAACGCCGGCCGCACCCGGTGGGACTTCGCCACCGCCGACGCCAAGCTGACCGCCATCATGGCCGACATCCACGACTCGTGCGTGGCCGCCGCCGAGGAGTACGGCCGCCCCGGCGACTACGTGCTCGGGGCCAACGCCGCCGGCTTCACCCGCGTCGCCGACGTCATGATCGCCCACGGCATCGTCTGAGGCCGCTGGCCGCCCCGGGGGTGTCGCCCCCGGGGCGGCCGTCGACCTCGGCGCGGGGCGGCCCGCGACCCCGCTCGGAGGCCGCTGCCCCCGGGGCGCAGGATCCCGGGTCCTCGGGTCCTTGCGCGCCCTCGCGACGTCTCCTTCTCATTCGCCGGGTCCGCCCGGCCGCCGATGCGCGCACCGGCGGCCGGGCGGACCCGGCGCTCCTGCGGAGGGACGGACGGCGCGCCGGGGCCCGCTGCGGGCGCCGTCCAAGGAGCCGATCTTCCGTGGACTCGAGGATGGCGCGGTGCCCCGACCCGGCCCCGGGTCCTCGCTCCGAAATTCACCGGGTTCGGTCCGGGGGTCCGGAAGGAGAGGAAGAGGGGCGACCATGGAAAATGGCGTTTTGGGAGGATCGTTCCGTTCCGCACCCGACTGCGACTTCACCAGAATCGCGGAATCATGCGGAACTCGTAGAGTTCATCCGGGGTGCCCGCGCGAACGATCCTCCCAGAGCGCCAAAAACCGACCCTCCGCTCGGCGGTCGGACCGGCCAGGCCCGCGGGTGGGCCCGCTGTGGGCGTTGGCGGGGGAGGGGAGGGCCGTCGCGGGAACGGGGCCCGCCCGCCGGCGGACACCGCCCGGCGCGCGATGGGCGACGGCCTGGAATCTCGTCCATGACGGGCGCGACGCATCGCCCGGCGCGCACAACGATCGCCGGCGCTCCACTAGGCTCGGCGCATGGCCGCACGACGTCGCATCGATCCCGCCGACGGCGCGCGGGCCGTGCGCGACTGGGCCGCCGGCGTGGACCGCGGGGACGCGCCCGCGAGCCCGGCCGAGCGCGCGGCCCGGCGCCGCACCATGGCCACCGCCGTCCGCTTCACCCTCGAGGAGCTGGCCGCCTGCGCCCCGGGTCGGGCCGTCGAGGTCCGCGTCCCGCCCTTCGGGGTGACCCAGGCGGTGTCGGGCACGGTCCACAGGAGGGGGACCCCGCCCTCGGTGGTGGAGACCGACGGCGCCACCTGGCTGGCGCTGGCCACCGGCCGCCTGGGCTGGGGACGGGCGCTGGCCGACGGCGCGCTGCACGCCTCGGGCGAGCGCTGCGACATCTCTTCCCACCTGCCCCTCATGCGCGCCTGAGGTCAGGGCGGCGGGCGCCGCCGGAGCAGGCCGCTCCGCCCCCTTTCGCGCCCGATAACCCGGGCGGCGGGCGCCTCGCCGGCGCCCGTATCCGCGAACCATCCCCACCGTCGTGTCCGCGAGCGCGCCCCCGCCGCGCGCCGCAGATCCGGCACCACAGCTCGGGGCGCCGTCACGCTCTGCCCGCTCGCACATCCCGGATCTCTTCAATGCCCGAACGGACATTTGAAATGTCCGGTTGTGGGCTCGCCTCTTCCTTCTCCATCCGAACCGACGTACGATACTGCCCGAACGGGCGCTCAGTCGATGACGGAGTGCTCTTCATCACCGAGTTGCGCCATCGACGTCGCCAAGGAGGGGCTGTGAAGGCACGTGACCGTCACGGCCGGATCCTCGCGGCCCTGGCGCGCGAGGGCCGCGTCAGCGTCGCCGAGCTCGCCCGCGACCACGACGTCACCGTCGAGACCATCCGCCGGGACCTCGCCGTCCTCGACCGCGCCGGGGCCCTGCGCAAGATCCACGGCGGGGCCCTGCCCGCACCCGTGCTGGCCGCCCCCGAGACCGGCGTCCTCCAGCGCGAGCGGGACCACGCCGAGGCCAAGGCCCGCATCGCCCGCGCGGCCCTGGCCGCCCTCGACCCGCACGAGGGCGCCGCCCTCCTCATCGACTCCGGCACCACCACCGGAGCCTTCGCCCGGCTCCTGCCCGAGCACCTGGACCTGACCGTCCTGACCAACTCCGTCCTCATCGCCGCCGCCCTCGCCGCCCGCCCGGGCTGCCGCGTGCACATCATCGGAGGGCGGGTCCGGGGCCTGACGCAGGCCGCCGTCGGACCCGAGGCCCTCGCCCGGCTCGCCTCGCTGCGCACCGACATCGCCGTCATGGGCTCCAACGGGCTCACGGCTCAGCACGGCCTGTCCACCCCCGACCCCGACGAGGCCGCCGTCAAGCGCGCCATGGTCGCCTCCGCCCGCCGCGTCGTCGCCCTCGTCGACGCCTCCAAGGTCGGCCAGGAGCACCTGGTCTCCTTCGCCGGCACCGACGACGTCGATCTCCTCGTCACCGACGCCACCATCACAGGCCACCTGGCCGCCCGCCTCACCGACTCTGGAACCGAGGTTATCCCCGCATGATCACCACTCTGACCCCCAACCCCTCGCTCGACCGCACCGTCTCCCTGCCCGGGGAGCTGATCCGCGGCGGCGTCAACCGGCTCGCCGGCGTCACCATCGAACCGGGCGGCAAGGGCCTCAACGTCGCCCGCGTCCTGGTGGGCGCCGGCCAGACGGTCACCGCCGTCCTGCCGGCCGCCTCCCACGACCCCCTCCTGCGCGTGCTCGGCGCCGTCGCCGCCGACGGCCTGCGCGTGCGCCCCGTCGAGATCGTCGGCTCCGCCCGGATCAACACCGCCGTTACCGAGCCCGACGGCACCACCACCAAGCTCAACGAGCCCGGGGCCGGCCTGGACGACGACGAGATCGCCGCCGTCGAACGGGCCCTCATCGAGGCGGTCAGCAGGAGGGACGGGGCCGACGGCGCCGTCGCGACCGGCTCGGCCGGCGCCGGGAGCGTCATCGACGCCGAGGAGGACGCCGACGCGGCCGAGGCCGGCGCCTGGGCCGACAGCGCCCCCGCGGCCCACGACTGGGCGATCCTGTCCGGCTCCCTGCCGCCGGGCGCCCCCGTCGACTGGTACGCCCGGCTCGTGGTCCGCCTGCGCGGGGCCGCCCCCGGGCTGCGCATCGCCGTGGACACCTCCGACGCGCCCCTGGCCGCCCTCGCCGCGGCCATGCCCGCCGCCGCCCCCGACCTCATCAAGCCCAACGGCGAGGAGCTCGGCCAGCTGGCCGGCCTGCCCGCCGAGCGCGCCATGGCCCTGGAGGACGGCGCCATGCGGGGCGAGTACGGGCCGGTCGTCGAGGCCGCCCGCGTGCTCGTCGAGCGGGGGGTCGCCACCGTCATGGCGACCCTGGGGGCCGCCGGCGCCGTCCTGGTGACCGCCGAGGGCGCCTGGCACGCCGCCGCCCCGAAGATCCACGTCCTGTCCACCGTCGGCGCGGGGGACTCCTCCGTCGCCGGCTACGTCCTCGCCGACGTCCGCGGCGGGGACGCCACCGAGCGGCTCCGCACCGCCGTGTCCTACGGGTCGGCCGCCGCGGGGCTGCCCGGCACCGCCCTGCCCACGACCTCGGACCTGCCCGCGGGCTCCCCCGTCGTCACCCGGCTCGCCTGAGCCGCCGCCGGCCGCCATCCGGACCCCACCACGCCCCGTCCTGACAGCAAGGAAACAGCATGTCCACCTCAGACTCGTCCGCTTCGCCCCCCGGGGCGCTCATCGTCCCCGACCTGGTCAGGCTCGACGTCCCCGTCGGACCCGATAAGAAGGACGTCATCGAGTACCTCGCCGACGTCGTCGCCTCCGCCGGCCGCGCCGACACCCCCGAGGGCCTGGCCGCCGACGCCCTCGCCCGGGAGGCCACCGCCCCCACCGGCATCCCCGGGGGCATCGCCATCCCGCACTGCCGCAGCCCCCACGTCCTGGCGCCCTCCCTCGGCTTCGCGCGCCTGGCCGGGGGCGTCGACTTCGGGGCGGCCGACGGCGAGAGCGCGAACCTCGTCTTCATGATCGCCGCACCCGCCGGCGCCGACGACTTCCACCTCAAGCTCCTGGCCAAGCTCGCCCGCGGCCTGATGAAGCCGGAGTTCACCGGGGCGCTGCGCTCGGCCGCCACGCCCCAGGACGTGGCCCGCATCATCACCGAGCAGGTCCAGCCCGAGCTGCTCGAGGAGGGCGCGCAGGCCGCCGGGGCCGGTGGGGCCGACGGCGCGGCCGGGAGGGCCGCGGACGCCGGCTCGGGGGCCGGTGCGGACGAGGCCCCCGCCGCCGGGACCGGCTCGGGCGGCGCGGCCGGAGCGGCCGACGGGGGCGGGCGCCTCATCGTCGGCGTGTCCTCCTGCCCCACCGGCATCGCCCACACCTTCATGGCGGCCGAGGCGCTGGAGCAGGCCGGCAAGGCCCGCGGCATCGAGGTTCACATCGAGGGTCAGGGGTCGGGCAAGATCGACTGGCTCGACCCCGACCTCATCAGGCGGGCCGACGCCGTCGTCTTCGCCCACGACCTGCCCGTCAAGGACCGCGACCGCTTCGCCGGCAAGCCCGTCGTCGACGTCGGCGTCAAGGCCGCCGTCAACGACGCCGGCTCCCTGCTGGACCGGGCCCTGGCCGCCGTCGACGACCCCTCCGCCCCGACGGTCCCGGCCGGCTCGGGCGACTCCTCCGAGTCCGGCGCCGCGGAGGAGAAGGAGCACTGGGCGCGCCGGCTCCAGCGCTCGGTCATGACCGGCGTGTCCTACATGATCCCCTTCGTGGCGGCCGGCGGCCTGCTCATCGCCCTGGGCTTCCTCTTCGGCGGGTACGACATCACCAAGACCGCCCAGAACATCGTGCTGGGCGATCGCGACAACGGGATCCTGGCGACCAGCCTGTGGAACCTGCCGGACCTGACCAGTAAGACCTACGCCGCCGAGCACGCCCTGGCCGGCTCCCCGCTCGCGGCCTACATCGGCGCGGTCCTCTACCTGCTGGGCAGCGCGGGCATGAGTCTGCTCGTCCCGGCGCTGGCCGGCTACACCGCCTTCGGCCTGGCCGGGCGCCCCGGCATCGCCCCCGGTTTCATCATGGGGCTGGCGGCCGTGGCCACCGGCTCGGGCTTCATCGGCGGCCTTCTCGGCGGCATCCTCGCCGGCTACTTCGCGGCCTGGCTCGCCGGGCTGAATGCGCCGCGCTGGCTGCGCAGCCTCATGCCGGTTGTCATCATCCCGCTGTTCACCACCCTCGTGGTCGGCTCGGTCATGTACATGCTGCTGGGCAGGCCGCTGGCCTCCTTCATGGCCTGGCTCACCGAGTCCCTGACCGCCATGGCCAATAACGGCGCCGGCGTCCTCCTGGGCGTCATCGTCGGCCTCATGATGTGCTTCGACCTGGGCGGCCCGGTCAACAAGGCCGCCTACCTCTTCGGCACCGCCGGCCTGGACGCGGGGACGCCGGCCTCCTACGAGATCATGGCGGCCGTCATGGCCGCGGGCATGGTTCCGCCGCTCGCCCTGGCCCTGGCCACCACCATCCGCCCGAACCTCTTCACGGGCGCCGAGCGGGACAACGGGCGGGCCGCCTGGCTGCTGGGCGCCTCGTTCATCTCCGAGGGCGCCATCCCCTTCGCCGCGGCCGACCCGCTGCGCATCATCCCGCCGTGCATGGCGGGCGGCGCGGTGACCGGGGCGATGTCGATGGCGCTGCACGCGGCCTCGCGCGCGCCCCACGGCGGCGTCTTCGTGTTCTTCGCCATGGACAACTTCGCGTGGTTCGTCATCTCGATCCTCGTGGGCGCGGTGATCTCCTGCGCCGGGATCGTCGTCCTCAAGCAGATGGCCGCCACCAAGAAGGCCGTTGAGGAGGGCGCTGCGAAGGCCGCTCCCGCCGCGGCCTGAGCAGCGGCGGGGTGGTCCTGCCCTGTCCCGGACCGCCTGAGCGGGGCGGTGCGGACCCCGGTCCAGTTCCGGACCGCCTGAGCGGGGCGGGGCGGTTCCGGGTCCGCCCCCGCCCCGGACTCCCGCCGCCCGGCCCGCGAGCACGTCACTTGACCCGCGAGCACGTACCTCTGGCAGACGTGCTCGCGGGTCAAGTGACGATCTCGCGGGTCAAGTGACGTGCTCGACGGTTACCCGGCGATCTCGCGCAAGAAGAGCGGGCGGGTGCGGGCGGGCGCGGGGCGCGCCTCGGCCATGGGCGCCGGTGGGAGCATTCCGCCGCCCGGTGTCCGGGTTGGCGGCGCAAAAGGTGGCCGGCGCATACTTTTAACGTCCCGCCTCGAGGTCGTCTGCTCGAAGAATGGCGGAATGACGCCATTCTCCGAATGGGTGGACCCGCCGGACGCCCCTAAAAGTATGCGCCGGCCACCTTTTCCCGCCGCTGAACCCGCACAATCAACGGCGACACTGCCCGTCGGCAAGGGGGCGCCGGCGTGAGCGTGGCGTTTCAGATCTGACTTCTCGTTGGAATGACGCCAGAATATCGAGGTGATTGCGATGCTGGCGGATGATCCGGTCGGGTCCTTGGCGTGGCGGGCCCCGCCCCCGGCCGCGCTTCCGGCCCGCCCCGCCCGCCCCCGGCCGCGCTTCCGGCCCGCGCTGTGGGACAATGCCGCGGTGAGTTCCGGTGACACCGCTCAGACCGCCATCGGCCCTCCCGCAGATCCCGAACTCGAGCCGCCCGTCGGCGAGGAGTGCGGCGTCTTCGGCGTGTGGGCGCCCGGCGAGGAGGTCTCCCGCCTGACCTACTTCGGCCTGTACGCCCTCCAGCACCGCGGCCAGGAGGCCGCCGGCATCGCCACGACCGACGGCTCCAACATCCTGGTCTACAAGGACCTCGGCCTGGTCTCCCAGGTCTTCGACGACCCCTCCCTGTCCAACCTGACCGGGCACATCGCCGTCGGACACGTCCGCTACGCCACCACGGGGGCCACCACCTGGGAGAACTCCCAGCCGATGCTCGGCCCCGTCGCCAGCTCCACCCTGGCCCTGGCCCACAACGGCAACCTCACCAACACTCGCGAGCTCATGGCGGCCGTGCACTCCGCCTCCGGCGAGGACCTGACCGGCGAGCTCGGCCGCGGCTCGTCGACGGACACCGCCGTCATCGCCGCCCTCATGAGCCTCGTCTCCGAGCGCGGCGGCCTCACCGGGGCCGACGACGGGCCCGGCGGCCCGCCCGCCCCGGCCGATAGCGCGCCCGGCCCCGCCGCGCCCCCGCTCGCCGTCGCCGCCACGGCCCACCGGGTCCTGCCCATGCTGCGCGGCGCCTTCTCCCTGGTGTTCATGGACGAGCACACCCTCTACGCCGCCCGCGACCCGCACGGCGTGCGCCCCCTGGTCCTGGGGCGCCTGGAGCGCGGGTGGGTCGTGGCCTCGGAGACCGCCGCCCTCGACATCGTCGGCGCCGCCTACGTGCGGGAGATCGAGCCCGGCGAGCTCCTGGAGATCGACGCCGAGGGCCTGCGCTCCACCCGCTTCGCCGCGGCCCGTCGGGCCGGCTGCATCTTCGAGTACGTCTACCTGGCCCGCCCGGACACCAAGATCGCCGGCCGGTCCGTCATCGCCGCGCGCAACGCCATGGGCGCGGCCCTGGCCCGCGAGCACCCCGTCGAGGCCGACCTGGTCATCGCCACCCCCGAGTCCGGCACGCCCGCCGCCATCGGCTACGCCCAGGCCTCCGGCATCCCCTACGGCCAGGGGCTGGTCAAGAACGCCTACGTGGGGCGCACCTTCATCCAGCCCACCCAGACCCTGCGCCAGCTCGGCATCCGCCTCAAGCTCAACCCCCTGCGCGAGGTCATCGAGGGCAAGCGCCTCGTCGTCGTCGACGACTCCATCGTGCGCGGCAACACCCAGCGGGCCCTGGTGCGCATGCTGCGCGAGGCCGGCGCCGCCGAGGTCCACGTGCGCATCTCCTCCCCGCCGGTGCTGTGGCCCTGCTACTACGGCATCGACTTCGCCACCCGCGCCGAGCTCATCGCCGCCGGCATGAGCGTGGAGGAGATCCGCGAGTCCGTGGGCGCGGACACCCTCGGCTACCTCTCCGTCGAGAGCATGGTCGAGGCCTCCGGCCAGCCGCGCGCCGAACTGTGCACCGCCTGCTTCACCGGCGACTACCCCATCGCCCCGCCGGCGGGAGGCGTCTGCACGGCCGCCGCGCCGGTCACGCGGGTGCCCAGCGCCTACCGGCACCGCCGCCGGGACGTATCGGCCCGCATGCCCGACGACGGCGCCGCCGGCCTGGCAGGCCCGGCCCTCGTCACCCGGCCCGACCTCATGACCGGCAGCCCCCTGCCGGCCCCCGTTCCGCGAGAAGGAAGCACCCGATGAGCCCCGACACCCCGCGCGCCGAATCCGCAGCCGCCCCCGCCGCACCGCACGTCGCCTCCGCCGCCGACGACGTCCCAGTCCCCGCCGCACCGCACGCCGGCGGTCCCGCCGCACCGCCCGTTGAGTCCGCCGCTGCCGGCGCTCCGGCCCCCGCCGGACCCGCCGGCGGGCGGGGCATCACCTACGCCGACGCCGGCGTGGACACCGCCGCCGGGGACCGCGCCGTCGAACTCATGAAGGACGCCGTGGCCGCCACCATGACCCCGGCCGTCGTCGGGTCGGTGGGCGGCTTCGCCGGGCTCGTGGACGTCTCCGCCCTGCGCGACTACCGCCGCCCCCTGCTGGCCGCCTCCACCGACGGGGTGGGCACCAAGGTCGCCATCGCCCGGGCCCTGGACGTCCACGACACCATCGGCCAGGACCTGGTGGGCATGGTCGTCGACGACATCGTCGTGGTCGGGGCCCGCCCCCTGCTCATGACCGACTACATCGCCTGCGGCCGCGTCGTGCCCGAGCGGATCGCCAGCATCGTGCGCGGCGTGGCCGCCGCCTGCGCCGCCGTCGGCACCCCGCTGCTGGGCGGGGAGACCGCCGAGCACCCCGGCCTCATGGGCCCCGACGAGTACGATGTGGCCGGGGCCGCCACCGGCGTCGTCGAGGCCGACCGCAGGCTCGGCGCCGAGCGCGTGCGCCCCGGCGACGTCCTGGTCGCCCTGGCCTCCTCCGGCCTGCACTCCAACGGCTACTCCCTGGTGCGCCGCGTCGTCGAGCGCGCCGGGTGGTCCCTGGAGCGCGAGGTGCCCGAGTTCGGCCGCGCCCTGGGCGAGGAGCTGCTCGAGCCCACGCGCCTGTACGCGCGGGTGTGCCTGGACCTCGCCGACGCCCTCGACCCCGCCGGCGCCGACCCCGCCGATCTGCGCCTGCGCGCCCTGTCCCACGTCACCGGCGGCGGGCTGGCCGCCAACCTCGCCCGCGTCCTGCCCGCCGGGCTCATCGCCGACGTCGACCGCTCCGGCTGGGTCGTCCCGCCGGTCTTCGACGTCGTGCGCCGCCTGGGGGACGTGCCGTGGGAGGACCTGGAGGGCACGCTCAACCTGGGGGTCGGCATGGTCGCCGTGGTCGCCCCGGAGGCGGCCGACGACGCGGTGCGCCTGGCCCGCCGGGCCGGCGCGCCCGCCTGGGCGCTGGGGACCGTCCACGAGGCCGGGGACTACGCGCCGCGCGGGCGGGTCGTGGCCGGGACCAAGGGCGTCGACGGCGGGGCCGTCGACGTCTTCGGGAGCTACCGCACTCGGTGAGTGAGGGCGGGAGGAGCGCAGCACACGCTCTCGACGCGCCCGGAACCGACTACGACGTCGTTGTCGGCCGGACGCGCCGGCTGAGTCGTTGGAGACCCGCTTCGGTCCGAGCCCTCAGGCCGGACCGGGATCGAGGCCGGTCAACTTCGACGACCCGGCTCCGTCCGGGGGACGTCCGAGTCCTCCCAGTCATCGTCGTCGTCGACGTTGT
>ERZ772973.1007-NODE-1007-length-11111-cov-3.40747_pt1 | contig 11111 bp, 8 predicted proteins | sample MGYA00580672_ERZ772973 | MGnify/ENA primary metagenome ERZ772973 (study PRJEB29015, sample SAMEA2737938) | human oral metagenome | biome: human oral; feature: human-associated habitat; material: dental | place: China | collected 2152 ... | reverse complement strand
ATATAACAACTCCCTCCTAAGGAGTAGTTGCTGGTTCGATTCCGGCAGGGGACATTGAATTATGCTTAAAACCCTTGTTTTACAAGGTTTTTTTCTATATTTGCCCCAAATTCGCCCCAAAAGTTTCGAAAATCTTTCTTATTCGATTATGATTTTTTCTTTTTGTTACTCTAGTTAATGGGCATAGACTTCTGCATGCCCAAAATAGATTGCTCTATCGAAAGCTAGATGATGAAAGTAAGTTCTTTGCAGTGGGGAACATAAGCACTAGCGGTCACTTTTTTCTAAAAAAGTAAAGAGGACTGTGGACAAAAGATTGTTCATAAAATTATTCTAGAATAATTACAATAAAACTATTTTCTTCTAGGGTTAGTGGAAATCCTCAGATGGCTTGCCGTCATTACCGAATAACGAGAGTAATATCATTCTTTATAACTGCAGATATGGAGATATAGAAGAATGGAAAATGAGTGCTATAGCAAATGTTGCAGCGTTTTTTAATAGAAAGTAACAAAAATACTCATTATCTATTGAAATTTTTAGTTTTTAAGTTTACAATGATATTAATATAGTGTTCTAAATATGTTCCTATGAAGATTATCAGTGGATTTTTATTAAAGCTAAAAACTTATAGTATAGGTGATTAGTAATGTCTTTATCTATATGGTTACCTTGATAAAGAATTCGTTTTTTAGGACTAAGATATTATTCATTTAAATATTTTGTAGTCTGTCTATAATACTTCAGAAATTATTTTCTTTAAAAATGAAAGCGCTTTAATTTTTAGACGCTTTAATCTAAATTAGAGATTTAAGATTGGATTATTTTTCCAACATTTACACTAAATGAAATGAGGATAAAAATGATAAAAGCTCATTATAATCGTGATACGAATGAAATGCAATCGCTAAAAATACATTTAACAAATGTTGCTGAAAGTGGAAGAAAAGAAGCGGAATCTTTAGGACAAGGTGATGTGCTTTTTTTACTAGGCTTATATCATGACTTAGGCAAGGCAAATAAAGCTTTTCAAGATAAATTGGAAATGCATCCTAGCAAGCATGTTGATCATTCGTCTGCAGGAGCTAGATATCTCTTTCAGAATATACAAGCATGTTTAAAAAAATCAAGCATTCCGTTGGCAGACAGGGTACTTTTTCAGGAGATCAGTGCCTATGTTATTTCAGCTCATCACGGTATGTATAACATTCCTCTGCAAGATGAAGATGTTCAAGCAGAACAATTTGCATTTAACAAGTTGAGGCATCGAATTATAGAAGGTATAGCGAACGAGCCTTACCAAGAAGATATTCTACCTTTTGCTCAAGAATTAGAAGATGAATTAAGCATCTATGGTTACAGAGATTTAAACGATTTAATCGAAAAAGCATTTGCAAATTACCAGCAAGCTTGGTCTAAACTTAGTTGGTCTGATGAAAGTGAGAAAGAATATTATAGTGGTTGTTTTATTCGGATGTACTTATCCTTTTTGAAGAATGCAGATATATTAGATACTATCAATGCTTATGGCTTACTCATTGAACCTTTAAAAGACGAAGAAAAACAAAAACTAAATGAGTCTTATCTTGAAGCTATTGAGCGAAAATATCGTAGCTTTAGTCATCCAACTACAAGACTTAATGAGATTCGTTCACAAATTGGTGAACGAGTTAAGAGTAGGGGTGAAAAAGATTCAACGGGAATCTATCGTTTGGATCTGCCAACTGGCGCTGGAAAAACGAATCTTAGTATGAGATATGCCTTTCATCAGTTGGTTGATCAAAATAAATCAAGATTTTTCTATATTACCCCATTTTTATCTGTCCTGGAGCAAAATGCTTCTGAAATTAGAAAAGTAATTGGCGAGGTAGGTGTTCTAGAGCATCATTCAAATGTTATACAGAACAAACAAGAGAACGAGGATAAGGGAGACGAAAAAGAGAGCTTATTAGCAGAGTACCTGATAGAAAGTTGGGATAGTCCAGTCGTTTTGACATCAATGGTTCAATTTTTTCAAACTTTATTTAAAACTAAATCAGCAAATATCCGTCGTTTTTCCAGTTTAGCGAATAGTGTTTTGATTTTAGATGAAGTACAATCTTTGCCTATTGAGGTGACAACTTTATTTAATTTAACCATGAATTTCTTAAATAAAGTTATGAACACGACTATTATCTTATGTACGGCTACACAGCCTGCTTATGATTCTGCTGCAATTAAACATAAACTTTCTTATGGAGGAAAATATGGTGAAGCTGCTGATATTGTTGAGTTAACTCATGACGAAAAAGAAGTCTTTTCAAGAACAGAACTTAGAAAATTTGATGAAAATAATCAACATTCGAACCTGTCAGATTTAGTAGGTTTTGTTTTAGAGAATGACGAGTCTATTCTTGCGATTTTTAACACCAAGAAGACAGTTGATAAATTCTATATGATGCTTGAAGGATTGACTGATAGACCTATTTATCAACTTTCGACTAATATGTGTGCTCAGCACAGATTAGACATTATATCGGAAATTAAACAACTTCTAAAAAAAGGAATACCTATTATTTGTATTAGTACGCAACTAATTGAAGCTGGAGTTGACATTGATTTTAATCGCGTCATCAGATCTTATGCAGGAGTTGATTCAATTGTGCAAGCTAGTGGACGATGTAATCGTGAAGGTAAACGTGATAAAGGTCAGGTTACCTTAGTCAATCTTACCGCTGAAGAGGAAAATCTATCACGCTTGAAAGAAATAAAAGCTAAGAAAGACGCCACAGAGCATATTATCCATAAGATTTCATCGCCTGTTGAAATGTCGCTTTTAAATCGGGATTTTTTTGAATATTATTACGCTAATAATCAAGGTTCAATGGATTATCCTTTATCGCATGGTGAATCAGTTTACGATTATTTAAGCACAAATTCATATCAAGACAGAAATAATTTTAAGGGAAAGTTAAAGCAAGCCTTTAAAACTGCTGGTTTGAAGATGAATTTAATAAACAATGACACAATAGGGGTGTTGGTTCCGTATGGAGACGCTATTGAGAAGTTGTTGGTTTTAGAAGAATTGTGTGAATATGATTACCCATCTGTTGAAGACTATCAAACAATAAAAGCCCTTTTAAAGGAATTGCAGCCCTATACGGTAAATGTTCGTAAGCACGATCAAGTGCTTGAAGCGACAAAACCGTATTTGAATGGGCAAATTCAGATATTGTCAGATGGTTATTATGATGTGAAAAAGGGGATCACCTTAGAGTCAGGAAGTTTCCTGCTGTAAAAATTAAAAGAAAACAGGCCAACGAGAGTCAGTAGAGGACTTCGTTGACCTGTAATTCAGCATAAATAAGCACTAAATATAATTTCAATCCACATAGATATCACTATGATGGCTAGATTATATCAAAATTGATTCATATAATCAACAGCTATATTATAAACACTAAATATAGAAATAAAAAATTGACTTTTGAAATTTCAAGTGCTAAGATAGGTCTATAGAATCACAGAAGGAGGTTTTAACCTTGTACAGATCAAGAAATTTCTATGCGATGGTTCGTGGACAGATGGCTCTCTTTACAAACCCTGCAACTAAAGGAGGATCAGAGAGATCATCGTACTCAGTTCCTACTCGACAAGCTTTGCAAGGCATAGTTGATAGTATTTATCATAAGCCGACATTCATAAATATTGTCACTGAAGTTAAAGTTGTTAATCAAATTCAGACAGAGCTACATGGTATTCGTGCTTTGTTACATGATTACAGTGCGGATTTGAGTTACGTTTCATACTTGAGTGATGTGGAATATCTAGTGAAATTCCATTTCATTTGGAATGAAAATCGTGAAGATTTGATGCAAGATAGGTTACCTAACAAGCATGAGGCTATTATGGAACGTTCCATTCGAAAAGGTGGACGACGAACTGTTTTTTTAGGAACCAGTGAATGCTTTGGCTTAGTCGATGAAATTAGTCAGGAAGAGTATGAGAACACCCCTTCTTACTATGATGGCGTTACTATTGATTTGGGTATTATGTTTCATTCTTTCGCCTATCCTAAAGACGAAATAACACCATTAAAATCTTATTTTACAAAAACAGTGATGGAGAATGGATTGATTAAGTTTAAGCCTCAGTCTGATTGTGAAATTGTAAATACTTTGTCTAGTTATACATTTAAGACACCTGGCCAGGTTAAGTCCGTTGATGATGAACTTAAGGAATACGATGCTATGGAGAAAGGAGAAGAATAATGGATTTTTTTACTTCTCTCTTAAAAGCTTATGAAAAAGCAGAAGAAATTGGATTAGTTGACCAACAAAATGGGGACAATCCTGTTTTGCTTCCGCTCTATCATACTAGTTTGAAGTCAAACGGTAAAAATATTATTTCAGTTAAATTGGATCAGGATGGGAGTTTCTATAAGGCAGAGGTCATGGCTGATAATCAAACGATTATATTTCCTGTGACTGCAAATTCTGTAGCAAGATCTGGTAGCAATCCTGCTCCACATCCTCTTGTAGACAAGTTTTCTTATTATATACCAGAGGTGAGTCAATCACAATATGATGATTTTCATGAACAATTAGCTAGTTGGATTGCTTACTGTGAGGAAGGTAAAGTCAAGGATTTTTTGATGAAAATTCAGTATTTTATTCTCCAAACAGATTTTCTAAGTAGTATTCTTCAGTCTTTATATGGCGATCATTACCAAAGGGAGGGATTGAAAATCACCTATTCTGACTCTGATGGAAAAAACAAGACTGTTGATTTATCAGCTTATTTCTTAGAGTTTTCAATTGTACAATTTAATGGCTTTAAAGATGAATCAGTGACTAGCTACAAAGCCTTACATCAATCCTTTATTTCGTTTATGACTGCTAATCAAGATAATTTGAGAACGTGTAATATTAGTGGACGAACGGAGCAAATTACCAATAAACATCGGGGATTGATGGGGAATGCTAAAATTATTTCAGTAAGTAATAAAGGAGAGGCCTATAAAGGGCGCTTTAAGGAGCGAGAAGATGTCTTTAGTGTTGGCTATGAAACTTCTGAAAAAATTCATTTAATGATCAAGTATCTGTTGGAAAATAAAAACAGCAGTACTTGGCTGGGTTCGTCACAATACCTCATCAACTGGTTTAGTGATGATTTAGCGAATGAGAGTCAATTAGATATTGTTAAGCCGGCCTTTAATGATTTATTTGAAGATGATGAAGATGAAAAAGATAGTCTTGTTTTCATTAAACCGAACGAAGAAAACAAGAATATAGGATCTTCGTTTATTAAGGGGCGAAAATTGTTTGGCAATGATGCAACCTACTATGTTGCAATACTAAATAAAACAAGCAATGGTCGTATCGCTTTAAAGTATTTCCGTCAGGTTCAAGTTTCCCAGTTATTGAAAAATCTGGAAACTTGGCAGGAAAACTATTCTTGGGAGGCAAAAACTAAATCTGGAAATTATAAATTAAGAACACCTACTTTTAATGAAATAATCAACGCTGCCTACGGTGTTGATAGGGAGCGTTATTTAGAGTTAGATAATGATGCTTTCCGTAGCGATCAATATCAGCAATTAGTAACAGCTTTGATTGATGGAAGGTCAATACCAAATACTATTGTTAAAAAATTAGAATGTAACATTAAGCAAAGACAAAAGTATTCAAAGCACTGGTATCAAGTACAACAAGTTAGTTTAGCGGTTTTACAAAAACAATATGGAAGGGAGTTCACACCAATGTTAGATCATCAAGAAACAGATCGTTCTTATCTATTTGGACGCTTACTTGCAATTTATGAGCTGTTCGAGGCGCAGCGCTATGCTCTAGATGGCAGTAGCCAAGAACGCATCACGAATGCTGAGCGTTACTGGAATGCTTATACAGGTCAACCAGCCAAGATGATGAATCATTTAGAAAATAAAATTAAGCCTTATGAGGAAGTTTTGAAATTGAATAGACCTGGTATTTGGCATAAATTGGAGAAAGAAAGAAAAGAAATTATTCAACTTTTGACCCCATTATATGCTAATAAAGAGTTTACCCAACCATTAAATTATAAATTTATCTTTGGCTACTATGCTGAAAAACAATTTTACTACACTAAACAAAATAAAGAAAACGAGGGATAAGATATGTTGGAACACAAAATTGATTTTATGGTGACGATTGAGGTACGTGAGGCAAATGCAAATGGCGATCCTTTATCTGGTAATATGCCAAGAACAGATGCTAAGGGTCATGGCTTGATTTCAGACGTGGCCATTAAACGTAAAATTAGAAATCGTATGCAAGATTTTGGTTGTCCTACTTTTGTACAGGCAGGTGATCGCATTGAGGACGAGTTTCATTCGCTTGAAAAACGTTTTTCTAATCAATTCACTTCAAAAGATTCAGATGCAGAAATTGAAGAAAAAGCTAATCAATTATGGCTGGATGTGCGTTCTTTTGGTCAAGTATTTACCTATTTAAAAAAGTCAATTGGCGTTCGTGGGCCAGTTTCTCTGAATATGGCTAAATCCTTGGAGCCAATTGTGATTTCCAGTCTACAGATTACTAGAAGTACCAACGGTATGGAAGCAAAAAATGAAAGTGGTCGTTCGTCAGACACCATGGGAACTAAGCATTTTGTTGATTATGGTGTCTATGTCATCAAAGGTTCGATTAATCCAAATTTTGCTGAAAAAACAGGATTTTCTGATGAAGATGCTGAGGTAATTAAGAAAGCACTTATCAGTCTGTTTGAAAACGACGCGTCATCCGCTCGTCCTGAAGGTTCTATGCGAGTAAGGGAAGTCTTCTGGTTTACTCATTCTAATAAGTTGGGAAATGTTTCCAGCGCTCGTGTTTTTGATTTGTTTGAATTTGACAAAGAAAAACAGGATAAGGATAGTTATGAAGACTATGCTATCCATCTTAATCAAGAGAAATTGGCAGAATATGAAACTAAAGGATTGAAAGTTGATATCTTAGAAGGACTGTAATATGGTTTATGCTGAAAGTGACTATTTGATGTTATCTGGTATTCAGCATTTCCAATTTTGCAAGCGCCAATGGAGTTTGATTCATATTGAGCAGCACTGGGCTGAAAACGAAGCGACAGCTCATGGGCAGATTTTACATCAAAAGGCAGATAATCCATATATCAAGGAAAAACGAAAGGATGTCATTACCTCGCGAGCTATGCATGTCTCGTCAAGAGAGCTTGGTCTCTATGGAATATTGGATGTGGTTGAATTCCATAAGGATGAAAAAGGAGTTTCGTTAAAAGGGAAACGTGGCAAATGGCTTCCTGTCATTATTGAATATAAGCGTGGAAAACCAAAAAGGGATACTCGTGATATTGTTCAGTTGGTTGCTCAAACGATTTGTCTTGAAGAAACTCTTGGATGCGAAATCAAGTATGGTTATCTTTACTATCATAGTGTAAATCAAAAGAAGCGAATAGAAATCACTTCTGATTTACGAAAAGAAGTAGCTGAGCTGGCTTGCCGAATGCATCAATATTATGATAAAAAGCTTATTCCGAAAGCTGAATATTTTAAAAACTGTCAGTTATGCTCCTTAGTTGATATTTGCATGCCGCGTCTGAGCAAAAAGGCACGCAATGTTGACAATTATATTTTCCAAGCACTAAAAAGTGAGGATAGCTTATGAAAAAGCTACTTAATACTCTATATTTGACTCAAGATAATTTTTATTTAACGCGTGAAAGAGATAATATCGTTATCAAGCAAGAAGGTAAGGTTGTCAGTCGTTTTCCATATCGGATAATTGATGGCATTGTTTGTTTTTCTTATTTGGGAGCGTCTCCTTCTTTGATTGAACTATGTGCCAAAAATCAGATAAATTTGTCCTTCCATACACCACAAGGGCGCTTTTGCGGTCGATTTGTTGGGCAAACAAATGGGAATGTTTTGCTAAGGAGACAGCATTATCGTTTGGCGGATGAAGAAAAATCTCTAGAATATGCAAAACACTTTATTCTTGCTAAGATTTCAAATTCTAGAAAATATTTATTACGTTTCAAGCGTGACCATCGGGATCGGATCGATAGCCATCTCTTTGAAGAGGTGAATACGGAATTAACTTGGGCCTTGGAACAGGTTCAAGCAGCTGAAGACAAGGATTCTCTTTTAGGAATTGAAGGTCAGGCAGCAAACCAATATTTTCGTATTTTTAATGATTTAGTATTAACTGATAAGGAGACTTTTCAGTTTAATGGGCGGAGCAGACGGCCTCCGTTAGATTGTGTCAATGCTTTATTATCATTTGGCTACAGTTTGTTAACATATGAATGCCAATCTGCTTTGGAAGCAGTGGGACTGGATAGTTATGTTGGCTTCTTCCATACGGATAGACCAGGTCGTGCTAGTTTGGCATTGGATTTAGTCGAAGAATTTCGTGCTTATATAGTTGATAGATTTGTATTTTCTTTGATAAATAAAGCTCAGTTAAACAAAAAACATTTTGACTTTAAAGAAAATGGAAGTGTCATATTAACTGAAAAAGGGCGTGCAATCTTTATTGAAGCCTGGCAAAAGCGGAAACATCAGGAAGTAGAACATCCTTTTACTAAAGAAAAGGTGAAATTAATGTTACTGCCCTATGTCCAAGCACAGTTATTGGCCAAGACAATCCGTGGGGAATTGGAATCCTATCCGCCATTTTTAATATAGGAGGCAGTTTATGATGGTATTAGTAACATATGATGTGAATACTGAAACTGCGCAAGGCAGGAAAAGACTGCGTCATGTAGCAAAATTATGTGTTGATTACGGTCAACGCGTTCAGAATTCAGTCTTTGAATGCTCAGTAACTCCTGCAGAATTTGTAGAAATAAAAGCTAAGCTTTTGAGTATAATTGACACTGACACTGACAGTATTCGTTTTTATTTGCTAGGAAAAAACTGGCAAAATCGTCTAGAAACGATTGGACGTGATACAAGTTATGATCCTGATATAGGTGTATTACTCCTTTAAATAGTCTAGTGCGAATAGGTGTTGCTCATAAAAAAGCAGGACTTTCGCGCAAAAAATAAACAAAAATAAGGCAAAAATCCGAAATTCTAGAAGAGTTTTCTTTCTTCGAAAGATGATTTTTGCCTAAAACAGTGCAACTACGCGCTGTCGCTCCCTTCACGGGGGCGTGGATTGAAATATCATCCAATCGTTGCCAAGAAACGAAAGCCAAAGTCGCTCCCTTCACGGGGGCGTGGATTGAAATAAAGCTATCCGACCTTCTCATTATTACCACGGAGTCGCTCCCTTCACGGGGGCGTGGATTGAAATTATTATCATGCAAGCCAAAATCAATACGTTTCTGTCGCTCCCTTCACGGGGGCGTGGATTGAAATTATGTTAGGTTTGAACTCACTAGGAGTTGATAAGGTCGCTCCCTTCACGGGGGCGTGGATTGAAATATCTTCAAGTCTTTACCCTCTCAAGTGCTGACCGGTCGCTCCCTTCACGGGGGCGTGGATTGAAATTCGTGATGATGGACATAATTGGGAAACTATCAAGTCGTCGCTCCCTTCACGGGGGCGTGGATTGAAATCCAAACGATCCGAAAGATCCAAGCAAGCCAGGCAGTCGCTCCCTTCACGGGGGCGTGGATTGAAATAATCTGTCTACCTTCGGGAGATAAAAGCGCCTGGCATTGTCGCTCCCTTCACGGGGGCGTGGATTGAAATAATTCATTCGCTACAGAATTACCAAGAGCTTGAAGTCGCTCCCTTCACGGGGGCGTGGATTGAAATACCACGGCCTTATCCATCAGCCACAAGACTACATGTCGCTCCCTTCACGGGGGCGTGGATTGAAATGTTTATTCATTTGATTCTCCTTATTTTGTTTTATGTCGCTCCCTTCACGGGGGCGTGGATTGAAATCTCTCAGCGGAAATGACGAAGAGACTGATTGTAAGTCGCTCCCTTCACGGGGGCGTGGATTGAAATCCCGCCCCAGATGTCCAAAATAGAACCTTCTACTCCGCGTCGCTCCCTTCACGGGGGCGTGGATTGAAATCTTGCGATCTACAAACAAAACAGCGCGGTTGATGGTCGCTCCCTTCACGGGGGCGTGGATTGAAATCCGACATCTGAACGGATTTGGGCAATGTTGCTAGGTCGCTCCCTTCACGGGGGCGTGGATTGAAATTTGAAGAAAGAACCTGTCAGAAGAAAGACGGATGGTCGCTCCCTTCACGGGGGCGTGGATTGAAATTAGAAGAAGTTTCTTTAGGCAAAGACACGATGACGTCGCTCCCTTCACGGGGGCGTGGATTGAAATTTCGACTTGTGGCACATACAATTTCATTCGACTGTGTCGCTCCCTTCACGGGGGCGTGGATTGAAATTCCTTATGCTAAGATTGTGATTTTGTCTTTACCTGTCGCTCCCTTCACGGGGGCGTGGATTGAAATTGTATTATCACTTGACAAGTTACACCAAATCGGCGTCGCTCCCTTCACGGGGGCGTGGATTGAAATTGGCGACATCAGTCAGATACAGTCTGATATTGCGTCGCTCCCTTCACGGGGGCGTGGATTGAAATGTGTCGGTGGTGAGGCTATTTAGCTTAATCAAGTCGCTCCCTTCACGGGGGCGTGGATTGAAATTTCCTGATGTACACCGTAACTGAGGGCGGAGGTGGTCGCTCCCTTCACGGGGGCGTGGATTGAAATATGAGCCCCATTTGATTCCCTGCTCCAAGCCAGCGTCGCTCCCTTCACGGGAGCGTGGATTGAAATTGGACAAGGTCTTAGCAAAATCATTTGACTATATGTCGCTCCCTTCACGGGAGAGTGAATTGAGATATAAAAATAGCGAATTCTTTAGTTATTTCAGTAGTGTCGCTCCGTCTCAGAATGTGACTTTCCATGAACCTACTACAGTTGACAAATATCCAACTTCTCGTTTTGATCGGCAGGATATTGGGTAGTTTTAGAGCTGTGTTGTTTCGAATGGTTCCAAAACCGCTCCAAAGAGCCCTACATAGTCCAATAAATCCGATTCTTGAAAGGAGAGTCGGATTTTAAATTTATTCGATTTCGTTTTTCTTCCTATAAATTTTTTGCAATATCTGCTTGTATTTTCCTGAGATTCTGTT
>ERZ772973.1006-NODE-1006-length-11120-cov-56.4559_pt1 | contig 11120 bp, 8 predicted proteins | sample MGYA00580672_ERZ772973 | MGnify/ENA primary metagenome ERZ772973 (study PRJEB29015, sample SAMEA2737938) | human oral metagenome | biome: human oral; feature: human-associated habitat; material: dental | place: China | collected 2152 ... | reverse complement strand
CGAGATCGTCACTTAACCCGCGAGAACGTCTGCTAGAGGTACGTGCTCGCGGGTTAAGTGACGATCTCGCGGGTCGGGGTACGATCTCGCGGGTTGAGTGACGTGCTCGCGAGCCGGCGGCGTCACGACATGCGAGACGCCGTCCCACCATGCGGGATGCCCTATCGAGGCGAAGCGGGGACGGGGCGCCGGAACCGCCCCCGCCGCGCTGAGGAAGGCCGGCAGGGCCCGCATCGACGCCGGCCTCAAGAAGCACGCCGCCCGGCGCCACGCCGCCCGGACCAACCGCATCATCCAGGCCCTCACCAAGCAGACTGCGATGGTCGCCGGCACCGCCACGGCCAACACCGTCCGCCCCGCCAACTCATCGCCCCACGCTCCCAAGCGGGCCGACGACGGATCACCCGTGATGGTGGATTCTGGGTGGCATCGCCCCGCGCTCCCAGCGGGACGACGTCGCCGCCCGCACCGGGTCGAGACCCTGGTGCCCACCCTCTTCACAGGGAGAACGTCACAACCAGGCCCTGCTCGCCCTGGCCCACCGCCGCGTCACCCTGCACGCCATGATCCGCGATGCGGCCCTTACGACCCGCAGCCAGCAGTACAACGCCGCTTGACACACCGCACAGGAGCACCCCCCCGCAGTCTCCGCCGCGGCCCCAGCCGCTCGGGGACGCCCCCCGCCCGGCCTCCGCGGTTCAGACCCAGGACGGCAGCAGCATGTGCCAGTGCCAGAAATCGTAGGAGACCGCCTGGCCGGTCCAGATAGGCCACCACAGCACGGCGAAAATCGTGGCGGCAACGACGACGACGGCGAGAACCCACAGGCCCTCGGCGCGCATGCGCCACGCCGGCACCCCCGTCCACTCGGCCGGCAGACCGCGACGCGTCGGCCGTCCGCCGAATCCCAGCAGCCGCGCCACGAATCCGCGTGGATACGGTCGGCCCTCGCCAATCCTCCCGGAGGCCAGGGCGACATCCTCCGCCACCGCCAGACGGGAACCGGGCACGGGCTCAAGGAGTCCGGAGATCGCACCGAGCCACAGGGTGAGTGCGAGCACCACGAAAGGCGCGAAGGCCACCGTGTAGAAGTTGAAGATGGTGCGGTTGCTGTAGATGAACCACGGCAGGTACAGGCCGACGTACCCGATGAGGGCCGCCCAGACCCGCCAGTCCCTGTTGCGGAGGGCCAGCACCAGCACGCAGAAGACGAGCCCGATAATGGCCGACCACCACACGGGGATGTTCCCGATCGACGTAATGGCCTGGACGCATTTGCCGGTCCCGCAGCGGGCGCCGGCGAGCTCGCGCTCGTCGGCCCAGTAGAAGGAGGTCGGCCGCCACTGCACCAGCCACTGAATGGGCTTGGACATGTAGGGGTGAAACTCCTCGAGGTGGGTGTGGAAGTTGTACATCGACAGGTGGTACTCGAGCAGACTGTTGAGGCTGTCGGGCAGCCAGCCGCGCACGAGATCGCCGTTGAGGCGCTGAGTGGCTGCCCAGTTGCGGTCGAATGAGCGGGCGTGGGTGAACCACGACCACCACCCGAGCACGTAGACCACCAGGGCGACGGGGACGAGGTGGAGGAAGTCGAGGATACCGCGGTGCAGGATCCCGTCGAGGAACCAGCTGCGCGCCCGGATGCGATGCAGCGCCGTCAGGTCCCACACGACGGTGAGGATTCCGACGGCGGCCAGGAGGTATACGCCCGACCACTTGATCGAGCAGGTCAGGCCCAGGCACACGCCGGTCGCCAGGAGCCAGGGCCGCACAAGCGGCAGGGGCGCCCAGGAACCGACGTGCGCGCCGTCCAGTCCGCCCGCCAGGCGAGTGCGGAACCACTCGCGGTCGCGCATCAGGCAGTAAACGGACAGGAGCGCGAAGAAGCCGATGAAGATGTCGAGCAGACCGATGCGCGACTCCGTGATCCCGGTGCCGTCGATGGCCAGGAGGAATCCCGCCAGGCCCGCCAGGAGCGGTGAGTGCGTCAGCCGCATGGTCAGTCGCGCCAGCAGGAATACGGTGAGGATGCCGGCGACCGCCGGGATGAAGCGCCAGCCGAAGGGCGTTCCCGGGCCGAAGATCTCCATTCCCAGGCCGATGAGCCACTTGCCCAACTGCGGGTGGACGACGTAAGCGGGCTCGCGGGTCAGCGCTGAGAAGTTGCCCTCGGAGAAGAGTTCGTCGGCGTTGTGGGACCAGACCGACTCGTATCCGTTGTGCCACAGGGCGTAGGCGTCCTTGACGTAGTAGATCTCGTCGAACATGAGCCGGTCGGGATGCCCCAGGCCGATCAGTCGGGTCAGGGCCGCGATGAGCGTCACGATTCCGGTGGCGATCCAGCCGTTAATGCGCACGGACCGCTCCAGGACCCAGTCCTTCGGTTTCAACCCGAGCCGACGGCGCAGCCGGTCCTGCATCCGCGACGAGATCGGGGAGAGGGAGGCCCCGGCTCCGGACGGGCGGGCGAGGAACTGCATCGTCGCAGATTCCGTCGTGACGCCGACCGCATTGCCCCACTCGGACGGCGGTGCGACGGGGTCGGGCATAAGGCCGTAGTCCACCCCCATGGGAATGGGGGCCGGTGCCGCATCGTCCGTGGTCCCGGCGGTCCCGGCGGTCTCGTCCGGCGCGCTTCCGGTTTCGACCTCCTCGATCCCGGCGTCCTCGGCGGAGGGTTCGGTTTCGGCGACCCCGTTGGAATCCGTCGTCGTGACCGAGGGCGATGCCCCGTCCGGATTGACGGGCGGCTCCGTCTCGGTCGGCGGGGCCGACACGTTGTCGGAGGGGCTGGGCAGGGCGTCACGGGAGTGGCTCACGGCGGTGAGTCTAAATCCGTGACCATACTGAGCCCATGAGTGACGCCACGTCCTGCCCGCAGTCCGACGACGGCGCCGGCCCTCCTGCCCTGCGTCCCGGCGCTATTACGCTGGCCGCCACGCCGATCGGCAATATGGGAGACGTCACAGATCGCCTGCGTCATGCCCTGGCCGCCGCCGACATCATCGCCGCCGAGGACACCCGCCGTCTGCGCGCCCTCGCCCAGCGCGCGGGCGTCCGCGTCGTCGCCCGCCTCGTGTCCTTCCACGAGCACAATGAGCGCGACCGGGCCGCCCAGCTCGTCTCGGCGGCCCGGGACGGCGCCCGCGTCCTCGTTGTCTCCGACGCCGGTATGCCCTCGGTCTCCGACCCGGGCTACCGCCTCGTCGTCGCCGCCGACGGGGCGGGCGTGCCCGTCACGGTCGTGCCCGGCCCCTCCGCGGTCCTGACGGCCCTGGCGCTGTCCGGACTGGCCACCGACCGCTTCTGCTTCGAGGGCTTCCCGCCCCGCCGCCCCGGGGAGCGCGGGCGCGTCCTGCGCTCCCTGGCGCGGGAGCCGCGCACCCTGATCTTCTTCGAGTCCCCGCGCCGCGTCCACGACACCCTGACCGATATGGTCGGGGCCTTCGGCGCCGGGCGCCGCGCCGCGCTGTGCCGGGAGCTGACCAAGACCCACGAGGACGTTCGCCGGGCCACCCTGGGCGAGCTCGCCGCGCTGACCGACGGCGGAGCGCTCGGGGAGATCGTCCTCGTCGTGGCGGGGGCCGATCGCGCCGACGCCGATCCCGCTGGCGCCGCCCGCGAGGCCCTCGCCCTGGCGGGGGAGGGGATGAGGCTCAAGACGGCGGCGGGCGTCGCCGCCCGGGCCGCCGGCCTTCGCCCCAACGAGGTCTACCGGGCGGCCCTGGAGCTGCGCGATCAGTAGCGCGGGGCCGCGCCCGCGGGTCGGATCAGTACTGCTGCCACTGCTGGTCTCCCGGGTAGCCGCCGCCCATGGCGACCTGCGCCTCGTGGGCCTTCCTGTCGTACGAGAGGCGCACGACCAGCCAGATAATGGCGCCGATGAGCAGGGGAAGACCCACGATGCTCAGGAGGACGATGCCGACGAGCCCCAGGGCCCCGCCGACGACGCCCTCGCCGTGCACGGCCTGCCCGAGGTAGACCTTCTCGGATCCCGGGGTGGTGCAGCTGATGGTGTGCTTCCCGTCCTGGCCGGAGAAGAAGGTGGCGACCATCCTGTGACCGTCGAGTCTCACCGTCGAGTCGTCCAGCTTGGCGATTGACACGTCGGAGCCGTTCGGGGCGGTGACGGTGCAGGAGGGATCGCCCTCGCTGTACAGGGCGTAGTCGCTGGTGCTTTTCAGGTCCGCCGCCACCTCGCCGTTGGGCTTGATGAGCGTCAGCGTGCGGGAGATGTCTATGACCACCACCACTGAGGCGATGAAGATGGCCAGCGCCCCGAGAACCATCACCAGCGCGATGCTCAGGAGGATGACCGGCCCCTTCTTGCCCTTGGGGGCCGGGACCGACACGCCAGCGCCCGCGTAGGAGAGGGACTCGTCGTACGGGTTATTGCCGCCGTAGGCGGGTGTCATCGCGTTCTGCTGGCCGAAGTAGGGGTCCGGCCCGCCCTGGGCGTAGGGCGCCGACGGCGCGCCGGGGCCGGCGTAGAGCGGGCCCTGGCCGTACGGCTGGGAGCCGTAGGGCGAATCGTTGGACGGGGGTACCTGGGACATTGCGTGATCCTCTTATCCGTTATCCGTTATGCACAGGGGTTCAGTACTGCTGCCGGCCTCCCGGGTAGCCGCCGCCCATGGCCGCCTGCGCCTGGCGGGCCTTCCTGTTGTACGAGAGGCGCACGACCAGCCAGATAATGGCGCCGATGAGCATGGGGACGCCCACAACGGCCAGGATGATGGCGACGCCCATGCCCAGCACGCCGTTGACGATGCCATCGCTGTCCAGGGCCTGCCCGATGCTGACGTCCTCGGATCCCGGGGTGGTGCAGTTGATGGTGTGCTTCCCGTCCTGCTCGGGGGAGAAGGTGGCGACCATCGTGTGGCCGTCGATCTTCGTGTTGGAGGCGCTCACGTCCAGGACCGCCACGTCGGAGCCGTTCGGGGCGGTGACGGTGCAGGAGGGGTCCCCATCGCTGTACAGGGCGTAGATGCTGGAGCCCTTGAGGTCCGCCGTCACCTCGCCATTGGGTTTGACGGGCGTCAGCGTGCCGGAGATATTCGCCACCATCACCACTGAGCCGATGAAGACGGCCACGGCCCCGAGAACCATCACCAGCGCGATGCTCAGGAGGATGACCGGCCCCTTCTTGCCTTTGGGGGCCGGGACCGGTGAACCCGTGTAGGAGAAGGACTCGTTGTACGGGTTATCGCCCCCGTAGGCGGGTGCCGCCGCGCTCTGCGGGCCGGCGTAGGACCCCGGCCCGCCCTGGGCGTAGGGCGCCGACGGCGCACTGGAGCCGGAGTAAGGCGAGCCCTGGCCGTACGGCTGGGAGCCGTAGGGCGAGTCATTGGACGGGGGTACCTGGGACATGCGTGATCCTCTGTGCATAGGGGCGGTCCGGAAGTCCGGAGGACGACCTGGCCGATGCGGGACGCGGGCGTCGTCGTACCGGTCGATCCAGGATACGGCAGGACGCCGTCGTGGCCGCGTCCGCGGGAGCGGATAGGCTTAGCGCCATGAGCCACATCCTCTCCGCGGTCGCCTGGCCCTACGCCAACGGCCCCCGCCACATCGGCCACGTCGCCGGCTTCGGCGTGCCCTCCGACGTCTTCTCCCGCTACATGCGCATGGCGGGCCACGACGTCCTCATGGTCTCGGGCACGGACGAGCACGGCACCCCGATCCTCGTCGCCGCCGATGAGGAGGGCGTGAGCGCCCGCGAGCTGGCCGACCGCAATAACCGGCTCATCGTCGAGGATCTGGTGGCCCTGGGCCTGTCCTACGACCTGTTCACCCGCACCACCGCCGGCAACCACTACCGCGTGGTGCAGGAGATGTTCCGCACGGTGCGGGACAACGGCTACATGATCGAGCGGGTCACCCGCTCCGCCATCAGCCCCTCGACCGGCCGCACCCTGCCCGACCGCTACATCGAGGGAACCTGTCCCCTGTGCGGCGCGCCCGGCGCCCGCGGCGACCAGTGCGACACCTGCGGCAACCAGCTCGACCCCACCGATCTCATCGCCCCCCGTTCGCGCATCAACGGCGAGACCCCCGAGTTCGTCGAGTCGGTCCACTACTTCCTCGACCTGCCGGCCCTCGCCGACGCCCTGGGGGCCTGGCTCGACGAGCGCGAGGCCTCGGGCACGTGGCGCCCCAATGTCATCCGCTTCTCCAAGAACATCCTCCAGGAGATCCGCCCGCGCGCCATGACGCGCGACATCGACTGGGGCATTCCCGTGCCCGGCTGGGAGGACCAGCCCACCAAGCGCCTCTACGTGTGGTTCGACGCCGTCATCGGCTACCTGTCGGCCTCCATCGAGTGGGCCCGGCGCACCGGCGACCCGCAGGCCTGGCGGGCCTGGTGGAACGACCCCGACGCCCTGTCCTACTACTTCATGGGCAAGGACAACATCGTCTTCCACTCCCAGATCTGGCCCGCCGAGCTCCTGGGCTACAACGGCCAGGGGTCCCGTGCGGGCCTGCCCGGCGTCGGCCCCGGCGAGCTCGGCGTCCTCGACCTGCCCACCGAGGTCGTCTCCAGCGAGTTCCTCACCATGGAGGGCCGGAAGTTCTCCTCCTCCCACGGCATCGTCATCTACGTGCGCGACTTCCTGTCCCGCTACCAGGCCGACGCCCTGCGCTACTTCATCTGCGCCGCCGGCCCGGAGAGCGCCGACGCCGACTTCACGTGGGCCGAGTTCGTGCGCCGCACCAACGGCGAGCTCGTGGCCGGCTGGGGCAATCTCGTCAACCGCACCGCCGCCATGATCCACAAGCGCTTCGGCGCCGTCCCCGAGCCCGGCGAGCTCCAGGAGGTGGACCGGGCCCTGCTGGACTCCATCGGGGAGGGGTTCGACGTCGTCGGCGGCCTCCTGCGCCGCCACCGCCAGAAGGCCGCCCTGGCCGAGGTCATGCGCCTGGTCGGGGAGGCCAATAAGTACGTGGCGGACACCGAGCCCTTCAAGCTCAAGGGCGAGGGGCAGCGCCCCCGCCTGGCCGCGGTCCTGCACACCCTCGCCCAGGCCGTGGCGGACCTCAACCTCATGCTCTCGCCCTTCCTCCCCCACGCCGCCAACGACGTCGACCGCGTCATGGGCGGGGACGGGCGGATCGCGCCCATGCCCCGGATCGAGGAGGTCGCCGAGCTCGACCCGCAGGTCCTGCCCGAGGCCTTCGCCGGCCGCACCGGCTACCCCATCATCACCGGCGACTACACCACCGCCCCCGCCTGGCGGCGCCACGAGGTCGTCGTCGGCACCCCCATCGCCAAGCCCGCCCCCGTCTTCGTCAAGCTCGACGAGTCCATCGTCGAGGCCGAGCTGGCCCGCTACGCCGACGCCGTCCCCGACGACGTCACCGGCGCCTGACACCGCCGCGGCGCCGCCTTCGGGCGGTGCGGATGAGCTTCGAGGAGCGCCATGAGCCGCAAGCACCGCGACAGGTCCTGGCCGCCGGCCGACGCCGTCGCCCCCCTGGCCGGACCCGTGACCGACAACCACACCCACCTGCCGGTGGGCGGGCACGGCCCCGCCCCCGATGACGCCGCCGCCCCCGCTCCGAACGGCGATGCCCCCGGCGCCGCTCCGAACGGCGCCGCCCCCGACGCCGCCGAGCTGGTGCGGCGCGCCGCCGCCGTCGGCGTCACCCGCATGATCACCTCGGCCTGCGAGACCGCCACCTGGGAGGGCTCCCTCGATCTGGCCCGCGACCTCGCGGGCGTGCGGGTCGCCGCGGCGATCCACCCCAATGAGGCGGTGGCGCACGCCGGGGTGCGCGAGGTGGGCCCCGACGGCCTGGAGCCGCTGTCGGAGCCCCATCACGCCGAGCCGCTGGACGGGGCCATGTCCCGCCTGGAGGGCCTGGTGCGCGCCCACCGGGGCCTCGTGGTCGCCGTCGGGGAGACCGGCCTGGACTACTTCCGCGCCGGCGAGCGCGGCCGGGCCGTCCAGAGGGAGGCCTTCCGGGCGCACATCGCGCTGGCCAAGGAGCTGGGGCTGCCGCTGCAGATCCACGACCGGGACGCCCACGAGGACTGCGTGGCCGTCCTGGAGGCCGACGGCGCCCCGGAGCGGACCGTCTTCCACTGCTTCTCCGGCGGGGCCGGGCTGGCGGCCGCGTGCGCCGAGCACGGCTGGTACGCCTCGGTGGCGGGACCGGTGACCTACCCCGCGAACGAGGAGCTGCGCCGGGCGGTGGCGTCCCTGCCCGCCGAGCTGCTGCTGGTGGAGACCGACGCCCCCTACCTCCCGCCCAGGCCCTGGCGGGGGCGCCCCAACGCCTCCTACCTCATGGGGGTCACCGTGCGCTTCCTGGCGCGGCTGCGCGGCGTCGACGAGGAGCGGATGTGTTCGCTCTTAGCTGTGAGCAATAACACAGTCTATGGGATGTGGTAGGGTCTTCCGTCGTGCCGGAGCGGTATTCGGCGGCTTTTCCGTGCTTGTGTGACTGCACGTATTGCACAGACGCCGATGGTCCGCTAGCGTCAGTGAACACTACTACCGTGAGGACAGGATCAGTGGGTCGACACTCTCAAAGCAGTTCCCTGCGCACGACGGCGGTCGGGCTCGGGGCGCTCGTTCAGAAGGGCTTGACTTCCTCCGCCAGCCCTGCACGTGGGCGCCGGCGGGCGGAGAAGGCGCCGCGCAGCGTCATCTCGCCGACGATGTACCGCGCGGGCGGTGTCGCGGCCGCCCTGGCGCTGGCCGTATCCGGCGGCGCCTACGCGGCGGTCCAGGCCACGGGCCCGGACGCCCGGCCGATGACCGAGAGCCAGGCGCGTCTTCAGGACCTCGCCGACAACTCCGCTCCGGACGTCGACGACTCCGCCCCGGCGGCCGACGAATCGCCGGAGCTGCCGGTCGAGGGCGATCAGTCCTCGATGACCACGGTCACCGAGGACGTGACCGATGCGCACACCTCCACCCAGGAGGAGACCGACTCGCTGCCCCAGGGGCAGACCCAGGTCAAGACCGCCGGCGTCGACGGGGTCTCCCGCGTCACCTATCAGGTGACCATGCGCGACGGCCAGGAGGTCTCCCGCGAGGCCGTCTCCAGCGTGGTGGTCACCCAGCGGGTCGATGAGGTCGTGCTCGTGGGCACCGGTGACGCGACGGCGTCGGCCGCGCCCGCCGCCGCCGCGTCGTCGGCCCCCGCGGCGGAGACCGCCGCCGCCGGAACCGACGCCGCCTCCGCCCAGGCCGTCGCCAGGTCCATGATGGGCTCCTACGGCTGGGGGGACGACCAGTTCTCCTGCCTGGTCAGCCTGTGGAACCGCGAGTCCAGCTGGAACTATCAGGCCGAGAACGCCTCCTCCGGCGCCTACGGCATCCCCCAGTCCCTGCCCGGGTCGAAGATGGGCTCGGTCGGTGCGGACTGGCGCACCAACCCCACCACCCAGATCGTCTGGGGCCTCGGCTACATCTCCGGCCGCTACGGCTCGCCCTGCTCCGCCTGGGCGCACTCGGAGGCGACCGGCTGGTACTGATCGGCGGGCGCGGCCGGCTGATCGGCCGGTCCGGGTCGCAAGGCGAGCGCCGCGGCCCGTCCGCCACCGCCATGATCCGCCCGTTGCGGCGGCCCCGCTCCGACGGGGCGGCCCACCGCCGGAGTACGCGGCGGTCCTTGCCGCGCCGGTCCGTCCGGGCCGGCCGACGGCGGGGGCCGCGTCTTCTCATGCCCGATACGGTTCGAGCCGGTGAGGCCGCACGTCCTTGAAATCAGACCAGCGATCATGCTCCTCGCCACCGACGCCCCTCGATGCGGGCGGGACTGCCCGTGGCATGCGCTCTGCCCGCTACGCTGTTGTTATGCCTGAGACCTCTGCCGTCCGCGGCGCCGGGCGGCGCGACGCCCCCGCCCGCGGCCTGCTCGGCCCGGCGGACGTGCGCGGCCTCGTCCGGGCCCTGGGCATCCGGCCCGCCAAGTCCCGGGGGCAGAACTTCGTCCACGACGCCGGCACGGTGCGCCGCATCGTCCGCCGCGCCGGGGTGCGGCCGGGCGAGGACGTCCTCGAGATCGGCCCGGGCCTGGGCTCGCTCACCCTGGCGCTCCTGGAGGCCGGGGCCCGCGTCACCGCCGTGGAGATCGACCCGCGGCTCGCGCGCGCCCTGCCCGTCACCGCCGCCTCCCGCCTGCCGGACGCCGCCCCCCGCCTGCGCGTCGTGACCGCCGACGCCCTGACCATCGACGGTCCGCACGCCCTGGGCGCCGGCCCCTGCCCGACCCGCCTCGTGGCGAACCTGCCCTACAACGTGGCCGTCCCGGTCCTGCTCACCGTGCTCGCCGCCCTGCCCTCCCTGCGCTCGGCCACCGTCATGGTGCAGGCCGAGGTCGCCGACCGCCTCGCCGCGGCCCCCGGGACCAGGGTCTACGGCGTCCCCAGCGTCAAGGCCGCCTGGTACGCCTCGGCCAGGCGCACGATCACCGTCGGGCGGACCGTCTTCTGGCCCGCGCCCAACGTCGACTCGGCCCTCGTCGAGCTCGTCCGGCGCGACCCGCCCGCCACCGCGGCCGCCCGCCAGGAGGTCTTCGCCGTCGTCGACGCCGCCTTCGCCCAGCGGCGCAAGACCCTGCGCCGGGCCCTGGCCCCCCTGACGGCGGGCCCCGGGGCCGCCGAGGCCGCGATCCGCGCCGCCGGCATCGACCCGGGCCTGCGCGGCGAGGCGCTCGACGTCGCCGCCTTCGCCCGCCTCGCCGAGCGCCTGTTCCCCCGCCCCGCCGAGAGCACGCCCGAGGAGACCCCGTGAGCCACCTGCGCGCCGTCCCCAGCGGCCCGACGCCGCCCTCGCGCTCCGGGTCGGCCACCTCGGTGCGGGTCGAGGCGCCCGGCAAGGTCAACCTCTTCCTGTCCTGCGGGGCCCGGGGGGCGGACGGCTACCACCCGCTGACCACCGTCTTCCAGGCGGTCCGCCTCATCGAGACCGTCACCGCCCGCCGCCAGGCCGTCGCCGCCCGCGGGCGGGTCACCCTCACCATCGAGGGCGGCCCGCCGGGCCTGCCCGTCGACGAGCGCAACCTGGCGGTCCGGGCCGCCCTCCTGCTGGCGCGGACCACCGGCGTGCGCGAGGGCGTCGACCTCCTCCTGCGCAAGCGCGTTCCCGTCGCCGGCGGCATGGCCG
>ERZ772973.998-NODE-998-length-11184-cov-90.7144_pt1 | contig 11184 bp, 9 predicted proteins | sample MGYA00580672_ERZ772973 | MGnify/ENA primary metagenome ERZ772973 (study PRJEB29015, sample SAMEA2737938) | human oral metagenome | biome: human oral; feature: human-associated habitat; material: dental | place: China | collected 2152 ... | reverse complement strand
GGATACTGATCGGTTCCACTGCGGCCAACACCTTCAGGGCCCACCCTATTCCTGGTGTCAGCATCGCCGCCTCTCATGGCCGGGGACATTCCACGCCCGGGGCGCACCGCAGCCCCCTCCGGGGTGTACTGGCAGTCCACCCCAGCCAAGAGAGCCGGTGGCTATCGTTGAGGACATGGAGCATCGGGCACAGGTCGCGCAGTTCCTGCACTCACGAAGGGACCGGATCACTCCCGAGCGCGTCGGAATCGCCAGCGGCGGGCAACGCCGCGTCCCGGGTCTTCGTCGGGAGGAGGTCGCTCTGCTCGCCGGAATCAGCGTGGAGTACTACGCCCGAATGGAGCGCGGCAACCTCGCCGGGGTCTCGCCCGAGGTCCTCGACTCCCTCGCCCATGCACTACAGCTCGACGAGGCGGAGGCCTCCCACCTGGCCGACCTCGCCAAGGCCGCCGGCCCAGCACCGTCATGGCGGCCCGGCAACGCGGGCCTCAAACCGGTCGTTGATCCGAGCTTCCAGCGATTCCTCGATGCCGTGACCGGTGCGCCGATGTGGGTCCGGGACCGGCGCCTGGACTTCGTGGCTGCGAACACCTTGGGTCGCGCCTTCTACGCCCCTCTGCTCCAGGACCCGGACAGCCTGGGGAACTCCGGCAGATTCACCTTCCTCAACCCCGCCTCGCAGGACTTCTTCCTCGACTGGGAGGACAATGCCAACGACCTGGTGGCCACACTGCGTTCCTATGCCGGGCAGAGCCCTCATGACGAGCGGCTCAGAAACCTGATCGGCGAGCTCGTCACCCGCTCGGACGCCTTCCGTGACCGTTGGGCCAGGCATGACGTGCGTCAGCACCGTCCCGGGGTCAAGCGTGTCCACCACCCGGTGGTCGGCGACCTGGAGCTCACCTACGAGGTGATGGAGCTTCCCAGCAACCGCGACTGGTTCGTCTTCGCCTTCACCGCCGAGCCCGGGTCCCCGAGCCAGGCGAGACTTGAGGCGTTGAGGGAGCTGTGCGCTCCGGTGCCCGACGACGGGGCAGGAGGGATGGCCGCCGAGGCGAGGGCAGAACGCCACCCGGAGGACTGACACGCACAGTCCGGAACCGGAGCCACGATCCCATCAGCTGCTCGACGACGGCTGCTCAGGACTGCTGCTCTCACCCAGCACCGCTGCCAGGGGTGTCCTGGGAGACGTCGAGTGCCTCCCTACGGCCAGCACGGCACTGAGGACGACGAACAGCCCCATCACCCAGGCCATGGTGCGCGGCGTCCCGCTGGAGAAGACGGCCAGAAGGAGGGAGGCCACGACCCCGCTCCCGTACTGAAGTGAGCCGAGAAGCGCCGCACCCGAGCCGGCCATGGCGCTGTCAATACTGCCCAGGGCAGCGGCATTCGTCGTGGCGGCGATGACGCCGTTCATCGAGAACATGATAAAGACCGGAATGATGACGCCCCAGATTCCGCCGAATCCGGTGAAGGCACAGATAACCAGGCAGACGGCCCCAACAGCGGCCACCACGGTCGCCACCCGGAGAAGTCCAGGCAGGGAGTACCGCTTGACGAGCTCACGGTTGACCGCGCTCATAGCGGCGACCCCGACGATGTTGACCCCGAAGAGGAAGCCGTAGAGCTCCGGGTTGACGTGGAAGTAGGTGATGTAAACGAATGACGAGCCGGTGATGAAGGCGTAGACCGCGACGTAGAAGCAAGTCACGCACAGGGTGTACCGGAGGAACGTCGTGTTCCTCAGGAGGCTCAGGTAGCTCGTGAAGGCCGCCCCAAGAGATGCCGAGGCGGCCCGTTTCTCTGCCGGCAACGACTCGGGAAGGGTGAGCACGGCCAGGAACAGGACCGCTCCGATAGTGGCCATTAGCCAGAAGATCATGTGCCATGAGGCGAGTTTGAGCAGCCCGCCTCCCGCGAGGGGACCAGCGATCGGCGCCACCGCCATAATGACCATGAGGGTCGACAGCATTCTCGCCGCCTGGGTGGAACCGTAGAGATCGCGAATCATCGATCGCGAGAGCATGGGCCCCACGCACGCACCGACTGCCTGGAACATCCGCCACAGGACGATCTCAGCGATGCTCGACGACAGCGCGCACCCCACCGAGCCGATGGCGAACAGCGCCATGCCGATGATGAGGGGCTTCTTCCTTCCGATGTGATCACTGATCGGCCCCCAGATCAGCTGGGCCAGCGCGAAACCGACGACGAACCCGGTGACGGTCAGCTCGGAGTCCCCGTGGAGATCCGCCTCCATCGCGGGCAGGGCGGGCAGGTAGAGATCGGTCGAGAGCGACGTACAGGCCATGAGGGCGCTCAGGATGATCATGAAAGACAGGCTCGCCTTGTTAGCGGTCACAGTGCTCCTTGGAGTTGACGTGGGGCTCGCGCCCACAACGCCGGGATCGAGAGAGGACATCGTGACACCTGCCGCTGCAGGCGGCGGTCGTGTCCACAGCGGACAAGGGTACGGCCGCAACAGTCTCCCAGGGAGTCACTGGCAGTACACCCCAGGAACAAGTCTGACGCTCTAGTTTGCTCACGCTGCTGAAAGGCACTGTCCAACCGAGTACCTCCACCCACTCCGAGGAGACCACATGCCGGCCAAACCACCCATCGTCGCCGATCCTCTGACCAACCGCGGCACTGCTTTCACCGAGGAGGAGCGGCGTCGGCTCGGACTCATCGGCCGCTTCCCCTCCACCGTCGAGACCCTTGACCAGCAGGCGACTCGGACCTACGCGCAGCTGACCGCCCAGCCCACGAACCTGGACAAGTACGTCTTCCTCGACCAGCTCCACAACCGCAACGAGGTCCTCTACTACCGGGTGCTCGCCGACCATCTCTCCGAGCTGCTGCCGATCGTCTACGACCCCACGGTCGGCGAGGCCATTAAGAAGTGGAGCCGCGACTACCGCCGGTCGCGCGCCGTCTACCTGTCCGTGGACCGTATCGAGGACGTGCGCCCCTCCCTGGAGGGCCTGGGTCTGGGGCCCGACGACGTCGATCTGCTGGTCGCCTCCGATGCCGAGGAGATCCTCGGGATCGGGGACTGGGGCGTCAACGGCACCGACATCTCCGTAGGCAAGCTCGCCGTCTACACGGCGGCCGCCGGCATCCACCCCGAGCGGACGATCGCCGTCAACCTGGACTGTGGCACGGACAATGAGGCCCTCCTCAATGACCCCGCCTACCTGGGCAACCGTCACGCGCGCGTGCGCGGTCGGCGCTACGACGCGCTCATCGACGAGTACCTGTCCGTCGCGGCCGAGCTCTTTCCCCGCGCGCTGCTCCACTTCGAGGACTTCGGTCCGTCCAACGCTCGCCGCATCCTCCTGGCCAACCGCGAGAAGTACCGCATCTTCAATGACGACATGCAGGGCACCGGCGCGATCGTCATCGCCGCGGTGGTCTCCGGTATGAAGGTCACCGGCCAAAGCTTCGCCGACCAGCGCCTGGTCGTCTACGGCGCCGGTACCGCAGGAACCGGCATGGCCGACCAGATCCACGCCGGCATGGTCCGCGACGGGCTCAGCTCCGACGAGGCGCGATCCCGTATCTGGCTCATCGACCGCAACGGCCTCGTCACCGATGACATGAAGGGCCTGCCCGACTACCAGCAGGCCTACGCGCGACCGGCCTCCGAGGTGGCAGGCTGGACGGGCGAACACGGCCGGATCGGCCTGCTCGAGACGATCCGTCAGGCTCATCCCACGATCCTCATCGGGACCTCCACGGACCACGGGGCCTTCACCCGTGAGGTCATCGAGGAGATGAGCAGCGGCGTCGAGCGTCCCATCGTCCTGCCGCTGTCCAACCCCACCGAGCGGATCGAGGTCATGCCAGCCGACGTCATCGCCTGGTCCGGAGGCAAGGCGCTCGTCGCCACCGGCATCCCGGTGGAGCCCTTCGAGTACGAGGGGACCACGTTCACGATCGGCCAGGGCAACAACGCCCTGCTCTACCCGGGCCTGGGCCTGGGGGCCATCGTCTCCGGCGCGAGCCAGGTGACCGACGGCATGCTGCTCGCCGCCGCGCAGGCCGTCGCGAGCCAGGTCGATCCCACCAGCCCGGGTGCGTCCCTCCTGCCTCCGGTGGAGAACCTGCGCGCCTCCTCGGCGACGGTCGCCGTCGCGGTCGCCCGCCAGGCCGAGGCCGACGGCGTCGCCACCGCGAGTCACGACGACCTCATCCAGGCGGTCCAGGACGCCATGTGGCAGCCGGTCTACCCCGAGGTCGAGGCCTGAGCCGCCAGCTGACGGGAGCAGAAGGACGGCGTGCGGCCGGGCTCACCGCCCGGACCGCCGCTCTGCTCCTGGACTCAGGCCAGTCCACCCACGCCGCAGTAGCCGCCGTTGAACGGCTCAATGAGTTGTTGGGCACCCGTTTCACGCTGCTGCCCACCTGGTCACAGGTCACGCTCGCCGACGCCAACGGGACCGTTGCCGCGGTCCAAGCCATCCGCCCTGTGGTGGTGCACATGGGGCGCGCGACCCTCATCCAGCGACGTCTGAGTGCCACCAGTTCCCTGAGCCTCGACGAGCTGGAGGACCTGCTGGAGAAGGCGGAGGCCCAGCCCTCCAGCCCTACCTGGATGTTCGCCCTGGCGGCGGGCCTCGGTGCGAGCCTACTCGCCCTCATCTTCGGGGCCCACCACCCGCCGTCAGTCGCCCTCGTCTTCGCCGCGGCGGGAGCAGGCGGCCTCGCGCGGCGCGCGCTGGCAGAACGGACGACGGCAGTCACCCAGACCTTTGCCGCTGCCCTCATCGGCGGTCTGGTCGGCGCGCTCGCCGTCCACCTCGGCTGGACCGGCACGGCTCGGCTCGTGGCCGTGTGCCCGGGGATGGTGCTCGTGCCCGGCCCCCAGGTCCTCAACGGCGCTGTTGAGATCGCCGGGCACCGCCACGACATGGGTCTGGCACGGCTGGCGGACGCTGCGCTGACGATCCTGGCCATTAGTGCGGGCATCGTTGGAGGCCTGGTCATCGGCGGCACCGGCCTGCCGCTGACCGCGACAACCGACACGATCCCGCTGTGGCTCGACGTTATTGCCGCCGCCGTTCTCGCCTTGTGCTATCCGGTGTACTTTTCTATGCCGATCAGGACCTTCGGCTGGGCGTTCCTGGCCGGCGGGCTCGCGCACGCGGCGCACTGGGTCGCGCTGACGTGGTGGCACTGGAACGCGCCCGCTTCCTCTCTGCTGGCCTGCCTAGTGGTGAGCGGCCTGCTCACGCCGGTGTGCCGTTCACGGCACATTCCGTTCGCGGGGGCGGGTTTCGCCGCAGTTGTGGCCCTTGTGCCCGGTGTGTACCTGTTCCGCGCTGCTGCAGGGACACTGAACCTGGTGGGAGAGGCGCACACGGAAACGGTATTGGAGGCGACGGCGAGTGACCTGGCCACGGCCGTCGTCATTGTGCTGGCGATGGCAGTCGGATTGGTGGTACCCCACCGGATATGGATCCACCTCGCTCGATAGGACGTTCGGTGCGCCAGGTTCCCACAGCCTTCCGGCGGGGGCATGTCGCGCAGATATCCCCCCAACGGCGTCTCATGTCCTCGCCGGGCCTGAGGTCCCGACGGGCAGGACGAGCCCGGCACCCGCAAACTTGACTCCCTGGCACATCCGACGCCGTCGGAGCGGAGCGCGAATCCAAGACCGCCCCGCCGTCATGTTTCGAGGAAGGTGACCCATGGCGATCTACGCCCGACCACGTCCGACCACCGGCATCAAAGCGCTCGGATGCCTGTGCGCTCTGGCCGCCGTCGGTCTTTCCGCCCTTTACCCACTCGTCCTGTTCGGTGCCTCCTGGACCCTGGGGAAAGTCGACGAAGCCATGATGGCCGACCCGGGCGAACCAAGTCGGGCGGTCACCCCTGCGTCGTACTTGATCGCCTGGACGACCATCTACAGCTTCATACTGACCACCCTCTGCTTCGGCGCGGTCTTCTGTTTCGTGGGCATCGACCGGTGGCTGCCCAAGGATGCGACGATGACCCATCGCAACGTCATGGCAGCGCGATTCCTCCACGTCGCGCAGGATCCCAGCAGGCGCACAGCGGGCCTGCTGTGGGCGATGCTTGCAGGCGTGCTGTTGGTGGCATGCCCGATCGCCCTGATGGCGGTCCTGAACGTCCTGATCTACATCGGGATCTATACCGAGATCTATATCGAGTCCGCCCGGGAGCTGGTCGATGAGGCCACCTTGGACCTGCTCCTGCTCCACATCGTGCTCTTCGTCGCCCTGATGCGAACCGCCGTGCGCCGCCGGTCGAGCGCAGTGCGCATGAAGCCGCACGGCATGGCGGTTGCGGACCTGAAGTCCTTCATCCTCCCCCTGCCCTCCGGCCGCGACGACCTCAGGGTCCAGGAGGTTCCGACGCGCCGCGGCCGCATTGAGGTACAAGCCGTTTACACCCCACCCACCAAAGGCGCCGAGCCGGGGCGGCCGGTCATTATCCCGCGGCTCAGTCTGACGGCGAGGCTCTCGCAACTCGACGGCGCCCGCGCACAGGTCGAGGCCCGGCTCGACGAGGTCTGGCGGGCTGCTCAGCTGGTGCGCACCCCACACGAGCACGATGAGGCGGCCGCCGCGGCGGCACCGACGTCGGAGTCCGAGCCGCAGTCAGCCTGAGAGACGTTGCCCTCGTCCTTGCTGACGGGGACATCCTGCACGCCCGGGGACAGGTTTTCGGTCCCCGACGGCGTCGAATGCCCCCGTCCACAGCGAACGCCCCCACGGCAGCGGTCGCCCCAGCATCCACCCACACATGGCGGTTTCCAGACACACACCCACCCATGATGTTCGACAAATCGTCAATATATGCAATGTTTCATCTTTAGATGTCACGCAATGGCCATTAGACTGACATCATGGACGTGACCATATTCGTCAACGACACCATGGGGAAACTGGTCGACATTACTGGCTCCGACCCGGTGACCGGCGACTGGCAGCACAAGGCCTTCGTCCCCGCGCCACTCGGCTCCGACGAGCCACCTATCAGCGGAGGCACCTACCGGACGGTGGCAGCAGCCGGCCGCGCACTGGCCGCCCTCGACGCTACGGCCCAGCAGCTGCCGACCCCCTTCCTGCTGCGAACCCCCTCCCTGCGGCGCGAAGCGCAGTCGACGTCAGCTTTGGAAGGGACATACGCCCCCCTGCGCGAGGTGCTCACCGCCGACGACGACGCCCCTGCGACCGCCGAGATGACGGAGATCCTCAACTACGTCCGCATGGCCAACAGCGGTTTCCTGTGGGCGCAGGAGGGGCGTCCCATCACCCTGTCGCTCATCGAGGACCTTCAAGGCGAGCTCATGAGGGGCACTCCCCTTGAGGCCGCTTCAGGTCGCCTGCGCGACAGTCAGGTCATGATCGGCCGCCGCCCCGGTGCGCACAGCGCGGCCCCGATCCATGCAAGCCGGTTCGTTCCCGTACCGCCTGGAGATCGTCTTCGCGCCGGCGTGCGCGCCCTCGTCGACTGGCTGCATCAGGACCACGCGGGAGACATCGACCCGATCATCGCCGCGGGCATGGCCCACTACCAGTTCGAGACCCTTCACCCCTTCCGGGACGGCAACGGGCGCCTGGGGCGGTTCCTCATCGTGCTCACCCTCCTGAGCTCGGGTGTTCTCAGCGAACCCACGCTGACGGTCTCGCCGTGGTTCGAGGAGCGTCGCGCCGAGTACTACGACTCGTTGCTGCGAGTCAGCACCCACGGCGACTGGGACACCTTTCTCACCTTCTTCTCCCGGGGGCTGGCCGCGGCCGCCACCAACACGCGCCACCAGATGCTCGCCCTGGCCGCTGCGCACCAGAACCTCAAGGAAACGGTGCGCGCCTCCAGCCTGCGGTCCGCGCACGCCTTCGACCTCGTCGACTTCGCGGTCGCGAATCCGAGCTTCACGGTGCGCAAGGTCGAGGCGGCCCTCGGCGTCTCGTATGGACGAGCCAACAGCCTCGTTGGCCAGCTGACTGACATCGGAGTGCTCGACGTCGTCGAAAGAGGTTCGCAGCCTCGCCGCTTCACTGCCCCTGCCGTCCTGAAGGTCCTGCTCACCTGACTCGGCCGCTGCCCTTCTCGCTTCCCACCGGCGTGAACGGTACCTATAGGCAGGAGACACCCACCGACCGCAGAATTGACTCGCCGACGGCACCCAACGTCGTCGGCCGAGCCCAAGGGGCTGCAACCGGCCTGACGGCAGACTTGAGGAAGGTAGCCCATGGCGATCTACATGCGTTTACGTCCCGGCGCTGGGGCCAAGGCGCTCGGATGCCTGAGTGCTCTGGCCGCCGTCGGCACCGCTGCTCTCTATCCGCTCGTCCTGTTCGTATCCGGTTGGGCCCTAGGGTCCCTGGACGAAGCCATGGCCTACCCAGAAGAAGGCCGCCCGGGACTTGAGATCCTATCCACCCTGGTTGTCATGACCACCGTCCACAGCTTCATACTGACCACGTTCTGCTTCGGTGCGGTCTTCTGCTTCAGGGGCACCGACCGGTGGCTGCCCAAGGACGCGACGGTGGCCCATCGCGATATCGTGTCGGCACGGTTCCTTCATGTGGCCCGGGATCCCAACAGGCGCGCTATGGGCCTGCTGTGGGCGATGCTTGCGGGCATGCTGCTGGTGGCCTCCCCGATCATTCTGATGGCCGTCCCACACTCCCTGATCTATAGCGAGTCGACCCGGAAGCTGGTCGGTCAGGCCACCGTGGCCCTGCTCTTGCTCCACATTGCGCTCTTCATCGTCCTGGTTCGCGCGGCTGTGCGCCGCCGGTCCAGCATGGTGCGCCTATCCCAACACGGCATAGCAGTTGCGAACCTGGAGTTATTCAATCTTGCTCTCCCCTCTGGTCGCGACAACTTCCGAATCCAGGAGACACCAGCGCGCTGGGGCCGCGTACACCTGCAGGCCGTCTACGCCCCACCCAAAGAAGGCGCCAGACTGACGGCACCCGCCGTCATCCCTCGCCTCAGTCTGACCGTGAAACCCTCTCAGCTCGACGACGCCCGCTCGCAGGTCGAGACCTGGCTAGACGAGGTCTGGCGCGCCAGTAGGCTGGTGCGCACCTCGCCCGAGCAAGATGAGGCAGTCGCACCCGCACGGAAGGAACCGGTTCAATGACGACCGCCCTTGCCGCCGTCGCTCTCGTCCTGGGAGTCGCGCGGCTGGCCATGTTCATCGCCCTTCACCTCGTCCCCAGCGACTACAACATCGTGCAGCACGCCGTGAGCGACTACGCCGTCGGACCGACCCGCCGGCTCGCGACCGCCATCACCTGGACCTCGGCGGTGTTCTGGGCCGTATTCGCAGGCGCCGTCGCCCTCGGGCCACCGACGCCGGAGAAGGGCGTGGCGCTCTGGTTGACGATTCTGGCCGTCATCTTCGCGGCGCTGCCGTTCCTGCCGACCGATGTCGAGGGGCAGCCGACCACCCTCATCGGTCGCCTTCACCTGGTGGCCGCCATCGCGTGGTTCGCAATCGCCTACTCATGCATGGGCAACATCGTCCGGCTGCTGGCTCCACTCGCACCGCAGGGTCTGGTGTCCTTCCTCGGGGCGACCCGCTGGGTGACCGCCGCCGCGCTCATCGCCCTGGTGACCGCACTGGTCATCCGTCGCCTGAGGCCCTACGCCTTCGGGATCTCGGAGCGGATCTTCCTCCTGGCCGTCTACGTCTTCTACCTCGGCACCGCGGCCGGGCTCCTGCTGGTCTAGCCCCCCTCACCTCACGTCGCCCGTCGCACCGGCCGGGACATCCTGCACGGCTCTGCCCCAAGCGCCGTCTACCATCGGAGCATGCCGACCGAAGACAGCACGGGCACTCGGCTGCGGGCGTGGGAGCGAGCCACGGAGTGGCCGCTGACCGGCGCCGCCATCGTCTTCCTGGGCGCCTACGCCTGGGAGGTGCTCACCAACGCACAGGGCGGGGCCAAGAACGCAGCCGAGCTGGTGATCGACGCCGTGTGGGCGCTGTTCGGCGTCGACTATCTTGTCCGCCTGGCACTGGCGCCGAACCGGGGGTACTGGTTCCTCCACCACCTACCCGACCTGGCGGTCATTGCCCTGCCGGTCCTGCGGCCGCTGCGGCTCCTGCGCCTGGTGACACTCGTGAGCATCATGCAGCGCAGCGCCGGCACCGCGCTGCGCGGGCGCATCACCCTGTACACGGCCGGCAGCGCCTCACTGCTGATCTTCACCTCGGCGCTGGCCACGCTGGATGCGGAGCGTCATGAGCCGGGCTCCTCGATCCGGACCTTCGGCCAGGCCCTGTGGTGGGCGCTGACGACGATCACCACCATCGGCTACGGCGACACCGTCCCGGTCTCCACGGAAGGGCGTTTCATCGCGGCACTGCTCATGATCGGCGGGGTGGCGCTCATCGGCGTGGTCACAGCGACCCTGGCCTCGTGGATCGTCTCGCTGGTCGAGGAGGAGAACGCCGAGCAGGAGGCCGCCACGCAGGCGCAGGTGGCCGCCCTGCAGCAACAGGTCGTCGAGCTCAGTGAGCGCATCGACCGTCTCCTGGAGGAACGGGAGTCGGGCCACTGACTGCGCCCACTCGCCCCGGTCCGACGTCGTGCACTGTGCATATCCGCGCAGACGCCGAGCCGGGCATTTCTCGCGTGGCCCGACCGAAAAACGGTCACCCTACGCGAAAAATGCCCGGCTCGGCGCGAAGAGAGGAGAAGAGGAGAGGAGAGTCCCGTCAGCCCCGGATCTCGGCGGCCACCAGCTCGGCGAGCTCGACGGCGTTGAGGGCCGCGCCCTTGCGCAGGTTGTCCCCGACGGCGAAGAACTGCAGGCCGTGGCCCGGCGCGAAGGCCTGGTCGGCGCGCAGGCGCCCCACGAAGGTGCCATCGCGGCCGGCACCCTTGAGAGGGCTGGGCACGTCCTGATAGGTGACGCCGGGCGCCGCCTCCAGCAGCTCGCGGGCTCGCTCGACGCTGATCTCGCGCTCGAACTCGGCGTTGACGCTGAGCCCGTGGCCGGAGAACACCGGGATGCGCACGCAGGTCCCGGAGACCAGCAGGTCCGGGATCCCCAGGATCTTGCGGGACTCGTTGCGCAGCTTCTGCTCCTCATCGGTCTCGCCGGAGCCGTCACCGGCGTCGCCACCGGCCCAGGCCACGGCGTTGAAGGCGATGGTGTCGACGTAGACCTCCGGCGCGGGGAACTCGACGG
>ERZ772973.994-NODE-994-length-11240-cov-137_pt1 | contig 11240 bp, 6 predicted proteins | sample MGYA00580672_ERZ772973 | MGnify/ENA primary metagenome ERZ772973 (study PRJEB29015, sample SAMEA2737938) | human oral metagenome | biome: human oral; feature: human-associated habitat; material: dental | place: China | collected 2152 ... | reverse complement strand
GGCGTCCTGCGCGAGCTGGCCGGCATGGCCGGCGGCTACGGCTTCTACTACGCCGACGACCGCGTCTCCCTGATGACCGCGCCCGCCCGCGTCTGGGAGGTGCTGCGCCGCGGGGTGGCGGCCGGCCTGACCCTCACCACCGCGCAGCGCCACGGCCGGCCCGTCCACCTCGCCGAGGGCCTGCGCGGCGGCGTCCACCTCATCCGGGAGGGCGACGGAGGCGTCGTCGTCGCCCCCGCGCTGGAGATCGACGACGTCGAGGAGATCAACCGCCAGCAGGTACCCGGGATCGAGCTCGATCTGACGCTCATGCCGATCGGCGACCCGGTTCACGGCTTCTACACGTGGATGCCCGGACGCGAGCTGCTGCTCATGCCGATCGAGCCGCGCCCCACCGAGGCGCTCTCGCGGCTGCTCCTGGGTGAGAGGGAGACGATCACCATCCCGGCCGGAGACGTCGAGCGCTTCGAGACCGAGCACCTCGAGGCCCTCACCCGGGCGCTGCCGATCCTGTCCGCCGACGCCTCCATCCGCCTGCCCCGGCCCACGACGCTGCGCGCTGCGCTCGCGGTCCACGTCGACGCCGACGAGCACCACCTGACCACCGAGTGGTCCATCCGCTACGTCTCCGAGGACGGCGAGGTCCGGCACGGCCACGGCGTCGGGGACCTCGCAGAGGCTGCCGAGGGCCGCATCGAGGACGGGGCCGCCGGCCGAGACGTGGAGGGGGAGACCCGCCTGGCCCGCGAGGTCCTCAACCGCCTGCTGCCCCTGGCCGTCCAGCACCCCGCCGTCTGGCACCCCCTGGACCTGCGCGGCATGGCCACGGCCCGCTTCATGACCGAGACGCTGCCGGTCCTGCGCGAGCTGGAGGCCTTCGATGTCGAGGTCGACGACGACGTCCCTGACTACCGCGAGGCTGCCGAGGCCCCGGTCATCACCACCAGCGTCAGTGACGACGAGGACCGCCCCGACTGGTTCTCCCTGTGCGTGCACGTCCACGTGGGTGAGGAGGAGATTCCACTGGCGCCGCTCATGGCGGCCGTGGCCGCCGGTGAGCCCGAGGTGCTCCTGGAGTCGGGCACGTGGGTGAGCATCGACCGCCCGGAGATCGAGGCCCTGGCCCGCCTCATGGAGGAGGGGCGTGAGCTGGCCGATCCGCAGGCGCACGGTAGCTTGCGGGTCAGTGCCCTGCACGCCGGCTACTACGAGGTCCTGGAGTCCCTCGGCGTCATCGGGCGAGCCACGGCGCGTTGGAAGGAGCGGGTCGGGCGGCTGCTGGAGCGGGCGCGCGCCGCCGAGGCCGCTGCTGAGCACGACGCCGTTGCCGATGTCGAGGGCAACGCCGGCGGGACGCCCGTGCCCGAGGGGCTGCGGACGACGCTGCGCCCCTACCAGCTCGAGGGCTACCGCTGGCTGGACTTCCTGCGCCAGGCTGGCCTCGGCGGGGTCCTGGCCGATGACATGGGATTGGGCAAGACCGTCCAGGTGCTCGCCGCTGTTCAGTGCTTCGCCGAGGAGCGTGAGAAGGCCGAGGGACAGGCGCCGACCGACGTCGGTACCGGCGAGGACAGCGAGTCGACTGACTCCGACGAGCTGAACGAGCCGGACGGGACCGGGCCGGTGCTCGTCATCGCGCCGACCTCCGTGGTCGGCTCCTGGGTGGAGCAGGCCGAGTGCTTCTGCCCGAACCTGCGGGTGCGGGCGGTGACGCGGACGGCCGCCAAGCGCGAGGAGACCCTGGAGCAGATCGCGGAGGGCTCCGACGTCGTCGTCACCTCCTACACGATCGCGCGGCTGTGCGAGGAGGAGTTCATCGCCCAGGACTGGGCCTGGGTGGTGTGCGACGAGGCCCAGTTCGTCAAGAACCGTACCTCGGCCACCTACAAGGCCGTGCGGCGGCTGCGGGCGCCGTCGACCATCGCGATTACGGGCACGCCGCTGGAGAACTCGCTCATGGACCTGTGGGCGCTTATGAGCATCGCGGCGCCGGGGCTGCTGCCCGATCCGGAGCGCTTCGGACAGGTCTACAGAAAGCCGATCGACCGCGGGGACACCGAGGCGCTGGAACGGCTGCGGCGCCGGATGCGGCCCTTCCTGCTGCGGCGCACCAAGGAGCAGGTGGCCGCGGACCTGCCGGCCAAGACCGAGCAGGTCCTGGCCGTCGAGCTGGGCGCCAAGCACCGCAAGGCCTACGACCAGCGCCTGGCCCGGGAGCGGCAGAGGATCCTCGGACTGCTGGAGGAGGACACGGCGCAGTCGCGCTTCATCGCGCTCAAGGCGCTGACCACCCTGCGGCAGATGGCGCTCGACCCTGAACTCGTCGACGGCGACGGCGGGAACGACGGGGCGGGGAGGACAGCGGCCCGCAGTGCGAGAGGTGTGAAGGACAAGGCGGCCGCCACTCCTTCCAAGGGGCAGCGGAGGTCCGGTCGGCGGCCGAGCCCGTCGGCCAAGGTCGAGGTGCTGCTGGAGCACCTGGGCCCCATCGTCTCCGAGGGACACCGGGCCCTCATCTTCTCCCAGTTCACGCGCTACCTCTCCGGCGTGCGCGAGCACCTGGAGGACGCCGGTGTACGGACCGCCTACATGGACGGCTCCACCCCCGACCGGCAGAAGGTCATCGACGCCTTCCGGGCCGGCGAGGCCGACGTCTTCCTCATCTCCCTCAAGGCCGGTGGCTTCGGGCTCACGCTCACCGAGGCCGACTACGTCTTCCTGCTGGACCCGTGGTGGAACCCGCAGGCCGAGGAGCAGGCCGTCGACCGCACCCACCGGATCGGCCAGGACAAGCCGGTCATGGTCTACCGGCTCGTCTCGGCCGACACCATCGAGGAGAAGGTCATGGCCCTCAAGGAGAAGAAGGCCGAGCTCTTCGCCCGGGTCGTTGAGGGTACCGGCGACGTCGAGGCCGACGGTGAGGGTGCCGGAGGGCCGGCCGGGGTTGCGGGTGCGGCGGGTGCGGGTGGCCTCAGCCCTGCGGCCCTGACCGCCGCCGAGATTCGCGAGCTCATCGAGGGCTGAGGCTCTCGACGCCGTCGGGGGCCTTCCGCATGGTCTGGCGGATCGGCTGAGGCGCGGGCGTCCCAGGGTCCACAGGCTCGGGACTGCAGGTGGTCTCCACAGGGCTGAGAAGCCCCTGAGCGCGCGGGCTCGGGATGGACCGATTCTGGTGGGGCGGGCACAGCGCCCGCTGGGGAGCAGCGGTCCGCTGGTCCCCACCAACCAGAGGAGAACCACCATGAGGAGACCCACGAGGACCACTCTGCGCGCTCTGCGCACCAGTGTGATGCTGGCCCGCCCGGGCGACGTGTCGGCACTGCCGACCCGCTTGCGGCGCCTGGTGTCCCGGGAGGAGGGCATGGCCACCGCCGAGTACGCCATCGGGACCTTGGCGGCCGCGGCCTTCGCCGGCCTGCTGCTGGCGCTCATGCGCTCGGGCAGCCTGAGCGGCGCCCTGCAGTCCATCATCGAGTCGGCGCTCTCGGTGTGATGTGCGGCGTCATCGCAGTGGGTGGGCGCGCTCGCCCCCGAAGGGTCCGGCTGCCCGGCGGTGGCCGACGTCGCCGCCCGGGCCCCGCCTCCCGCCGGCCTTCCGGCCGGGCGGAACCGCATCCGTCACGCGGGTGCCCGCGCCATCGAGACGCTGAGTCCGGCGGTGGGTCCAGCGGCCCGGACGAGTCCGGGCAGGGCGAGCAGGGGATGGTGACGGCGGAGACGGCGCTGTCGCTTCCCGCCGTCGTCCTCGTACTCCTCATCGTCCTGGCTGCCGTCAGCGCCGGCGTCACTCAGCTTCGGGTGGCCGACGTCGCCCGCACGGCCGCCCGAAAGGCCGCCATCGGCCAGGAGGACTACACCGGCGCGGCCCAGCGCGTGGCCGGCGGGGTGAGCCTCGGCGTCGAGCAGGGCGAGCTCACCTGCGTCACCGCCGCCCGGCCCGTGCCCGGTCCGCTGGGTGGGCTGGGCCTGACGGCACGCGCCCGGGCCTGCACCTACACCGAACCGAGCAGCCCATGAACCGTCCACGAAGGGATGAGCGCGGTTCGGGGACGGTTTACGCCCTGGGTGTCATCGCGGTGCTCCTGGCGGCCGCGGTCGGCATCGCGGGCCTCATCCAGGCCCAGAGCGCCACCGGCCGGGCCCGGGCCGCCGCCGACCTCGCGGCCATCTCCGGTGCCACGGTCCTGTCCTCGGTGGTCGCCCCCGGCGACCCCTGCGCCATGGCCGGACACGTCGCCGCCGCCAATGGCGCCTCGGTGAGCGCCTGCTCCGTGGCCGGCGAGGACGTCACGGTCAGCGTGACTGTTCCCGCGACGATCCTCGGCCTGCCCCGCCAGGCCACCGCCCAGGCCCGCGCCGGCCCTGTCGACGCCCCGCCCGGCTGAGCTCAGTGCGCCCTGGCCCGAGACTCAGTCCTCGACGGCGACGGTGGCGCCGCCCGCGAACTGGGCCGCGTGGAGTCGTGCGTAGGCGCCGTCGGCCGCGATGAGCTCATCGTGGCTGCCCTGCTCGACGATGTCACCGTGCTCCATGACCAGGATGGTGTCGGCGTCGCGGATCGTGGACAGACGGTGGGCGATGATGAAGCTCGTGCGGCCCTCGCGCAGCGCGTTCATGGCCTGCTGGACCAGCAGCTCGGTGCGGGTGTCCACCGAGCTGGTGGCTTCATCGAGGATGAGCACGGCCGGGTTGGCCACGAAGGCCCGTGCGATCGTGAGCAGCTGACGCTCGCCGGCGGAGATGTTGGCGGCGTCCTCCTCCAGAACCGTGTCGTAGCCCTGCGGCAGGGCCTTGATGATGTGGTCGACGAAGCACGCCCTCGCGGCGGCCTCGACCTCCTCATCGGTGGCCCCGGGGCGTCCGTAGCGGATGTTCTCGCGGATCGTGCCGGCGAACAGCCAGGGGTCCTGCAGGACCATGCCGGTCCGACGGCGCACGTTGTGGCGCGTCATGGTGGCGATGTCGCGCCCGTCGAGCAGGATGCGGCCGCCGTCGAGCTCGTAGAAGCGCATGAGCAGGTTGACCAGGGTGGTCTTGCCCGCCCCCGTGGGCCCCACGATCGCGACCGTGTGCCCGGGGTCCACCCGCAGCGACAGGTCGCGGATGAGCTCGACCTCCGGGCTGTAGGAGAAGCGCACGTGCTCCATCTCGATGACACCCGGGCCCCCCGGAGCCTGCCCGCTGGGGTGGGCCGCAGAATCCCGGCCGGCGCCCTCCGGGGCGACATCGTCGGGCCGCTGCTCCTCGGCATCGAGCAGCTCGAAGATCCGCTCGGCGCTGGCGGTACCGGACTGCACGGCCGTGGCCATGCCACCGAGCTGGCCCAGGGGCTGGGAGAACTGCTGGGAGTACTGGATGAAGGCCTGCACGTCGCCCAGGCGCAGCGACCCGGAGGCGACCATGGCGCCGCCGACCACCGCAATGGCCACGTAGTTGAGGTTCCCGATGACCAGCATGACCGGCATCATGATCCCGGACAGGAACTGCGCGCGCAGGGAGGCCCGGAAGAGCTCCTCGTTCTCGGCGGCGAAGGCCTCGCGCACCGAGTCCGTGCGCCCGTAGACCTGGACCAGGGCGTGCCCGGAGAAGGACTCCTCCACCCGGGTGTTGATCTTGCCGGTGCGGGCCCACTGGTGGGTGAAGGCCTTCTGCGAGCGCGGCCCGATCACCCCGAAGACCACGCCCATGAGCGGGAACATGATGAGCGCCACCAGCGCCAGCTTCCAGGAGATGGAGAACATCATCCCCAGCACTCCCACCACCGTGAGGATGGAGGTCAGCGCGCTGGACAGGGACTGCTGAAGGGTGTTGGTGACGTTGTCGACATCGTTGGTCAGGCGGCTGAGCAGCTCACCGCGCTGGACGGTGTCGAAGTAGCTCAGCGGCAGGCGGTGGACCTTGTCCTCCACCTGGGCGCGCAGACGGTAGAGGACCTTGACCGTGACGCGGTTGAGGAGCCAGCCCTGAAGCCAGTTGAGCAGGCCCGAGCCCACGTACAGGGCCAGCACCACCGTCAGGATCTGCCCCAGGCGGGTGTAGTCGATGCCCGCCCCGGGGACGACGTCCATCGCCGAGAGCATGGCGGCGAAGTCATCCATCCCCCGCGCCCGCAGGGCCTCGACGGCCTGGGCCTTGGTGGTGCCGGCCGGCAGCATCGTGGAGACCACGCCCTCGAAGATGACGTTGGTGGCCTGGCCCAGCACCTTGGGGGCGGCCACCGCCAGCACCACCGTGCCCACGGCGGCCAGGGCCACGACCACCAGCGAGATCCGGTGGGCGCCCAGCAGCCCGACCATCCGCTTGAAGGAGGGCCAGAAGGCCTCGGCCTTGCCCGGAGGCGGTCCGTCGTGCCAGTCGCCCGAGGATGCCTGCGTCTCGGCGGCCAGCTTGAGGTCCTCCTCGCTGAGCTCGTCGGGGCCGACGGCGGTGCTCGTTCCGGTGCTTGCGTTGCTACTCGTGCTGGTGCTCATGCTGCGGCCTCCGCTCCGAGCTGGGAGGTGACGATCTCGCGGTAGACGGGACAGGTGGCCAGCAGCTCGGTGTGCGTGCCGCTGCCCACCAGGTGGCCGCCGTCCAGGACGAGGATCTGGTCGGCCTCGGTGATCGTGGAGACGCGCTGGGCCACGATCACCTTCGTGATGCCGGCCGTGGCCGGCCCCATGGCCTCGCGCAGCCGCGCGTCGGTGGACACGTCCAGGGCCGAGAAGGAGTCGTCGAAGATGAGGATGTCGGGGCGGCGCACCAGGGCCCGGGCGATGGCCAGGCGCTGACGCTGACCGCCCGAGACATTCGTGCCGCCCTGGGCGATGGCCGCCTCCAGGCCCCCGTCCATCGCGGAGACGAAGTCCTTGGCCTGGGCGACCTCCAGGGCCTTCCACAGCTCGTCGTCGGTGGCCTCCTCGCGCCCCAGGCGCAGGTTGGAGGCCACGGTTCCGGCGAACAGGAAGGGCTGCTGGGGGACGAGCCCCATCTGGGCCCACAGCGCCTCGGGGTCGGCCTCGCGCACGTCGGTGCCGCCGATGAGCACCTGCCCGCTGCTGGCCTCCAGCAGCCGGGACAGCAGCCGCACCACCGTGGACTTGCCCGACGCCGTCGAGCCGACGATCGCCGTCGTCGTGCCGGGCTGAACGGTGAAGCTCACCTCCGCCAGGACGCGGGCGTCGGCGTCGGGGTAGACGAAGGTGACGTCACGCATCTCAACCGTTCCGGTGGCCGGGAAGGTGTCGACGGCGTCGGGGGAGGAGGTGATGGTCGGCGCCGTTGCCAGCACCTCGCTGATGCGCTCGGCGCATACGGCCGCGCGCGGAATCATGATCGTCATGAAGCTCGCCATGACGATGCCCATGAGGATCTGCATGAGGTAGGACATGAAGGCGATGAGGGTGCCCACCTCCACGTCGCCGTCGCCGACCTGGTGCCCGCCGAACCAGATGACGCCGACGATCGTCACGTCCAGCACCAGCATCACCAGTGGGAACAGCAGGACGAAGAGCTGGCCCACGCGCTCGCCGACCCGGGCGATGTCGGTGTTGGCGTCCTCGAAGCGCTCGGTCTCGGCCTGCTCGCGCACGAAGGCGCGGATCACCCGGATGCCGGTGAGCTGCTCGCGCATGACCCGGTTGATGGCGTCGAGCTTGTCCTGGTAGGAGCGGAACAGGGGCAGCATCCGGCCCACGATGAGGCCCACCGCCACCAGCAGAACCGGCACCGACACCCCGATCAGCCACGACAGGCTCGGGGCGCGCGTGATCGCCATGATGATGCCGCCCACTGCCATGACCGGTGCCGTCACCAGCATGGTGCAGCCCATCATCACGAGCATCTGAACCTGCTGGACGTCATTGGTGTTGCGGGTGATGAGCGACCCCGCCCCGAAGGCGGTGATCTCCCGCTCGGAGAAGCCGCTGACCCGCTCGAAGACCTCTCCGCGCAGGTCGCGGCCCATGCTCATGGCGGACCGCGCCGCGAGATACGTCGCCGCCACCGAACACACACCCTGACCGACGCTCACCACCAGCATGAACGCGCCCATTCGCCAGATATAACCGGTGTCCCCGGTGGCCACACCCTTGTCGATGATGTCGGCGTTGAGGGTGGGAAGGTACAGAGAGGCCATCACCTGGGCGAACTGAAGCACCAGAACGCACAGAAGCAGTCCCGTATACGGTTGCAGGTGCCTGCGCAGTAATCGAACGAGCATGCTGGGAACGTATCAGTCTCACGCTACGTGAGGGCGAGCATCTCATGAATACGAAGGCGAGTGTCTTATGAATTTACGTTCATGCCCGAACACTGAGCAACCTCATGGTGCGTAAGGGCCGGTGGCCGGCGCCGCCTCGAGCAGGAGCCGCAGCAGGGCGGCCGCCCCGGCCTTGTCCAGGGGCTCGTTGTTGTTGCCGCACTTGGGCGACTGCACGCACGAGGGGCAGCCGCTCGCGCACCCGCAGCCCTCGATGACGGCGAGCGTCGCCGCCAGCCACTCGCGCCCGGCCCGGTAACCGCGCTCGGCGAAGCCCGCCCCGCCGGCGTGCCCGTCGTGGACGAACACGGTGGGCGCCCCCGTCTGCGGGTGCGCTGCGGTTGACAGCCCGCCGATGTCCCAGCGGTCGCAGGTCGCCAGCAGCGGCAGCATCCCGATGCTCGCGTGCTCGGCCGCGTGCAGGGCGCCGGGCAGGTCGGTGGGCTCCAGGCCCGCCGCCTCGCAGGTCTCCTGCGGGATCGTCCACCACACGGCGGCGGTGGGCAGCACGTGCTCGTCCATCTCAAGGGCGTGCTGGGAGACGACCTCCCCGCCGGGCAGCGCCATCCGCTGGTAGCCGGTCACTTGGCTGGTGACCTCCACTGACCCGAAGGACCAGGTGATCGCCGCAGCTCCGGGAGCTTCCCGCCCGTCGTCGGCCGTGTGCGCTGACGGCTCAGGGACGTCGTCGAGCCGATCCCCGCCCCCGACCGGCCGGCCCCAGACCTGCTGCTCGCGCTCGGCGATGATGCGCACGCTCGAACGCGACCGGGCCCGCGTGCGGTAGCCGACCGCCGCCCGCTGCCGCACGAGCGCGACGTCGTCGGCCAGCTCCTCGACCACGTAGACGCGCCCCTGGTGGACGTAGACCGCGCCCTCGTGGACGGTGGAGTCGGCGGCCGCGCCGTCCACCGTGCCGATGACGACGCCCGTGTCGGCCTCCACCACCGGCACCTCGGGCGGCCCGTCGCCGCGCAGGGAGGTGAGGTCCTGGGGCCGCCCGGGCAGGTTGACGTTCCAGAACCAGCCTGTGGGCCGACGCCGCAGCGCGCCCCGGCTCTCCAGCTCGCGCAGCAGGGCGTCGTCGGGCAGGCCGAACAGGGCCAGGTCCTCGGCCCTCAGGGGAGCCTCGGAGGCGGCGGCGCACAGGTGCGGCGCGAGCACGTAGGGGTTGGCCGGGTCGAAGACCGTGGCCTCGGGGGCGGCGAAGACCGCCTCGGGGTGGTGCACCAGGTAGGCGTCCAGCGGGTTGTCGGAGGCGATGAGGACGGCGAGTCCGCGGCTGCCGGCACGTCCGGCCCGGCCCGCCTGCTGCCCCAGCGAGACGCGCGTGCCCGGCCATCCGGCGATGAGGACCGCGTCCAGCCCGGTGACGTCGATGCCCAGCTCCAGGGCGTTGGTAGTGGCCAGGGCGCGCAGCCGGCCTGAGCGCAGGTCTGCCTCCAGGGCCCGGCGCTCCTCGGGCAGGTAGCCGCCGCGGTAGGCCGAGACCGTGCCGATGAGCTCGGGCAGCGAGAGCCCCAGCGTGTGGCGGGCCCGCTCGGCCACGATCTCCGCCGAGCGCCGCGAGCGCACGAACACCAGCGCCCGGGCGCCCATGCTCATTAGGTCCACGAGCAGCTCGGCGGCCTCGGCGACGGCGCTGCGCCGTGCCGAGGGGTCCTCGCCCGGGTCGCCTGAGTCCGGTTCGGCCGCACGGGCCGAGTCCTGGGCCGGATCGACGTCGGGCGCAGGCAGCATCCAGGGGTCGCGCAGGGCCGGCTGCCACAGGGCCAGGGTGCGCTCCCCGGCGGGTGCGCCGTCGTCGGTGACGGCCACGACGTCGTCGGGCTCGGCGCCGATGAGTCGGGCCGCGGTGAGGGCCGGCTCGGCTGCCGTCGCCGAGGCGCACAGGACGATCGGTTGCGGGCCGCGCGGGCGCAGGCGCGCCACGAGCCGCAGGAGGCGGCGCAGCACGAGGGCGACGTGCGCCCCCAGGATCCCGCGGTAGGCGTGGCACTCGTCGATGACGACGTAGCGCAGGCCCCGCAGGAGACGGGTCCAGCGCTCGTGGCCCGGCAGCAGGGAGAAGTGGAGGAAGTCGGGGTTGGTCAGGACGACGTCGGCATGGGCACGCACCCAGTCTCGCTCGGGCAGGGGTGTGTCGCCGTCGCAGGTGCCGGCGCGCACCGTGCGCAGGGAGCCCGTGGGGGTGCCGGCCTCGCGCTGGACTGCCTCGAGCTCGCCGATGAGCCGGCCCAGGGAGGCGGCCTGGTCGGCGGCGAGCGCCTTGGTGGGGGAGAGGTAGAGGGTGGTGGGGCGCCGGCCGTGGGCGGAGATGCGCGAGTCGGCGCCGGGGGACTGGGCCGCTAGGACGTCGGAGAGCGCTGGCAGCCAGGCGGCCAGGGACTTGCCCGAGCCGGTGCCGGTGGCCAGGACCGTGTGGCGGCCGGCGTGGGCGGACTGCGCGGCGGCGACCTGGTGCGTCCAGGGGCGCTCGACGCCGATGCGGCGGTAGGCGGCCACGAGGTCGGGGTCCGCCCACTCGGGCCAGTCGGAGTGGCGGCCGGGGCGGGCCGGGGTGCGTTGGAGGTGGACGAGCCGGCCGTCGCGCCCGCCGATGGACTCCAGGAGCCCGGTGAGGTCGCGTCTGGTCCCGTCTGCCATGGGGCACAGTGTGCACCACCGGTGGCCGGCGGTGTCGGCCTCCTGGCGGTGTCCGGCGCCTGCGACGCGCGTCCCTGGCCGGCGAGTTCGTAGGTTAGCCCGCGTGTTCGGGGGTTAGGAGTACGACTGCGGCACCTACCCTACGAACGCGTGCACCGGATGGACTCACTGGGGGCCTCGACGGTGCGTTGTGAGCCCTCGGTGTCACGATTGGCGACTTTTAGGGCGTCCAATGGCCGACGTGCCCGGACCTTTACGGCTCTGACCAGCGCATATGTGCCAGAGCGCGACGGTTATCAGCAAGTCGTGCCCCTAAAAGTCGCCCACAATGACACTACCCGATGGAAAACCTCGG
>ERZ772973.992-NODE-992-length-11251-cov-39.6494_pt1 | contig 11251 bp, 9 predicted proteins | sample MGYA00580672_ERZ772973 | MGnify/ENA primary metagenome ERZ772973 (study PRJEB29015, sample SAMEA2737938) | human oral metagenome | biome: human oral; feature: human-associated habitat; material: dental | place: China | collected 2152 ... | reverse complement strand
TTGCCAAAATCCACCGCCGTATCGGAGCAACAACCATCTACGTAACCCACGACCAGACAGAAGCAATGACCTTGGCTGACCGCATTGTTATCATGTCAGCAACCAAGAACCCTGCTGGAACTGGCACGATTGGTCGAGTCGAGCAAATCGGTAGCCCACAAGAAGTTTACAACCACCCAGTTAACAAATTTGTGGCAGGCTTCATCGGTAGCCCAGCGATGAACTTTATCACTGTGACACTTGAGGGAAATCAAATTGTTGCCAATGGCTTGCGTTTGACAGTTCCAGAAGGAACACTGAAGGTGCTGCGTGAGAAGGGCTATGACGGCAAGAAATTGATCTTCGGTATTCGTCCAGAAGATATCAATACAGAAGCTGCTTTCTTGGAGACCTTCCCAGATTCTGTGGTTCATGCGACTATTTCTGTCTCTGAGCTTTTGGGTTCTGAGTCTCACCTTTACTGCCAAGTCGGCGACAGCGAGTTCATCGCGCGAGTAGATGCTCGTGACCACTTGGAGACAGGTGCTGGAATTGACCTTGGCTTCGACTTGAACAAGGCGCATTTCTTTGATTTTGAAACAGAGAAAACAGTTTATTAATCAGTGAAAATGATGAAGAGGCTGGGACAAAAGTCCTAGCCTCTCAATTGTTTTTGGATTATCGAGCAAGACGCAGTGGTTGAGTGGACTCTACTACGCTGATTTCATCAGCTTTTACAGCCCTACTCAACTGTGCGGAGGTGGGACGACGAAATCGAATTCTAACGAATTACCGATTTCTGTCCCACACTCTTTTTGAATGAACTTTTAGTCTTCGCAATCACAAATGCCTTTAATCAGTGGAGAAATTTGAATAGACTGTTGCTTTCTTTTTGCAGAAGGTCTTTATATAATGAGGTGTAAAGATAAATCGAGAGGTAAATAAATGATGATTCAATTTCCAAAAGGCTTCGTCTGGGGATCTTCTACATCGGGTCCGCAAACGGAGGGGCGAATTTCAGGAGATGGAAAGGGAGATAACCTTTGGGACTATTGGTTTAGCCAAGAACCCCATCGTTTTTATAATGAAATTGGACCTGACAAGGCATCCACTTTTTACGAAAATTGGGAGCAAGACATCGATCTATTAGTCGAAACAGGTCACACGGCCTTTCGGACTTCCATTCAATGGTCACGGATTTTTCCAGATGGTCGTGGTTCGGTTAATCAAGTGGGAGTTGACTTCTATCGAAAGGTCTTTGAAAGAATCAAGTCCAAGGGCATTCGCTTGATTGTCAATCTTTATCATTTTGACCTGCCCTTTGCCTTGCAGGAAGCGCAAGAAGGCTGGGAAAGCTTGGATACAGTTGATGCTTATGTAGACTATGCCCGTTTCTGCTTTGAAAGCTATGGTGATTTGGTGGATCAATGGGTGACCTTTAACGAGCCTATCGTACCAGTTGAGTTTGGCTATTTCTACGATGGGCATTATCCTAATAAAGTGGACGCTCAGGCTGCGGTCAAGGTGGCTTATCATACTCAGCTAGCTAGCTCTTTAGCGGTGAAGGCCTGCCATGAGGTTGGAGCAGACTACAAAATCGGCATTATCCTAAATCTGACACCTGCTTATCCACGCAGTCAGCATCCAGCGGATTTGAAGGCGGCTCGCATCGCCGAGCTCTTCCAAGCCAAGTCTTTCTTGGATCCATCTGTTTTGGGACATTATCCAGCAGAGCTGGTCGATCTTTTGCGCGAGCATGATCTTTTGCCGACGACGACTGAGGAGCAGTTGCAGGCTATTCGGGAAAATACAGTAGACTTTTTGGGTGTCAATTACTATCAGCCTTTACGGGTTGCGGCGCCTAAGTATTTGAAACATCCAGAGTCACCGCTTCTGCCAGATCATTTCTATGAGCCTTATGTCATGCTTGGTCGCAAGATTAACCCCCACCGAGGCTGGGAAATCTATGAGCAAGGAATTTACGATATTGCGCAGAACATTAAGGAAAACTATGGCAATATTGAGTGGATGCTGACGGAAAATGGCATGGGTGTCGAGGGTGAAGAGAAATTCCGTGAAAATGGCATGATCCAAGACGATTATCGGATTGACTTTGTTAAAGGCCATCTGCGCCAGCTCCATCGTGCCATCCAAGACGGGGCCAACTGTACAGGTTACCTCATGTGGACCTTTATCGATTGTTGGTCTTGGCTCAATAGCTATAAGAACCGCTATGGCTTGATTGAGCTCAATCTAGAAACCCAAGAACGAACGATCAAAAAATCAGGACACTGGTTTAAAGAATTAAGCCAAAACAATGGCTTTGAATAAGCTTGTCTACCAATTCAGCCTATATAAGATAGGGCGGCTTCCTAATTAATCTTTTAATTAAGCTTAGGGCATCCCGCTCGAATAGTAGAGAGTGGGACAGAAATCGGTAATTCGTTAGAATTCGATTTCGTCGTCCCACCTCCGCACAGTTGAGTAGGGCTGTAAAAGCTGATAAAATCAGCGTAGTAGAGCCCACTCAACCACTGCGTCTTGCTCGATAAACCAAAGACAATTGAGAGGCTAGGACTTTTGTCTCAGCCTCTATTATTTTTTATCTTGTGAGTGGAACCAGCTTCTAAAATGAAACTGGGAGGTGCCTTTCTTCGCATTTTGAATTAGGAAGGAAGAAGTAGCCAGAGACTTGCTGTATCAAATACCTATTCTTAGATGTCTAGCTTGCTCTATGAGTTTCCTTTGTTTTGAAAAAAACGTGAAAAAATGCTATAATGACTAAGATGTGCAAACTTTGTTTGCAAAACTGTAATTCGACTTGGCTTGCCAAGGACCGTTAGTAATAAAATCAAGGAATCTTTGATACATGAGATTCTAAAATCGAATAGGAGTAAAAATGAGTAAAAGCACTATTAAGCTGATTACTTTGGGCGGCGTGCGCGAGAATGGGAAAAACCTCTACGTCGCCGAAGTGGATGATTCCATTTTTGTATTGGATGCTGGGCTCAAATACCCAGAAAATGAGCAGCTGGGAGTAGATGTAGTCATTCCCAACATGGATTATTTGTTTGAAAATAAAGACCGAATTGCAGGTGTCTTTCTGACCCACGGTCATGCGGATGCCATCGGTGCACTACCTTATCTTTTGACAGAAGCCAAGGTACCGGTTTTCGGTTCGGAGTTGACGATTGAGCTAGCCAAGCTCTTTGTCAAAAGCAATGACGCTGTTAAGAAATTCAATGATTTTCATGTTATCGATCAAAATACCGAGATTGAATTTGGCGAAACGGTTGTCTCTTTCTTCCGGACGACCCACTCGATTCCAGAGAGTCTGGGAATCGTTGTCAAGACGCGTGAAGGCAATATTGTTTATACAGGAGATTTCAAGTTTGACCAATCTGCCAGCGAATCTTACGCGACAGATTTCGGTCGTTTGGCTGAGATTGGCCGTGAGGGTGTTCTAGCTCTCCTGAGTGATTCAGCCAACGCTGATAGCACTGTGCAAGTGGCTAGTGAGAGCGAGGTTGGCCGTGAGATTACAGACACGATTTCTGATTGGGATGGCCGTGTCATCGTAGCAGCGGTTGCCAGCAACCTGTCTCGGATCCAACAGGTCTTTGAAGCTGCGGCAGAAACAGGTCGTCGCGTCGTTTTGACAGGCTTTGATATTGAAAATATCGTCCGTACGGCTATCCGCCTCAAGAAATTATCCTTGGCGGATGAGCGCCTTTTGATCAAGCCTAAGGAAATGTCTAAGTTTGAAGACCATGAGTTGATTATCTTGGAGACGGGTCGGATGGGTGAGCCTATCAATGGTCTGCGCAAGATGTCCATTGGTCGTCACCGTTATGTAGAAATCAAAGACGGAGACTTGGTTTACATCGTTACAACGCCATCTATTGCCAAGGAAGCAGTTGTGGCGCGTGTGGAAAACATGATTTACCAAGCTGGTGGCGTGGTCAAGCTGATTACCCAAAACTTGCGTGTATCTGGCCATGCCAATGCGCGTGACTTGCAGCTCATGCTTAATTTATTGCAACCCAAGTACCTCTTCCCGATTCAGGGAGAATACCGCGGACTGGATGCCCATGCTAAGGCAGCCATGGAAGTCGGGATTTTACCAGAAAATATCTTGATACCGAAGCGTGGTAGCATCATGTCCTACGAAAATGGCGACTTTGTGCCAGCTGGAGCAGTGTCAGCAGGCGATGTCATGATTGATGGAAATGCCATCGGTGATGTGGGCAATATCGTCCTGCGTGACCGTAAGGTTCTGTCAGAAGACGGTATCTTTATCGTGGCGCTCACGGTCAATCGTAAGGAGAAGAAAATTATTTCCAAAGCCAAGGTTCATACTCGAGGATTTGTCTATGTCAAGAAGAGTCGTGACATCCTGCGGGAGAGCACTGACCTGATCAATAAGACAGTGGAAGACTATCTGGCTCAGGATAACTTTGACTGGGGCGAGCTTAAGGGAACAGTCCGTGATAGTTTGGCTAAGTTCCTCTTTGAGCAGACCAAGCGCCGACCGGCTATTCTTCCAGTTGTCATGGAAGTTCGCTAGAGTCACTCGAGGGAGCAAGTTTCCCAGTATTTTGTAGAGAGAAAGTCGAATATCGGCTTTTTCTTATCTTTTGGCAGTCGCAGAACAGGCTTTGCTTTCAGAGTGTGACTGGCTGTGCTGCCTAGTCAAGAATAGTAGTTTTTACGAGAGGAGAAAAAGATGGCAGTGATGCAGATAGAATATTATTCAGAAGCCTTGGAGATGGAGTGGGGAGTCAATGTTCTCTATCCAGATGCGTCGCGCGTGGACAAGCCAGATGATAAGGATATTCCTGTTTTGTATCTGCTTCATGGTATGAACGGTAATCACAATAGCTGGCTCAAGCGCTCGAATATTGAACGTCTAGTTCGCTCGACTAACCTGATTGTTGTCATGCCGAATACCAGCAATGGCTGGTACACCGATACTCAATACGGTTTTAACTATTATGAAGCCATCGCTGAGGAGTTGCCACGGGTGCTCAAGCGCTTTTTCCCCAATATGTCTGACAAGCGAGAGAAGAATTTTATCGCTGGTCTTTCCATGGGCGGGTACGGAGCCTTTAAGCTGGCTCTCAAGTCTAATCGTTTTTCATACGCGGCTAGTCTTTCAGGTGCTCTGAGTTTTCTTGATAGTCATCCAGATGATGTTGAAATAGCAACACCAGCCTACTGGAGAGGAGTTTTTGGAGACTATAAAGACTGGATCAGCAGTCCTCATTCGCTGGAGAGTATAGCCAAGCAATCTGATAAAAAGACCAAGCTTTGGGCATGGTGTGGCGAAGAAGATTTTCTCTACGAGGCCAATCAGGTGGCTGTAAAAAATCTGCAAGACTTGGGCTTGGATATTACTTACAGCCATAGCCCAGGTACGCATGAGTGGTATTATTGGGAAAAGCAGATGGAGCAGGTTTTAGCTTGGCTGCCAATTGACTTTGTCCTCGAAGAAAGACTGTCTTAAAAAATCATGCGATTCAGCGGATTCTGGGTCGAGAATGTGATATAATAATAACGTTTGAATACGAAAGCAGGAGCGAGATATCCCTGCTATTCCCAAATAGGAGATCGAAAATTGACAAAAGATATTCGAGTGCGTTATGCACCAAGTCCAACAGGACTATTACACATCGGAAATGCGCGGACCGCGCTCTTTAACTACCTCTATGCTCGTCATCATGGCGGAACTTTTATCATCCGTATTGAAGATACTGACCGCAAGCGCCATGTCGAAGATGGTGAACGTTCACAGCTTGAAAACCTTCGTTGGTTGGGTATGGACTGGGATGAAAGCCCTGAAACACATGAAAACTACCGCCAATCAGAACGTTTGGAATTGTATCAAAAATACATTGACCAATTGCTAGCGGAAGGAAAAGCCTACAAATCATACGTTACAGAAGAAGAATTAGCTGCTGAGCGCGAACGCCAAGAAGCAGCTGGTGAAACACCTCGCTACATCAATGAATACCTTGGCATGAGCGAAGAAGAAAAAGCAGCTTACATCGCAGAACGCGAAGCAGCGGGCATCATTCCAACGGTTCGTCTGGCTGTCAATGAAGCTGGTATCTACAAGTGGACGGACATGGTCAAGGGCGAAATTGAGTTTGAAGGCGGAAATATCGGTGGCGATTGGGTGATCCAAAAGAAAGACGGCTATCCAACTTACAACTTTGCTGTTGTCATCGATGACCACGATATGCAAATCTCTCACGTTATCCGTGGAGACGACCACATTGCCAATACACCAAAACAGCTTATGGTTTATGAAGCGCTTGGTTGGGAAGCGCCAGAGTTCGGTCACATGACCCTGATTATCAACTCTGAAACTGGTAAAAAGTTGTCAAAACGCGATACCAATACCCTCCAGTTCATCGAGGATTATCGTAAAAAAGGCTACCTACCAGAAGCAGTCTTTAACTTTATCGCACTTCTTGGTTGGAATCCTGGTGGCGAGCATGAAATCTTCTCTCGTCAAGAATTGATTGAGCTCTTCGATGAAAACCGTCTCAGCAAGTCTCCAGCGGCCTTTGACCAGAAAAAGATGGACTGGATGAGCAATGAGTACATCAAGAATGCGGATTTTGAGACAATCTTTGCTATGGCCAAACCATTCTTGGAAGAAGCAGGACGCTTGACCGACAAGGCTGAGAAAATGGTAGAGCTCTACAAACCACAAATGAAATCAGTGGATGAAATCGTTCCATTGACAGACCTTTTCTTCTCAGATTTCCCAGAATTGACGGAAGCTGAGAAAGAAGTGATGGCTGGTGAAACTGTTCCTGTGGTGTTGGAAGCTTTCAAAGCAAAACTGGAAGCAATGACAGATGAAGAATTTGTGACAGAAAACATCTTCCCACAAATCAAAGCAGTCCAAAAAGAAACAGGTATCAAGGGCAAGAACCTCTTCATGCCAATCCGTATCGCTGTTTCTGGTGAAATGCATGGTCCAGAATTACCAGATACCATTTATCTATTAGGTCGTGAAAAATCCATCCAGCATATCGACAATATGCTTAAAAAAATTCAATAAGAAGAGAGTGGGACAGAAATCGGTAATTCGTTAGAATTCGATTTCGTCGTCCCACCTCCGCACAGTTGAGTAGGGCTGTAAAAGCTGATGAAATCAGCGTAGTAGAGCCCACTCAACCACTGCGTCTTTCTCGACAATCCAAAGACAATTGAGAGGCTAGGACTTTTGTCCCAGCCTTTTGCTTTCTAAAAAGCTGTATTTATGTTACAATAATGTTACAAGAACAAGAAAATATTGCGAGGTGCTAAAGATGAAAAAATGGATGATTCTCTTGGCTGGAACTCTGGTAGCATCGTCTGTGTTAGTGGCTTGCGGTCAAAAGAAAGACCAGCCGACTTCGCCTTCTAGCAGTTCCAAAGTTAGCTCGACCTCGACCAGCTCAGCTTCTTCCAAAAAGTCTGAGACGAGTAAAAGTTCGACAGAGCTGTCTACTGAAACAACTAGTTCGGACACTTCTATCTCTAGCAGTCAGGAGCCTTCGGAGCCAGCAACTAAGGAGTCTTCTGCCAAGTCAGAAAGCAAGGTGGAAAAAGAGCCTGCCACAACCTCTAATTTAGATATGCAGGCCATTGCTTCTGGGGACTTTTCTAGCATGGCTGGTACTTGGAAAGATGCCAATGGCGTCACTTATACATTTGATGCCAAGGGACTTGTATCAGATGTTGCCAAGCTGGAGCTGGTTTACGCTGGTCTGGATGAAAATGGAATTTATCGCACAAATATTCGTTGGCATAATCTTACAGGTGCTGCCCTGTCTATTATTCCAGCAGGGAAAAAGTTGCCAGCTGGAGAGACTGTTAGCGGGCAGGATCCGACTGATAGCAGTCGAGATCGCTTCATTATTGCCCAAGGCATCTCAGAGCACCCAGACGTTTTTTACCGTGTAAAATGAGAGTGGGACAGAAATCGGTAATTCGTTAGAATTCGATTTCGTCGTCCCACCTCCGCACAGTTGAGTAGGGCTATAAAAGCTGATGAAATCAGCGTAGTAGAGCCCACTCAACCACTGCGTCTTGCTCGACAATCCAAAGACAATTAAGAGGCTAGGACTTTTGTCCCGGACTCTTTTTTGGAGCTGTACTGCCGATCTCTTCTTTCCGAACAGCTTCTTTCATTCGGTAAAACTATTCAAAAAGAGGGCTCGTCTCGCACCTAGCTCTTATTGGCTTTTTGGGAAAATATGGTATAATAGAGTTAATTTTGGTGGATGGAGTTGAGTTTTGAGAAAAAACTATCGCGTCAAGAGCGAAAAAGATTTCAAGGCGATTTTTAAAGATGGGCAGAATTTTGCCAATCGAAAGTTTGTCGTTTATAAATTAGAAAAAGAACAGCGCCATTTTCGAGTGGGGATTTCAGTCAGTAAAAAGCTGGGCAATGCAGTTGTCCGCAATAGTATCAAAAGAAAGATTCGTCATGTCTTGATTCAGCATCGGGCGGATTTGACCAAGGATGACTTTGTTGTTATTGCTCGCAAGGGAGTTGAAACTCTAGACTACCATCAAGTGGAACAAAATTTATTGCATGTCTTAAAAGTTGCAAGAATTTATCAGGAAGGATTTGTTTGTGAAAAAGAAGAGTAAGATAGGATTCCTTTTAGCGGCTTCGCTGCTTATTCTGACGGCTTGTGGCACCAGCGAAGTGACCGCTAATTCAAGTGATTTTTGGGAGAAATTAGTTTATTTCTTTGCGGAGATGATTCAATTCTTGTCCTTCAATGGAAGTACAGGGATTGGGATTATTCTCTTTACGTTGATTATTCGGACAGTCTTGTTGCCAGTCTTTCAATTTCAGACGACCTCATCCAGAAAGATGCAGGAAGTTCAGCCTCATATCAAGAAGCTTCAGGAAAAATATCCGGGCAAAGATATGGATAGCAGAGCAGCTTTGGCAGAGGAAACCAGCAAGCTTTATAAAGAAATGGGAGTCAATCCCTATGCTGCATTCCTTCCGCTCTTTATCCAAATGCCAGTGCTTGTGGCACTTTTTCAAGCTCTGACACGAGTTGAATTTCTAAAAACAGGTCACTTCCTCTGGCTTAATCTAGGAACAACAGATCCGACCTTTATCCTACCTATTCTCGCTGCTCTCTTTACTTTCTTTAGCACTTGGCTATCCAATAAAGCCTTGCCAGAAAAAAATGGTGGAACAGCAGTGATGACCTACCTGATGCCAGTATTGATTTTCTTCTTTGCGGTGTATGCAGCCAGCGGGGTTGCTCTTTACTGGACAGTCTCCAACGCCTATCAAGTTGGTCAGACCTTGCTTTTGAGCAATCCTTTTAAGATCATTGCTGAACGTGAAGCGAAGGCAAAGGCGGAGCGCCAATTGGAAATGAAGAAAAAACGTGCCCTTCAAAAAGCACAGAAAAAGAAAAAGTAAAAAGGAGGACTCTTGCAGATGGTTATTTTTACAGGAGCAAGTGTTGAAGAAGCGATTCAAAATGGACTAAAAACGCTGGATATCCCACGAATGAGAGCACATATTACTGTTGTTTCGCGTGAAAAGAAAGGTTTTCTCGGTTTATTTGGCAAGAAACCTGCGCAGGTAGATGTGGAGCCGATTGCTGAAACGACTGTGGCCAAGGCTAACCAACAGGCGGTAAAAGGAGTTCCTGAGGAAATCAATGCACAAAACGAGCCGGTACAGAGTGTTAGTGAAGCAACAGTCGACTTAGGGCGAGTGGTGACAGCTATCAAAAAGGCCGAAGGCGAAGGTGAAGCTGTTTCAGAAAAAATCAAGGCTGAAATTCTTAAAAACGATAAAGACGCCAGTACCATTCTGGAAGAAACAGGTGCAATTGATTTCTTAAAGACCAGTCAAGCGGTTGATGAAGCACAGACTCAGAAAGACTCAGAGGAAGATAGCTCTTTAGCAGAAGTGGCACCTAGTCAGCAAGAGCCAGCTGAGTCGTCCTTCTTTGACTTGGGTATCCAGGTTGAGGATGATTGTGATATTGAAGAAGTTGTCGCAAGTGTGACCACATATGTGCAAAAGATTGTGGATGAAATGGATGTTGAAGCGACTCTTTCTAGTAGCCACAATCGCCGGACAATCAATATGCAAATCGATACGAATGAGCCAGGGCGCGTGATTGGTTACCACGGTAAAGTCTTGAAAGCCTTGCAGCTGTTGGCTCAGAATTATCTTTACAATCAATATTCTAAGAGTTTCTATATTTCTATCAATGTAAATGACTATGTGGAGCATCGGGCAGAAGTTTTGCAAAGCTATGCGCAAAAATTGGCTCAGCGTGCTCTAGAGGACCGTCGCAGCCAGCATACGGATCCTATGTCCAATAGTGAGCGTAAAATCATCCACCGAATTATCTCAAGAATTGATGGTGTGACTAGCTATTCAGAAGGCGATGAGCCTAACCGCTACGTTGTTGTAGATATTGATTCGGAATAAATCTTAACCAGCTGCTCAGCTGGTTTTTAGATACAGAAAGGAGAAAATTCTATGTCACTTTTTCCAGCTATTGAGTCGTTTTTGACTGTTCAAGGAAGTAAATACATTTCACCAGACAAGGCAGGGGAACTGCGAGAGACAATGTTGGATTTGAAAGCTAGAGGTCAGGCCGCTCGGCAGGAGTTTGCGAACTTGGTCCGAGACTTTCAGGCTCTCTATCCCAAGCTGAGTCTGGAGCGGACCAGCAATTGGCTGAATCAGGCTCAGATTTTACGCCCACACTTTTGGAATTATCTAAGAGGATATGGGGACATCACAGCGCCTATGTTCGCTCTGCGCTTGTATGGAACTGCAGAAGATTTTGGGGTCTCGCTAGAGGTGAGCTTCATGGAGCGCAAGAAAGATGAGCATAGCCTTAGCAAGCAAAATCGGGTACTGAATCTGCCCATTCAACCGCCAGCTTACTATTTTGCCCAGATAGATGGTGTGAGTCAACGCTTCGAGGCTACGGAGGAAAATAGGCAGCATCTAAGCCAGCAGGTGGCTGCAGGGCTAGTCCGCAAGGTTTTGGTCAAATATGATGTCAATCTTTCCGAGGTTACAAGTAAGCAGCAGGTTTTGTCAGAACTTGAGCAGGCTATGACTGCCTTGATTCCCTTCTATGAGGCGACACGATTTGAATGATTTCGCTTCCAGAAAGAAACAATTCGTCCAATACTATTGACAAACAGGAGAGAATCAGATAGAATAGTAAAGTATGTTTAGTAACTGATCACTTTATAGCCGGCT
>ERZ772973.985-NODE-985-length-11291-cov-63.5516_pt1 | contig 11291 bp, 8 predicted proteins | sample MGYA00580672_ERZ772973 | MGnify/ENA primary metagenome ERZ772973 (study PRJEB29015, sample SAMEA2737938) | human oral metagenome | biome: human oral; feature: human-associated habitat; material: dental | place: China | collected 2152 ... | reverse complement strand
CCCGGGCCGCCACGGCCGTGGCCCGCCCCGCCGACGGCGACGGCGACGAGGGGCGGTGGCTGGTGCCCGACATCGACGGCGCCGGCGCCGATCCCTGGGCCCTGCCCGGCCTGCCCCTGCCCGCCGCCGGCGGTGGTGGTGCGGGGGCCGGGGGCGCCGGTGCGGGCGGTGTCGGGACGGTTGGCGCCGGTGCGGGCCCGGCCGGTGCAGCCTCGGTGGGGGCGGGGGGCCTGGGTGTGGGGCCCTTCGGGTCGCTGGGCGTGGGGGGTCTGGCGCTGACCGGGGCGCGCGCCTACGACCCGGCCACCCGCGCCTTCCTGTCACCCGATCCGCTGCCCGCGGTCACCGGGTCGGGGTGGGCGTCCAACCCCTACGCCTGGGCCGGGGACGATCCCGTGGGCGGGGCCGACCCCCTGGGTCTGCGCCCGGTGTCGGAGGCCGACCTGCGCGTCTACCAGCAGGCCTCCAACGGGACCCTGGGCAACGCCCTGGCCGCGGCCGGGTCGTGGGTGGCCGACAACTGGGAGTACATCGCGGCCGGGGCGGCCGTGGTGGCCGGCATCGCGGTGATGTGCACCGGCGTGGGCGGGCCGCTGGGCGCGGCCATGATCTCCGGGGCGCTGATGAGCGCCGGGTCGTCCATCGGGGTGCAGAAGTTCACCACCGGGTCCGTGGACTGGGGGCAGGTCGCCCTGGACGGGTTCATCGGCGCCGCCGGGGGCGTGGCCGGAGGGGCCGCGTCGGCGGCCGCGGGCAGGGCCCTCCAGGGCGCCTCGTGCCTGGGGCGCAACATCATCACCGGGGCCGTGGAGTCCGGCGTCGACGGAGCCGTGTCGGGGGGCCTGAGCTACCTGACCGGCCCGGGCCCCCACACCGTGGGCGGGTTCGCCGCCGCCACCGCCGGCGGCGGCGGGTTCGGCGGGGTCATGGGCGGGGCCGGAGGGGCCCTGTCCAAGGCCACCGGGGTGTCCCGCTACGGCTGCTTCACCGCCGACACCCCGGTGCTCATGGCCGACGGCACCGCCAAGCCCATCGGACGGGTGGCCGTCGGTGAGAGGGTCGTGTCCCACGACCCCGTCACCGGCGAGGACGTCGAGGCCGAGGTCGAGGCCACCCACGTCCACCACGACGTGCCCACCCTGGAGGTCACCACCACCGCCGGGACCGTCACCACCACCAGCACCCACCCCTTCTACGTCCAAGGACGCGGATGGACCCCCGCCGCCGACCTGAGAAGAGGCGACAGACTCAAAACACCCCACACCGCCGCCGGCCCCAACCCCGACGTCGGGACCGCGAACAACACCGCCGGACCCGACTGCGACGACGACACCGCGAGCACCATCGGAGCCGACGCCGTCCCGACCGGAGACGGCGAGGCCGTCGCCGTCCTCACCATCCAGCCCACCGGACGCACCACCACCGTCCACAACCTCACCGTCCGCAGCACCCACAACTACCACGTCCTCACCACACCCACCACCAGTCACGCCGACACCGACCGCACCACCACACCCACACCAATCCTCGTACACAACAACGGAGACGCGTGCGGCCTGCCCCCAGGCGCCGATTTCGACGGATACTCGTACCGCACACCCCGAGTAGGCCAGCCGCGCGACCACTTCAACCCCGATGACTTCCTGGATCTCGACATGATGGTGAGCATGGGAAGCAAGGACGTTGCGGCTACCTTCATAGGGAGGACAGGCTACCAGAATGGCGTGATGAAGATTAAAGTGTCCCCCGAGGACTTTGTCAAACTTAAGGGTTACATACGGAATTACCCGGAAGTTCCGGGGGGATGGGAGCTTCGGATCCCCCATAGCGAGATCGAGAGGTTCAATGAGATGATAGTCAGCAGCGAGTGGATCCCGCTTACCCGGGAAGGGGACGCCGGTGTTTTCACTCTCAATGGTGAATGGTTCTGAGGAGGACGGACATGGAAGAAGTGCGGTTGGGGCCGATCGAGTGGGGCGTCGTGACGGCTCACTACCTCTGGGGCATGGGTGTGCGTCTGGAGGAGTCCGGCGATGAGGGGGTCATGGTTCTGAGCGCCATTCACGACGACTTCCTGCGCTGCAACGGGGAGTACTGGCCCGAGATCGGCGAGCGCATCCGGGTGCGCAGGTACATCTACAGGTCCCCCAATAACGAGGTGCGCCTGACCAGTTGCGAGAGCGCCATGGAGGGGCTGGTGCACGGGTACGACCCGCCGCGCCAGTACCCGCTCCCGGAGGGGTTCGGGCCGGTCGAGGAGGGGACGGTCGTCGCCCACCGCGACTGGGGCGTGGAGGTGCGCCTGGACTCCGGGAGGGTCGGGCAATTGCGGGCCCGGCTCATGGAGGAGAGCGCCGATCCCGCTCCCGAGGAGCGCTGGCCCGGGATCGGTGAGCGGGTCCGAGTCCGGCCCCTGGGATTCTGGCCCGACGGCAGCCTGCGACTGAGCCGCAGGTCCAATTTCGTGGACCAGATGCCCATACGGGCTATTCGTGTTTGAGGGTGTGGTGGGCGGAACCTATCGGTGGGTCGGGTTGTTCTTTTCGGTTGGTCCTTGAGGCGTCTGGCGTGGATGAGTGGTCGGGATGCCCGGAGTCCGGATACTACGACACTCCGACCGGCTTGCACATGGATGCGACTGGGCAGTTGCCTTCTTCGCGGCGGATGAGCCCCGTGGCGCTCGCTCACCGACGTTCTTCCGCAAGCAAGGCCGCTGGTCGGGTGGCCCGGGGGAGTCTCACCCCCGGGCTCCCACAGAACCGTGCGTAACAGTCTCCCGTTACACGGCTCTTGTCATCCTTGGTCACCAGAATGATTGGACCCAGGCCCAGTGGCTCAGGAGGAGGGGGCACTGACGGGTCACCCTCCTCCAGGCCGCTTTGGCCTTCTTGAAGGTCCGCAGCCGTTTGTACTTCTTCCGCAGCCAGCGCACCAAGTAGGCGTTGATGCGTTTGAGAAGCGGATACAGGGCGGTGCGGTAGAATCGCCCGTAGTACTGCATCCACCCGCGCACGATCGGATTGATCGTCCGCGCCAGGCCCGTGAGGGTGCTTCCTGTGCGCAGGTGCAGCCTCCAGGACCGCACCCGGGCACTGAGGCGTTTAAGGGCGCTCTTGCTGATCGCCGGTAGGAACGAGGTGAATATCCCGCCCTTCCCGTCCCGCGCCGCCCGGGGTCGGAAGGTGTACCCCAGGAAGTCGAACGACACCTCCGGGTGGTCGCCTTTGCGCTTCTGAGTCCGGCAGTACACGATCCGGGTCTTGTCCGGGTGCATCCGCAACCCGACCCGGGCCAGTCTGCCCTCGACGGCTTCGCGCACCTCTCGCGCCTGACGCTCGGTGACGCAGTGCACCACCACGTCATCGACGTAGCGCTCGAACTGCACCGTCGGGAAGCGGCGCGCCATCCACATGTCGAACGCGTAGTGCAGGAACAGGTTGGCCAGGACCGGGCTGACCGCCGATCCCTGGGGCGTGCCCCGGGATCGTTGGGCGATCGTCCCGTCACCGTGTTGGATCGGCGCCTTCAGCCACCGTGAAATATACAGAAGCACCCACGGCTCCGGGGCGTGCCCGGCCACCGCCTTGAGCAGCAGCTGGTGATCGACCTCGTCGAAGAATCTGGCGATATCCAGATCCACCACCCAGGCCCTGTTCCAGCAGCGCCTGCGGCACTGTCCCACTGCGTCCAGGGCGCTACGGCCCGGACGGTAGCCGTAAGAATCCGGATGGAAGATCGGCTCGACCCTCTTCTCCAGCTTTTCGGCGACCACCGTCTGCGCGACCCTGTCAGCCACAGTGGGCACTCCGAGCACCCTGACTCCTCCGCTCGGCTTCGGCATCTCCACGGCGCGCACCGGCGGCGGGAAGTAACTGCCTGAGGACATCCGATTCCAGATCTTGTACAGATTGTTCTTCAGATCCTTCTCGAACGCCTCCACGGAGCAGTCGTCCACCCCCGGGGCCCCCTTGTTCGCCTTGACCTTCTGATAGGCCCGCCAAACCTCCTGCTTCGAAATATCGAACGGTTTTCCTGACAACTGCGGTCCGCTCATCTGATTCCTCCCGGAACTCGGTTGATCAACATGCACTCCCGCGAATGACCCGGCCCCTTCGCTCAGCCCCCATTACAGGGATTTCCACACTACTACGAGCCGGTCCGCCGGCACATCCGGCCACGGTACTCCGCCTTTTGCGGTTCATCCGCTCAAGGACCTCCCTGTCGTCGCGCACCTGGCGCGACAGTATCCGGACGTGCCTTCCCACGTTCCACGCAGAAGCCGCAGACCAGGATCGCGCCGCCTCCATGCCGGACACCGCCTGGCCAGTCAACGGGCCCCCGCCAGACTTATCCCGGGCCAAAAAGTAACACCCGGTTCTGATGCCACCTATTCAGTAACGACACGTCAACAGCGGTTCGCTTGCGCTCGCCTTCCTGGTCCCCACCTGACGTCCTTTCACGGACGCCTTCTCCGCATCGCTCACCACGACACCGTCACCGGTCCCGCAGCATGCGGTGGTTTGAAGCCCCCGCCCGTACGGCGGCTCCGAAGGGCCATCACCTTCATCTCCTGCGCAGCACGGCATTCAACCCGCGCATCACCTACACGCGCATCAGGCCTCCCGCCCTCGTGGCGCACCTTTTTTCAAGAACTCGTTCTCCGCCCGCAGCCTGGCGATCTCGGCCGACTCGGCGGCGGCTTCGGGGTCCTGGGCCTCGGCGCTCCTCCTCCTGCGCCTGGTCGACCCCGGACCCCCACGGTCTGCGGAACCAGGTCGTAGGAGGCGGCCACGGACGCGATCGTGCGCTCCTTCTCCAGGATCTCGCGAACGACCTGCTCCTTAAAATGGGTACGGAGTGAGAGCGGTGAGCACGGGGGCCGCAACACCCGGCGTCGCCCCGGGCCTTCCCATGTCATCATGCTGATCCCGACCAGTCCGCGGATCTTTCTGGTGAGAAAGGCTCCCTATCCTGTCGCGAGAAGAAACTCTCCCCTAGTCCGAGGGACCCCGCTTACTCCAGTCATGACCGAGACCCTAACAACCGCCGCCGACAAGAAGTGAGGCCGGGCAGCAGTGGGTCGGCGAAGTCGACGCCTGGTTGTCCGATGTCCGGGGTTGTCGGCGTGTTGGCGCGGGTGCGGCGCGGTCCTGCCGGGACGATGGGCGGTGCCCGATCATCCTCGCCGTCGGGGGTCGCGCCGCCATGTCACCTTCCACCACAACCACCCTGTCGCGCTGGCCCCCGGCGGGACTCACCGGGGATACCCGCGAAGGAGGCTCGGCGCCTCACGTGGGACTACCTGCAAAATTCGCGGAGCCGTGGCGGGCACGGGAAGCGGGTTGTCCGGTGCGGGCCGGGGCCAGGCGCCCGCCGGGGCGTGGGAGGCCGGAGCCCGGGGAGAGGGGTGCGCAAGCAGGGTCACGGCACCCGCCGGTGGTCGATGATGCGTGCGCCGCGGGTGGGGCCCGCGCCGAGTTCGGCGTGGGCGCGGCCGACCTCGCCGACCCCGTAGCGTCTCCCGACGACGGGCACGAGGTCCCCGCCCGCGATCCGGCGCGCCAACCACCGCAGGTCACCGCTGCCGTGACCCGCCGCGATCGGGATGCTCCGCACGCCCGCGCGCACGGCCCGCACAACCGACCCGGGCCAGGCCCCGCCGTCGGTCAGCGCCGCCCGGCCGCCCCGGCGCACGGCGGTGAACCAGTCCGAGGGCCTGCCGGCGGCCACGACCATCCCGTCGTAGCGGCGTGAGGCACGCAACTGCGCCGCCTCCTCGCCCCGGTAGTCGTAGGCCTCGTCGGCGCCGAGCCCCAGGCACTCCTCCAGCGCCGCGCTCCCCGCCACGGCGTCGACCACAGCCCCGGCGCCCCGGGCGATCTGGATCGCCGCGAGCCCCACCGGCCCGCCGGCGCCCACGACGAGCACGCGCTCCCCGCGCCGGGGCCGCAGGCCGTCGCGCACCGCGCGCAGGGCGGTCAGGCCGCCCAGGACCAGGGCGCAGTCCTCGACCCGCGGCTCGTATCCGGCCGGGAACGCCCCGCAGCGCGAGGGCTCCACCGCGAGCAGCTCGACGGTGGTTCCGCGGCCGCGCAGCGGCTCGAGCCCCAGGACCACCGCGACCCGGTCGCCCGGCCGGATCGCCCCGGCGCGGCCCTGAACGACCTCGCCGATCGCGTCGAAGCCGGTCTGCTTGGGGAAGGTCGGGCCGTGCGGGAGCCGGCCGCGGCGGTAGAGCGCGTCGATGCGGCTGACGCCGCTGGCCAGGGTGCGCACGAGGACCTGGCCGTCGCGCGGACTCGGCGCCGCGATCTCCTCGACCCGCAGCACCTCGGGTCCGCCGCTGCGGTGGTACTGGACGGCCCACATCTCACCGGCCCCCCTCGTCGCGGGCGGCGTCGGCGCGCTCGTCCGAGCCGCCCTGGCTGTCCGGACTGTCCGGGCCAGCCGCCCCACCCGGACAGTCCGGACCGGCCGACTCGCTGGCCGCATCCGCCCGATCCAGCAGCCGGGCGATGACCTCGGCCCCGGCGTGGGCGGCCACGAGCACCGGCAGGGTTGCGGCCATGCCCGCTGCGCTCACCCGACGGGGCACGCCCTCCTCGCGCAGCACCCGCAGCGCCCAGACGCCGTGGCCGATAACCAGGGGAGCGGTCGCCGCCCCGGAGACGTAGCCGCGCCGGAGCAGGCACAGCCCCAGGTGGCCGAAGCCGTGCAGGGTCCAGGCGGCCAGCGCGTTCTGGAACCACGCCGAGCGTCCGCCGCTGCGCAGACCCGCGAGCGCCGCCCCCGCCCAGTTGAGGCCCATGAGCCCGACGCCGATGTTGATGTGGCGCTGGCTCCAGCCGTGCTCGCGCAGTCCGGCGGGCAGCGCCACGCCCTCGGGCAGGCGGCCGAGGGCCCAGCGGGAGGACTCCCGGTAGGTGAGCAGTTCCTCGCCGTCGTGGATGAGGTAGCACAGGGCGAGTCCTCCGGCGGCCAGGTCGATCTTGTTCACGGGTCCTCCCGAGCAGTTCCGCTACCAATGGTTGCGCAACTCATGGTAGCGGAAACCGGTGCGCTTTGGAAGAATCGCCCCGGTACCCGACCGGCCGAGGAGGAGAACGAGGTGCCCGCTTCACGCCGCTCCCGGGGCGGGCGCCCCCGCGACGCCTCGCTGGACGCGAGGATCCTGTCCGAGACCTGCGCGCTCCTGGCCGCCCGCGGCTTCCGGGGCCTGCGCATCGACGAGGTCGCCCGCCGCGCGGGCGTGCCCAAGTCGACTATCTACCGGCGCTGGCCCTCCCTGGCCGAGCTCGCCGTCGACGCCGTGGACGCGGCCCTGGGCCCGCGCGAGCGCCCTCCGGGCGACGACCCTCTGGCGGACCTGAGTGCCATCATCGTGCGCGCCCACGCCTGCTTCGCCGCCTCGCCGCTGGCCGCCTCCCTCCCGCAGCTGGCCGCCGAGCTCGCGGCGCACTCGCAGGCGGCCGCGGCCTACCGCGAGCGCGTCATCGCCCCGCTGCGCAACGGGGCGATCGACGCCGTCGGGCGCGCCCTTGAGGCGGGGCGGTGGCCCGGGCCGGACCCGGCCACGAGCGTGGACATGATGCTGGGCACGGTGGCCTACCGGTACACCTACCTGGGTCACACCGCGGACCTGGACGAGGCCTTCGCCATCGCCGAGGCCGTGGCCCGCCGCCCGCTGCCCCGGCCCGAGCCCGGGGGCGGGGCGGCCTGTTCCGGAACCTGAGCCGCCCGGGCGGGCGTTCGGGGCCGGCCCGTCCGGCCCCTGCCCACCCGGACGCGCCCGCCCGCCGGCGTCAGGAGTCCAGCTCGGCCCGGAACGCCGCCAGGAGCCGGTCGTCGAACAGGACGAAGCGGATGAGGTCCAGGCCGGCGCAGCGCTCGGATCCGGCGGCGGCGCGGGCGACCGCCACGGCGAGGCGGGCGACCTCGTCCCCGTCCCAGCCGTAGACGCCCGCCGAGATCGCCGGCAGGGACACGCTGCGACAGCCCAGGTCGGCGGCCAGGCCGATGGAGGAGGCGAAGGCGGAGCGGAGCAGCTCGGGGTCGGTCTGTCCGGCGTGCCGGTTGGGGCCGACCGTGTGGATGACCCACCGGCACGGCAGGTCGAAGGCGGGGGTGGACACCGCCCGCCCCACGGGCAGGCCGTCGGGCAGCGCGGTGCGGCGCAGCTCCCGGCAGGCCTCGAGCAGCCGCGGGCCGGCCGCCCGGTGAATGGCGCCGTCGACGCCGCCCCCGCCGAGCAGGCCGGAGTTGGCGGCGTTGACGATCGCGTCGGTGCTCTGGCGCGTGATGTCCCCGCGGACCGCCTCGATGGTCATGGGACCATGATGCCCCGCCCGCCCCCGGACCGGGGCGCTTTCCGGAGCCCGGACCGGGCGGAGCCGTCCTTACACGAGGAAGTGGGCCATGAGGAAGCCCAGGGCCACGCACACGATGATCGACGCGGTTCCCGGCAGGATGAACGGGTGGGCGAGGACGAACCTGCCCACGCGGGTCGAGCCGGTGTCGTCCATCTCCATGGCTGCGACCGTCGTCGGGTAGTTGGGCAGCAGGTAGTAGTTGGCGACGGCGGGGTAGCTGGCCACCAGCGCCCCCGAGGGCAGGCCCAGGCCCACCATGAGGGGCATGAAGGCCCTGGTGGTGGCGGCGTGGGAGAACATGAGCGGCGCCGTGAGGTAGAAGAACACCGCGACCAGCCAGGGCATCATCTGGAGCGGGCCGGACAGGGCGTGCGAGATCTGCTCCTCGTAGTGGTTGACGAAGGCGTTGCCGAGCCAGGCCAGGCCCATGATGCACACGGCGGCCGTCATGCCGGCGCGGAAGGTGTCCTGGCCGGTGATCGACGCCGTGGGCTTGCGGGCGATGAGGCAGATGACGGCGGCGGCGGTCATCATGATGACCATGATGGCCAGCTCCGGCTTCATCGGCGGGTTGGAGATGAGGCCGAGCTCCTCGGAGGCCAGCACCGCGTAGGTGACGACCAGGACGAGGGAGGCGAGGAAGACGAGCAGGCCCGGCACCGCGCTGCGGGCGGGCCGGTAGTCGGCCGCGATCGCGGCGCTGGGCCTGACCCTGCCCTCGGCCAGGCGCTGCTGGTAGACCGGGTCGTCCTTCAGCTCGCAGCCCTGGTGCGCGGCGACGACGGCGCCCACCGCCAGGCCGATGAAGGTCGTGGGGATGACGATGGCCAGGCAGGTCAGGTAGCCCACGCCCCGGGGCTCCATCGCCGAGACGAGCGCGGCCATGGCCGCCGAGATGGGGGAGGCGGCCACGCCGACCTGCGAGGCGACCACCGCGATGGACAGCGGCCGGGAGGGGCGGATGCCGTGCTCCTTGGACACGTCGACGATGACGGGGATGATCGAGTAGGCGGTGTGCCCGGTGCCGCACATGACCGCCATGAGGAAGGTGACGAGGGGGGCGAGGTAGGTGATCTGCCCGGGGTGCCGGCGCAGCAGCACCTCGGTGAGATGGACCAGGTGGTCCATGGAGCCGGCCGCCTGGAGCGCGGCGACGGTGCAGATCACGGCCATGATGATGCCCACGACCTCCCAGGGGAGGTCCTTGAACTCGGTGGGCACGCCGGTGGCGGCCAGGACGATGACGCCGGCCGCCCCGGCCAGTCCGACGCCGATGCCGCCCAGGCGGGCGCCGATGACGATGAAGATGAGGACGACGAGCAGGTGGAACCAGATCAAGGGGGACTCCCTCCGTTGACGGGGCAGCCGTTGCCCCGGGGCCGGTGCGCCCCCGTGCCGGGTGCGCGGTTCCAGGGGCGGGGCCGGAGAGCAGGGGCGCGGATCCGATTTTAGCGGACCTGACGTCGTGTCGCCCGCCCCGTGAGACGTCTTCCGGGGGCGCGGGGGAGGGCCGCGGGTCCGGCGGGCGCCGGCGCCGGGCGGGGCGCGGGGGAGGGCCCGCTCTGGGAGGATGGGCCCATGATCCCCCCGACCGGCGCCCGCCCCGCCCCCACGCCCCCCGAACTGCTGCCGGAGGCGGTCGATCTGCGCCTGGCCGTGACCGACATGGACGGCACCCTCCTGGACGGGCGCGGGCGCGTGCCCGCGGACCTGGGGGAGGTGGTGGCGCGCATGGGCGAGCGCGGCGTCCTGTTCGCCCCCGCCTCGGGCCGCCAGCTGGGCAATCTGCGCCGGGTGCTGGGCCCCCTGGCCGACGGCGCCCTCCTCATCGCCGAGAACGGCGCCTGCGCCGTGCTGGGCGATGAGGAGATCCACTGCGACGTCCTGGGCCGCGACGCCGCCGCCAAGGTCGTCGGCGCGGTGCGCGAGCTGGCCGGGGCCGGCCGCGACGTCGGCGCGGTCCTGGCATGCAGGCGCATGGCGCGCATCGAGCGCCGCGACGCCCCCTTCGTCGAGCAGGCCGCCACGTACTACGCGCAGCTGGAGATCGTGGACGACCTGCTCGCCGCCCCGCTCGACGACGCCCTCAAGATCGCCGTCTACGACTTCGACGACGCCGAGTCCGGCTCCGCGCCGCCCCTCATGGCGTCCCTGCCCGGCCTCCAGGTCGTGGTCTCGGGCAGGCACTGGATCGACATCATGTCGGCCCTGACCTCCAAGGGCCGGGCGCTGGCGGCGGCCCAGGCCCGCCTGGGCATCGCCCCCGCCCAGACGGCGGTCTTCGGCGACTACCTCAACGACCTGGAGCTCTACGACCGGGCCGAGCTGTCCTTCGCCATGGCCAACGCCCACCCGCGCGTCCTGGCCCGGGCCCGCTACATCGCCCCCGCCAACGACGAGGGCGGGGTGACGCGCACGCTGCGCGCCCTGCTGGAGCGGATGGGCTGAGGGGCGCGGCGGGGCGGGCGATGTCAGTCCTCGTCGAGGATGTGCTCGATGTCGACGGCGGGCCCGGCGGCGCGCAGGGCGTCCAGGGCGCGCCGCTCCTTCTTGGTGGGCCGCCCGGCGCCCCGGTCGCGGATGATCGCGGCGGGGGCGTCGAGGGGGGCCGGTCGCGGCGCCGAGAGGTCCTCGTAGGCCTGCCGGGCGACGGGGGCGCCGACGCGCTTGAGCAGGATGCGCCGCACCACCAGGCGCCGGTCGAAGCCGTCGACGCGGTAGCGGATCTCGTCGCCGACGGCGATGCGCTGGGCCGGTTTGGCGGGCTCGCCGTTGACCCGCACGTGCCCCGCCCGGCACGCGGCGGTGGCCGCCGAGCGCGTCCTGGCCTGGCGCACGCTCCACAGCCACACGTCCACTCGCGCCGAGGCCGGGCCGGGCCCGGCGGCGTCCGCCCGCGCCCTCCCGGCGCCTCCTCGCGTC
>ERZ772973.983-NODE-983-length-11324-cov-70.2094_pt1 | contig 11324 bp, 10 predicted proteins | sample MGYA00580672_ERZ772973 | MGnify/ENA primary metagenome ERZ772973 (study PRJEB29015, sample SAMEA2737938) | human oral metagenome | biome: human oral; feature: human-associated habitat; material: dental | place: China | collected 2152 ... | reverse complement strand
GGCCACCTGGCCGCTCGGCACCCACCTGCGGGCCGACGGCGTCACCTTCGCCGTCTACGCCCCCGCCGCCACCCGCGTCCAGCTGGAGATCTACCCCGAGGCGCTCGGCGCCACCGCCTCGGCCGTCTTCCTGCCCGCCCGCGGCGCCGACGGTATATGGCGCGCCCGACTGGGCGGCCTGGAGCCCGGAGCCCTCGTTGGCTTCCGCGTCTGGGGCCCCAACTGGCCCTACGACGAGGCCTGGACCCCCGGCTCCGACGCCGGCTTCATCGCCGACTTCGACGAGCAGGGCAACCGATTCAACCCCAACAAGGTCCTCTTCGACCCCTACTCCCGTGAGATCACCCACAACGTCTACACCGACGCCCTGGGCCGCCTCGGCGTCGACGACGGGGTCCTGGGCACCGGCGGCGAACTCGTCGACGGCGTGCCCCGCCGTCGGATCGACACCGCCCCCTACGCCCCCAAGGGCATTGTCGTCGCCGAGAGCGCCGCGCCCGACGGCAAGCCGCAGCTGCCGCCCGAGCAGGCCATCATCTACGAGGCAGGCGTCACCCAGCTCACCGGCCACCCCTCTGCGGCCCGCCTGGCCGACCTGCTGGCCGGCGAGCCCGGCTTCGAGGGCGTGACCGACATCCCCGCCCAGTACCAGGGCACCTACAAGGGCGCGGGGCTCCTGGCCCCCTACCTCAAGGCCGCCGGCGTCACCACCATCGAGCTCCTGCCCGTCCACGAGACCAACGCCTCCGAGACCGGCCGGGCCGGCGCCACCAACGCCTGGGGCTACATGACCCTGTCGTTCTTCGCCCCCAACCGCCGGTACGCGGCCGACAAGAGCTGGGGCGGGCCCACCCGCGAGTTCAAGGAGATGGTCCGCGCCTTCCACGACGCCGGCATGGAGGTCTACCTCGACGTCGTCTACAACCACACCGCCGAGGGCGGCAACTGGAACGGCGACGTGAACACCACCGGCTTCACGTCCCTGGGCGGCTTCGCCACCGCCGAGTACTACCAGATGACCCGCGACAAGATCCTCGTCGACGGCGCCACGGGAACCTCCAACCAGATCAACTACTCCTCGCCCATGGCCCGCCGGCTGGTGCTGGACTCCCTGCACTACTGGAGCCACGACATGGGGGTCGACGGCTTCCGCTTCGACCTGGCCACCGTGCTGGGCCGCAGCCCCCGCGACGCCGAGCCCGACGACTGGGGCGCCCAGAAGCGCTTCTTCAACGAGCACCCGCTGCTCACGGGCATCGCCTCCCTGGCCGAGAAGGAGAACCTCGAGGTCATCGCCGAGGCCTGGGACCTGTGGGGCTACGAGGTGGGCAACTTCCCCCGCGGCTGGGGCGAGTGGAACGGCCGCTACCGCGACGCCGTGCGCCGCTTCACCAAGGGCGACGGCAACACCACCGACTTCCTCGACATGGTCAACGGCGACTACCACCACTTCGAGGACAACGGCGGCCCCCAGAAGTCGATCAACTTCATCGTCGCCCACGACGGCTTCAACCTGGCCGACCTCGTCAGCTACCAGACGAAGGACAACAACCAGCCCTACCCCTTCGGCCCCTCCGACGGCGGCAGCGACGACAATATGTCGTGGGACTCCGGGGGCGACCCGGGGCTGCGGCGCCAGCGGCTGCGCAACCTGTGGACGATCCTCATGCTCTCGCGCGGCGTGCCCATGGTGGTGGCCGGCGACGAGTTCGGCCGCACCCAGAACGGCAACAACAACCCGTGGGCGCTGGACTCGCCGGCCATGCGCAACAACTACGCGATGATCGCCACCAGCGCCCCCCAGCGCGTCGCCGTCGAGGACGGCACGGGCGCCGCCTACCACGACAACCTGGGCGTGTTCGACAGCCGCGACGAGCGGGTGAACCCGCTGTTCCGCTTCGCCACCTTCCTCATGCGGCTGCGCCACCGCCACCCCGCGCTGTGCCGGGCCGCCTGGGGCGACCTGGAGGCCGGGGGCGAGGACGTCTCCTACCTGTTCCGCACGCCCGACGGCGACGGCTCCCCCCGCGAGGGCGACCGGGCGCTCGCGGTGCACATCGATGCGCCCGACGACGGCTTCTGGGTCATGATCAATATGAGCCCGGACCCGGTCGACTTCCGGGTGCCCGCGGCCGGCGGGGGCGACGTGTGGCGGCGCCTGGTCGACACCGCCGTGGGGTCGGAGAAGGACGACAACTGCTGGCCCGAGGGCGAGGGCGAGATCGTCGCCGACGGCGTCGCGGTGCAGCCGTGGTCGGTCGTCGTGTGGCACAGGAGCCCGAGCCCGCGGCCCGGCGCCGCGCGCTGAGCGGGGCTGTCCGCGCGGCATCTGAGTCCCGCGCCGCGCGCTGAACGCCGGTAGCGCCGGCAGTGCCGGGCCCCCTCACCGCGGAAGCGGCGAGGGGGCCCGGCACCCGCGTTCGAATGGGAATCGAATGATGGGTCCGCCCCGCGGGGATTCCGATTGATTCCGGAGGGCGCATTCTCCTCCCGAAGGGTCTGCGGGAGTCGCCGGATCTTCTTCCGGGCGCGAATACGGACGTCTCGTCGCCAGGGCGGAATACCGTCATCACCGACGACGCGATGTTCGCGCTCATTGACGGCGGCCGCCGGTGACGGCTCCGTTCCGGCCCGCGAACTTATTGATGTGGGCGCACAGGAAGAGTGCCGCGAACAGATGGAGGCCGGCGAGCGCGTAGAACGGGTTGCTGTTCGTGGAACCGGCATCGAAGGCCGCCCCCGCGATGGTGGAGATGGCCCCGGCCACCGCCGCCATCGCGACGCCGAAGACGGCCACGCCGATATCCCCCAGTGAGCCCCACAGCATGAGGCACGCGAACAGCCCGGCCATGGAGGTGAGCGCGCCCGTCGACAGGGCCGGCAGACACAGGAAGTCGGAAAAGCCCGCGGGATGCTTCGAGATCTCGGACCAGTCCCCGGCGAGCAGATGGCCGGTGGAGATCAGGGCGCACAGCCAGCAGACGGCGGCGCACGCCAGTCGGCCCACCGGGGCGCGACGCCCGACCGGAGCCGCGGCCGCGGACCCGTGCCCCAATTCCCGCGGGGCGCGGCCGGTGCGGGCGGAGGACTCGTCGGGAGAGCCGGTCGGGACCGCCGTTCGTGGGGCGGGGCCGCCGTCGGGGGCGCCGGGCGCACCGCCCTTACGGTTGTCAGGGGCATGGCCTTCGCGGTCGTCAGGGGCTTCGTCGCTCATGAAGGTAGGGTCGCAGACGGCGCGGCCTCAGTCCAGCAGCGCGAGCAGGTCCCTCAGGCTCGCGACGACCAGTGCGCCGGGGGCGTCGTCGGGCAGGGTGACCGAGGTGCCCGGACGCACCAGCAGCGACGCCGCCATCCCGGCGGCGCGCGCGGCCATCACGTCGATGGGCCGGTCCCCCACGCACAGCACCTCGGCGGGGTCCAGCCCGTGGCGCTCGGCCAGGAGGAGGTTCATGGCGGGGCTCGGCTTGCGCGCGATCCCGTCGGGGGCGCAGACCATGTCGTCCACCGTGAGGTCGAGGGCCCGCAGCAGGTCCGTGGCGCTGGCCCGGTCGCGGTGGGTGGCCACGAGGTTGAGGCCGCCGAGCCCGCTCACCCGCGCCATCACCTCGCGGGCCCCGTCCATGACGGGGGCGGGGCGGTGGCGCCAGCGCTCCTTGAGCCCGGCGTAGGCCTCCTCGAAGACCCGCGGTGCGAGGTCGTGCTCGACGGCGAGGGTGGCGATGGCGTGGGCGATCGAACGGCGGGTCAGGGAGGTCACGTGCCTGACGTGCTCGGGCTCGGCGTCCCCGAAGGCCGCTTCGCACAGGACGCGGTCGACCTCGGGGTAGGTGTTGACGAGAGTACCGCCCATGTCCCAGATGATGTGACGCATGGCTCCATTGTCGCCGGAAATCCTCCGCCTCACCGGCCGTTGGGCCCCTTGATCCGGCAGCCCAGGATCCCCGCTCGACGTTGATCCTTGTCTCGACGCCCCCGTACACTTCCCCGCGTGGAGGACCTGCGGATCGACGCCTCGCGCCTGGCCGAGTTGTGCCGGCGCTACGGCATCGCGCGCCTGGAGGTCTTCGGGTCCGTCGCCCGGGGGGAGCAGCGCCCGGACAGCGATGTGGACCTGCTGTACACGCTGGAGGGGGGGCGCGCGCTCGGCTGGGAGGTCGAGGACCTCGTCGAGTCTCTGACGGAGGTCTTCCACAGGCCCGTCGACCTGGTCTCGCGGCGCTCGCTCCATCCCATGATTCGCGACCGGGTCATGGCGGAGGCCGAGACGCTCTATGCGGCGGCCTGAGTACCTGTACCTCCATGAGATGCGCGACGCCGTCGTGCGGATCATCGACATCGTCGGAACGTCGAGTCGCGCCGAGATCGAGCAGGATCGCAACAGGGCCGACGCCCTCATGTGGAACTACACGGTTCTCGGCGAAGCCGCCGCCGGACTGCCTCAGGAGTTCCGGGATCGGCATGCCGGCATCGCCTGGCGCCGTCCCATTGGTCTGCGTAACCGGATCGTCACGGCCACTGATCCACTGACATGGAGATTCTGGTTGTGACTGCTGTGGACGATCTGCCTGATCTTCTGGCACGGTTGAACGGAATTCTGTCGGCCCTGGACCCGGGGGGCCAGTGAGGCTCACCGTGAAGGTTGTTCAGCGGGCTCATGGCGGTGCTCTCCTGTTCGGACCGCTTGTGCGCGGTTGGATCACGGCGGTCCGATCGTCGTTCTCGGGCGCGGAATGCGCGTCTCGGCGTCCGGGGCGCGGCGGCGCCCGCCGCCGCGGTCCGCGAGATCGCCGGGTAACCGCCGAGCACGTCACTTAACCCGCGAGCACGTACCTCTGGCAGACGTGCTCGCGGGTTAAGTGACGATCTCGCGGGTTAAGTGACGTGCTCGCGGGTTAAGTGACGATCTCGCGAGCCGGGCCGTGTCACGGCATGCGAGACGCCGTCCCACCATGCGAGATGCGCTATCGAGGCGGAGCGGGGGCGGGGGCGCAGGAACATCTCCCGCCGCCGCCCGGCCCGTGGGCCCCTCCCGGGGCCCGCAGCGGCGTTTGTCCGAATCTGTTGCAAAGGCCCCGATCGCGCCGGAGTGCGCGAGAAGAATCGTTGATATTCCGCGTTTCTTCTCGCCGTCGATTCCACCGCGGGACGCCTTTGTGGCAGATTTGGACACGTCCCCGCTCCGGGCCGTCCCAGGAGCCCCGCGCGCACCGCTCCGCGTCCATTCCTCCCACGCCGCCGCGCCGATCCCCGCCCATGGGTCGCCGTGCCCCGAAGACGCACTCAACCGCACCGAATAATCTCCCCGTGCGGGTGCGGGTCATCACCGGACGGCGATGACCGTCACAGCCCCCGCCGGACGCGTATGCCTACTATGCGGTCATGCCCCCCTCGCCCCCACGGCCGCCGCAACGGTCCGTGCGCCCGTCGTCGCAATGGTCCGTGCGCCCGCCGTCGTCAACGCCGACCCGCCGCTCCCGCGTCGATTCGAGACGGCAGGGCGCCGACTCTGAGGCATCGGGCGGGCGCCGGGCGGCGAGTGGGCGCCGGGCGGCGGGCAGACGGGTGCGGCGCCGTCGACTCGTCCTGGTCGCGCCCTGGAAGCTCGCGCGCGCCGTCGTGCTCCTCGTGGTCCTCGTCGCCCTCGTCGGTTTCGCGACGCACAAGTGGGTCGACCGCGGCAGGGACGCCCGGGCGATGGCCACCGCCCCCGCCGCGGCGCAGACCCTCCCGGAAACCCCGGCATCCGCCTCCGCCACGGCATCCGCCTCCGCCCTCGCGACAGTCGCCAGTCCCGCCCCGACACCCACCACCACGGCGACCGCCGGGCCCACGCAGGCCCCCGCTCCGCGCGTCGACGAGCAGGGCTTCTCCCACAGCGACGCCGTCGGCGACGGCACCTGGACGATCGCCGACCCGGTGGCCCCGTCCCAGCCCGGCGCCGCCACGGTCTACCGCTACGTGCTGCGCGTCGAGGGCGGCACGAGCGTCGACGCCGCGGCCGCCGCCGTCGTCGTCGAGAACGTCCTCAACGACGACCGCGGTTGGCGCGGCACGGAGGGGGTCTCCTTCGAGCAGGTGGACGACCCCGCCGCGGCGGACTTCACCCTGTCCATCGCCACGCCGACGACGACGGACGCGCTGTGCGCCCCGCTGGAGACGATCGGCATGTGGAACTGCCGCAATGGGACCAACGTCGTGCTCAACTCCGACCGCTGGACCTACGGCTCGCCCACCTTCTCCAGCGTCGACGCCTACCACGTCTACGAGATCAACCACGAGGTCGGCCACTTCCTCGGGCACGAGCACGAGTACTGCGCAGGCGCCGGCCTCACCTCGCCCGTCATGGCGCAGCAGAGCCGCACCCGCGAGGGCGGCTGCACGGAGAACGGCTGGCCCACCAGGGACAATCAGGCCCCCTGAGGCGGCGGGGCCCCCTGAGGCGGCGGGGTCCGGCCAACGCCGTGTCATTTCCGCTGGTTTCGCGGGCTGCTGAGTCGGTGGATCTCCGCGATCGAAGCGCCGAGCACCATTGTCAGGCATGCGTCGATCAGGAGCCCGCCCGCCCACCAGTGCTCGCCACTGCGGGGCCACAGCGCCGATATGACGTTCCAGCCGCTGAGCGAGACCGCCAGGGCGATCCCGGCGAGCGCGGCACTGGTGATGGCCGTGCCGATCCTCCCCCGGCCCAGGGAAAGGCTCAGGGCGACGGCGGTTCCGATAATGGTCAGGATGAGCCCGACCATGGTGGTCGACTCCATGAGGCTGATGATGATCTGGTAGTTCTCGTGGTACGTCGGCGGTCCCTTCCGGAAGGAGGTCGACCCGCGGATGATCAGGGTGAGCATCGTGGCGAGCAGCCATCCCACAGCCGTGAGCGAAGCCGCCCACGACAGGTCGTTGACCTCGGAGTCCGGAGGATCCGGGGTGAGGTCGGTCCGGTCGCTCGACGGCCTCGACGGCGTGGGCGAGAAGCGTCCGTCGGTGTGGTGGTCGGGGTTCACTTGTTCAGGTTCAGGGCTGGGCCAGGACATGCCCCGATTCTGGCAGCGCGCGGCGCCGGCGGCCAGTGGCGCCGACGGCGCGCGTGCGGTTGCGGGCGCCGTCGGCCGACCGGGGCCGGCGCAGTCGCGTCATAGGCCTTGAGTCGGAGACGCGGATGACCGGGCTGCCGTACGATGCGCGAACCACTGTGCCCCGACTGAAGGTCTCCTGTGACAACCGCCAACCCCGACATCCCCGTCCGGAGCGCTCAAGGCGCTCTGGAGTCCCGCCGATCCAGGCTGCTCGCCTGGGGCGTTCACGTCCTGACGATGTCCGGCCTGGTCTTCGCCAGCCTCGCCATGCTCTCCGTCATTCATAATGAGATCCGTTGGATGTGGCTATGGCTCGCCCTGGCCATGATCGTCGACGGCGTCGACGGCACCTGCGCCCGCCGCGCCCGCGTCAAGGAGGTCATCCCCTGGTTCGACGGCGGAGTCCTCGACATCCTCATCGACTACCTCACCTGGACCTTCATCCCGGCGCTGTTCATGTACCTGCGGCTGCCCCTGGGGCCCAAGCCCGTCGCCGGCGCCCTCATGATCCTGGTGCTGGTCTCCTCCACGTTCTGCTACGCCAACGAGGGCGAGAAGTCGACCGACAACTACTTCGTCGGCTTCCCGGCGGCCTGGAACATCGTCGCCGTCATGATGTGGGTGCTCGCCCTGCCCGGCTGGCTCAATATCGCGCTGACCATCCTCCTGTCGATACTGACCCTCGTGCCCACCCACTACGTCCACCCGGCCCGCGTCGCGCGCTTCCGCGCGCTCAATATCGCGGCCGTCGGCGTGTGGCTCGTGGGCACCGTGTGGCTCGTCGCCGTCCACCCGGACCCGCCCATCGGGGTTCTGCCGAACCTTCCCACCGCGATCCAGCCGGACCGCCCCATCGCGGCCCTGGTCATGTCGGTGGGCGGCGGGGTCTGGCTCCTCGTGGCCGGAGCCCTGAGGACGGCCCGCGGAGTCGACACCCCGGGCTGAGCCGGGATGAGCCGGGCGCCTGCATCGCCCTGGCCGACGCCGTCGCGACACCTCGAACTGAGCCGGGCTGAGCCTTCCTCGGGGGCGGGCCGGCGCGGCCTCCCGCCCCCGAGCCGCGCCCGGATGTCCTTGCGCCCGGGGCCGGGGCGCGTCGGCGGCGTCGGCGATGGCGAGCAGGTCGCGGATGTCCTTGCGTCCGGGGCCGGGACCGATCGAACGGGTCGTCCGCCTCGCCGTCCTGGCCGGACCGGGGCCCGCCCCGAGTCCCGCCGAACCGGGTCTCAGAACGGCGCCTCCTCCAGCCCCCGCACGATCACCCGGTCGCGCCACCAGCGCACGGCCTCCAGGCCCGCGCTGCCCACGATCATGGCTGCGACGATCGCCAGTACCCCCGGCGGGGAGTCGCGCCCGTGGATCCAGAAGTAGACGTAGGGGGCGAGGAAGGTGAGCAGCGTCGTCGCCAGGCCCACCAGACGCCATCGCAGCCGGCGGCCCGCCACCATCTCGACAATTCCCCAGGTGTAGGGGATCGCGGTGAGGATGTCGATGAGCCACAGCACCCACCACTGGCCGCGGAAGCCGGGCACGAAGGCCACCGGCAGCGCCCGCAGCGACGAGTAGATGAAGACGACGACGTAGGCCAGGGCCACCGGGTTGCGCGCCAGGCGGACGGTGGCCGGGCGCTCCATGACGGCCACGCCCGCCGCGCGCAGCGCCGCGATCGCCCGGTGGGGGCAGCGCAGCGTGTCCACGCCCTCCAGGACCGCCCGCAGATACTCGCGGGAGGCCTCGGAGCGCTCGGCCAGGGACAGGACGAGCGCGAGCGGGCTGACGGCGATGACGGCGGTGCCGTCGGGTCCGTCCGCGCCATCGGACCCGATCCCGCCGTCGGGCCAGGGTTCGAAGGAGACGACGTGGACGAGGCCCTCGCCCAGAACGGCGGAGATCCGCTCGGGGGCGTCCCGGTCCACCTCGCACAGCCACAGCCTCACCCCGTGCTCCAGGGCGTGCGCGAGGCTGTGGCCCAGGTGCCAGCCGACGTCATCGGGGGCCAGCAGGTCGGCGGCGGTGGTGGAGGCGAGATCGGATAGGACCTGCGGGACCGCCACCTGGCGGGCGCTCAGGTCCCCGCAGCGGGCCAACCCCGCCAGGTCGCGGATCCGCGCGGCGTCGAGGGGGTGGTTGCGGGCCTGCGGGTGGTCGAGCACGGACCGCGCGGTCAGGAGGCGGGTGAACGGGGCGGGGCGGGGCGGGGGCACGGGGGCAGCCTGTCAGATGGCGGTCGGTCGTGTCGCGTCGTGGCGGTGCGGGGGAGGAGGGTCAGGGGCGGGCGAGGATCTCGCCGTGGACGACGACGTACCAGCCGTCGGGCGCCGCGGCCCACTCCCGCCAGGCCGCCGCCATCTCCTCCAGCTCCGCCGCGCTGGTCAGCCCCAGCTCGACCGCCCGCGGCCCGAAGGACGTCAGGCACCGCTCCGCCCAGGTCCCGCCCCACCACGAGCGCAGTTCGGGCGTGGCGTAGCACCAGGTCGAGGCCGAGGCCTCCACCTGGTGCAGCCCCGCGGCCCGCGCCCAGGACAGCAGGCGGCTGCCGGCGTCGGGCTCGCCCCCGTTGGCCCGGGCCGTCGCCATGTAGACCTCCCGCCAGCGCTCCAGGGCGGGGGGCTGCGGGAACCAGGCCTTGGCCGAGTACACCGAGTCGCGCGCCGCCACGATCCCGCCCGGTCGGGCCACCCGCGCCATCTCGCGCAGCGCCGCCACCGGGTCGGCCACGTGCTGGAGCACCTGGTGGGCGTGGACGACGTCGAAGCCGCCGTCCGCGAAGGGCAGGGCGTGCACGTCCCCGCGCACGAGTTCGACGGCGTCGGCCAGGCCGCGCTCGCGCAGGGAGGCTCGTGCCGCGTCAATGGCCGCCGGGGCGCCGTCGAGCGCGACGACGCGTCCGGGCGCGACGACGTCGGCCAGGCCGGCGGTGATGGTGGCGGGCCCGCAGCCGACGTCGAGCAGGTCCAGGCCCGCCCGCAGGCGGGGCAGGAGGTAGGCGGCGGAGTCGGCGGCCGTGCGGCGGGAGTGCCCCGCCAGGACGGCGGGGCCGTGGCCGTGGGTGTACCTGGCGGCGGGGGAGCCGTCCGGGGCCGGGGTGCTGGTCATGGCGGGACGCTACGGCTCGGGGGCGGCCCGGTGCGCGGCGGTCCGCCTGGTGGCCGGGGACTGGTGGAGGGCCGCTGCCGGGCGGGCCGGGATCTCCCCGGGCCGGTTGCGGGGGTGCCGCGCCGACGCTGCGGCCAGCCGGCCCGAACCGGTCTTCCCGGCCCGTGCGGCGGTGTTGCACATTGGAGAGGGTCGCCCCCGCGGGTCGACTCCAAGTCTTCCGCATGATTCCGAGGTTTTCCTAGAATGTTGGTTTTCAGTGGGCGGGCTCCCATGTGCAGAGAGGGCCCCTTTGCACATGGGAGGATCTCAACGGCGTTGAGCGCCGGGGAGTTTCCGCGTGATTCCGCCGATCCGTCGCCGGCCGGTCCCGGTCGAATGTGCAGCACCGCCTCCGCCCGCCCGATGCCGCGCATCCGGGCCCGGCGGCCCCGCCCCGACACCGCGGACACGACCCCGACATCGCCCCGACGACCCGGATCCGCCCCTCACCCTCCCGACTGGTCCCAGGAGGGCCTGGCTCGCGCCCCGGCGCGCCCCTACCCTGGCGGTGGGCGCGTCCGGCGAGCCGCCGCGCGGCGCGGTCGCGCCCGCCGCATCACCGACGAGGAGTCACTGAACAGTCATGACCGCCACCACCGACGAGTCCGCCTTCGCCGCCGAGAACGTTTTCGGCAAGGGCGAGCCCAACACCGCCTACGCCCAGTACTTCACCGGGGACAGCTTCCTCAACAACCTCGTGACCGATCCCGAGTGCGTCGTCGGCGTCCACAACGTCACCTTCGCCCCGGGCTGCCGCAACAACTGGCACATCCACCACGCCACCAGCGGCGGCGGCCAGGTCCTCATCTGCACGGCCGGCTCCGGCTGGTACCAGGAGGAGGGCAGGGACGCCGTCTCGCTCACGCCGGGCGTCGTCGTGTTCACGCGCGCCGGCGTCAAGCACTGGCACGGCGCCAAGGCCGACTCCTGGTTCTCCCACATCGCGCTCGGGGTCCCGGGCGAGAACGCCTCCAACGAGTGGCTCGAGCCGGTCGACGACGCGCACTACGCGGCCCTGTGAGTCGGATGGCGCGGGTCGGGCGACGGGCGCGGGCTCGGCGCCGCCAGCCGGGCGGGCCCCGGACGGCGTGAGCCCCGCGGGGCCGGGCCCCG
>ERZ772973.982-NODE-982-length-11327-cov-10.8929_pt1 | contig 11327 bp, 12 predicted proteins | sample MGYA00580672_ERZ772973 | MGnify/ENA primary metagenome ERZ772973 (study PRJEB29015, sample SAMEA2737938) | human oral metagenome | biome: human oral; feature: human-associated habitat; material: dental | place: China | collected 2152 ... | reverse complement strand
AGACTACCAACGGTATACCAAGACGATCAGCATAGCGCAGCTTCTTTTTTAACGGCACCGATTCGGTATTGAGGATTGTCGCCACGCCAGCTCGCCGCAGCTCGGCAGCTATTTGCAGCGCCTCGCCGAATTGCGCGTCATCAAAAGACGCTACCATACAGTGCGCCAATGTCTGGCGATGGCTAGACACGACGCCTGCCTCGCGTAGTTTATAGAATAAGCGCGACAGACCAATCGACACACCAACGCCTGGCAGACGCGTCCGCGTATAGTTCTCGGCCAAGTTATCGTAGCGTCCGCCCGAGCAAATACTACCGACTTCTGGATAATCATCAAGTGTCGTTTCGTAGACTACGCCAGTATAATAATCCAGTCCGCGCGCAATCCGTAGGTCTAACTGAATACGCTGCTCTGGCAAGCCCATGTTTCGCAACATCGCCAGCAACTCGCGTAATTTTGCCGTGCCAAGCGCGAAATCATCAGAATCGATCTCGTTTTTCATTGATTCTAGCTGCGATAAAATCTCGTCGTTGCTGCCGCTAATTTCTGTAAAGGCAACTACTTGCAAGACTTGCTTTTCGCTAAGGCCTAGCTCGCGTAACTCCGCCATAAAATCTTCGCGCGATATTTTCTCGATTTTATCAACCACCCGCAGCACATCCGCCGACACATCAGCCAAACCAATTCCAGCGAAAAAGCCATTCAATACCAAACGATTATTGATGTGAATCGTGAACTCGCCGAAAGCAAACTGCTCGAAAATATCGTTAATTACCGCTGGGAACTCCGCATCGGCCGCCACGCTTTCCGAACCAATCACATCAATGTCGCATTGGTAGAACTCGCGGAAACGCCCGGCTTGGGCTCGCTCAGCGCGGTGCACTTTGCCGATCTGGTAACGCCGGAACGGAAAAACCAGCTGGCCTTCATGTTCGGCGACGTAGCGCGCCAGCGGCACCGTTAGATCAAAACGCAAGCTCAAATCATTCTTGCCGCGTTCAAACCGATAGATTTGTTTCTCGGTTTCACCGCCGCCCTTCGCCAACAATACCTCGCTCAGCTCAATATCTGGCGTGTCCAGCGGCGCGTAGCCATAGCGCTCATAAGTTTCGCGAATAATGTCGCGCAAACGATTAAACTCTATTTGGTCGCCTGGCAGGTATTCGCTGAAACCGCTCGGAATGCGGGGAGTAGTTGTCTTCATATCATTATTTCTTGGCTGGGGTGGAGGGATTCGAACCCCCGCATGCTGGGACCAGAACCCAGTGCCTTACCACTTGGCGACACCCCATCGCGCCTACCTTAATATATCACTAGAGCGACGTTATTTCAAATCTAGCCGCCATAGTTTAGCGGTCAAATACGCCGCAGCTGCTAACCACGCGCCGGACAGTAGCAGACTAACCACCCCCGGCAGCGCCGCAACCGCGCCAAACAAACTAACTTTTTCCTGTCCACTACTCATCAGCACAGCCGCGCTAATCACCAGCCAAACGCCAGGCGCTAGCGATGTGCACACACCTGATATTCGCCGCTCTATCCTACCCAGCCGCGGCATAGACAACAAAAACGGCAAAGAAATAAATTCTAGCAGAACTATAGCAATCGCGACGATAGCGCCGTCGCCAATCCCCAGCGACTCTAAAGTTTTTGGAAATTTCTCGAACCTAAACAATTGCGCCAGCATTATAATAATCGTCCAAAAACCTGCTGCCAGCGCCGCATACTGTGTGTGCTTCTTGAAAATTGTTGGCGGAAAAATACTAGCTATAAACTGTTTCATATTATTAGCATAGCATTTTTCCACACGATTTTTTATTTTTTGTCCAAAAAATGCTTGCTATTAAACACAAAAACGTATATTGTATAGACAGCGAAGTTACAAAAACAAACACAAAAATGTATCGATCGCTCTCCGATAAATCCACCACAACAATGAAATACTCCTCTGCCTTGGCGAGGAGTATTTTGTTTCCTAGTTTAGTTGACGCTAGCTGGGCCTGCCCGGCGCTGGTAAAATCGCTTTATTCCCCAGCCTTTTTACTGTGCGCTGCCCGCCATTTAGCGATTTTGCCATGATGCCCGCTAAGTAGCACTTCTGGTACGCGCAAACCTTGCCATTCCTCGGGCCGAGTGTATTGCGGATATTCTAGCGTTTCGCCGTCGCTAAAGCTCTCAATCGCTGCGCTGTTTTCGCCGCCAAGTACGCCAGGGATTAACCGCACAATCGAATCAATAATCGTCATCGCCGGCAATTCGCCGCCAGTTAACACGTAATCGCCGACGCTAAGCTCTTGATCGACCAGCGCCATGATTCGATCGTCATAACCCTCGTAGCGCCCGCAGATTACAATATAACCATCTTCGCTTTCGCTGTATTGCTGCGCCAACGCCTGCCGCCAACGCTGGCCGCGCGGTGTCATGATTAAGACTTTAGCGCCAGGGTCAATCTGTTTGGCCTGCTGCACCGCATGCCATAGCGGTTCGACCATCAGCAGCATACCATCGCCGCCGCCGTACGGCGTGTCGTCGACCGTGCGGCGCGGGCCTAATCCAAACTGACGCAAATCAATCGTCGAGAGCTCAACATAGCCGTCTTTTTGCGCTTTCCACATCATAGAACTGCCGAACACGCCAGCGAACATTTCTGGAAATAAGGTAATCACCTGAATTTTTCTCATCTGTTATAGTGTAGCAAGTCTTGACACGGATGTCTATCTGTGATATATATATAATATCAACTTTTGCTCAAAGTAACCCTAGGGCGGAAGTCGCCCTTACCTTGAGCAGAGAAAGGAAGGCGATCATGCCGACCGCCGTCGCTCCCAAGTCCAAGCCCACCATCCTTGAGCGCGCACAGATGCGCGCGCTCAAGAACTCCGTCGGACACGCTATGCGCGGCCAACCACGCCGTGCGGCCCTCTGGGCTGGAATCTTCTCAGGTCTGGGTGGCCTGAGAAGCAACTGAGCCCGCACGAAAATAGCCCGCTGAAAATTGGTTCAACCTGGTTCGAGACGCAGATTTTGCATCTCCTGGGTTGAATACCCAGTTTCCAGCTTGAGCACGTTTTCGGCGGGCTATTTTCATGTCTTGCAATAATTTGCTGCAATCTAGATTTTATTGCCTGATAGTATTTGACTTCTACTACGTTATATTTTATCTATATATTTGTGCTTTTACAAAAAAGTTGTATAGTTGCAATTGACACGTTTGGCTTTTCGTGTAATAGATTACACCTAGCCTTCTCGAAATTTCACCCCAACAAAAAAACCGCCTCAAAAGACGGCTTTCTTGCACAAATAAGTCTCTCAAACCATTTGTTGGTTTGCTCGCAGTAGAGCTTTTGTACTTTGTTTTCGTTAGTTCAGGGTTCTCGCATGAACTTACTTATGATTATATATCAAGGTCGTCCAATTCTGCAAGCTCTTGGCGCGACTTTTTTGCGAAATCGCTTTCGGTTTCTGCGTTTTCTGCGTCATTTTCCACAGAATCACTAGTGGCGTTTTCCACATCATTATCCACGACGGCCGAATCTGTGTCCTCGCGGTCGTCATTATTGACGATTTTCAGGTTGTAATGAGCGGTATTTTTAGCACCCAACGCCCGCAGCAGCGTGCGCAGCCCTTGCGCGGTCGAGCCGCGGCGGCCAATCACCCGGCCCAAATCTTCTGGATTAACAGTTAGTGTCAGCAAAACGCCCTTCTCATCGACAATCCGGTCAACAACCACATCGTCTGGATGTCCTACTAGTGATTTTACGATATATTCGACAAATTCCTGGTCAATGGTCGACATGCCCACGGTATCTCCTCCTTTGCGGTCACACGGTTACTATCGTACTTTTATTGTAACATGCTTTTGCTATGAAATCGAAAAACGCGCCCCAGCCATGCAGTTAGAGCGCGTTAGTTCGTAATTAAAAGCGTTAGGCTTCAGCTGGAGCTTCTGTCTCTTCGGCAGCTGGCTCTTCTTTCGGTTGGTTCTTGCGCAACTTTTCAGTATTCTTGACCGCTTTGGTCTTGCCGCCCTGGAACTCTTTAACCCATTTCGGTAGCTTGACGCCAGCTTCTTTTAGCAACTTCGCAACGCGCGGCGTCGGTTGAGCGCCGTTATCAAGGTATTTTTGAGCAGCCTCGACATTGATATTGGCATCTTTGGTATGCGGGTTGTAGCTACCGACATAAGCAACCACGCGGCCGCTTGATGGATGGCGCTGCGCCTCCTGGACGGCGACACGGTATACCGGATAAGCCTTGCGGCCCAAACGTTGCAAACGAATTGCGAGCATAAAATTAAAACTTCCTTTACTTCACGTTAGTACTGTTGTTACTTCTGTCATATTCTAGCGTGTTACGGGTAAAATGTCAACAAAGCGCCTAAGCGCTGCCTAGACGCTTTTTCGTTCAAGTCTAGCCTATTAACCAATTCAGGCAGAAAACACCGCTAGAGGGCGTAAAAACGGCCAAAACGGCGCAAAAATACTTAAAATTTGTAATTTTTGCGAAATAATTGCGAAAATCGTTGACATAGCGATTCATATGTGATATATATATATCAGCTTTTCGCTCAGAGTTACCAAAAAGAGGGGCGGAAGGTTGCCCTTTTTTGCTCTGTGCGAAAATCTTTTCCGGGAGGAAATCATGCACAACAACAACAACAACAACAACAACAACACCGCCTCCATCAAGAGCGAGGTGGTCGGCCTCCGAAGGGATGCCGCCCGGCTCCGCAAGGAGATCGTCAACCTCAGAGAGGAGCGCGACGCGCTCCGTGAGAGGTGCGTCAACATCCGCAAGGAGCGCGACGAGAGCAGGAAGGAAGCCAAGGCGCTGCACAGCGTCGTTACGCTCTTGAGCACCATGCTCATCCTGGCCGTGGAAGAGGGCTAACGCCCGTCAGAAAATAGCTCGCTAGAGGCCTAAAGCCTCAGCGCGGCCCTCTGGCGGGCTATTTTCTTTGGTTTATTGTCGTTTCTTATACTCTTCCAGCGCGGCGCGGGCGGCCTGCTGCTGAGCAGCTTGTTTGCTGGGGCCGATGCCTTTGCCCATCAGTTTGTCGCCGACATAAGCGCCGAGCGTGAAAACCTTATCGTGGTCTGGGCCGTCTTCGGCGATGACTTTGTAGACTGGCGTAGCGCCGTCGACGCGCTGGCTGATTTCTTGCAGATGGCTTTTAGGGTCGCGCCAAGAGCCGCTCTCTAAAATCCCGTTAAGCTTGCTAATGGTGTGCTTCTCGATAAAGGCCGCCGCGGCATCATAGCCGCGCTCCAAATAAATCGAACCGATCACTGCTTCGTAAGCATTGGCTAGAATCTGATGGCGCGCCCGCTCGGAACCATGCTTCTCGCCGCGGCTCATCCGCACCAATGGCTCATAACCAAGCTCTTCGCCAGATTTAGCGTTGCTAGTGGTGTTAACTAGCGCCGCGCGCCAGCTAGTCAGGATTCCTTCCGGCTCGCTATAATGTTTATATAAATAATCCGTCACCACCAGCTCTAGCACGGCGTCGCCCAGAAATTCCAAGCGCTCATTGTGCTCGCTCACCGATTTTTTGTGCTCGTTGACGTAGCTGCGATGTGTCAAAGCAGTAATCAGAAGCTGAATGTCGTTATATTCAAAACCTAATTTCTGCTTCGCCCAATCTTGGTACGGCCCGGTTGGCATACCACTCATCTTTCCTCCTTTTCGTATTTTGTAAGTTTATAAGTTTTCTTGGCGGATCCGTGTTTTAGCTTTCAGCATTAGCTTGGCGATATCTTCGTATTCGATCAGCTCGAGCGCCTCGTTGAACGGGAACCATTTGATACCCTTCATCCAATCCTCTTTCTGGATTTCATCGCCGCTGGTACGAACGCGCACCAAATAAATTTGCGTCGTCATCAAAACGAGCTTGTCGAGACGGCGATAGCGAAAATGAATCTTGCCCAGCCAGCCTAGCATATCGACGTCGTGCAAGCCGGCTTCCTCGCCAATTTCGCGACGAGCAGTCTGCACGGCTGTCTCGCCTTCCTCGATGTGGCCTTTGGGAATTGTCCAGCGGTCTTTGGCATCCTGAATCAGTAAAATCTCGATACCCGACTCGCCGTGGCGGAAAATCACGCCGCCGCTAGTCGGCTCGCGGACGATTTCTTGGATAGACGCCGAACGCGACTTTGTTAAATATTTGCGTATATGATCAAACTTGCTTTTGTTGGCCTTCGGCTTTGGCATTATCTGACCCTTCCTCGACAAATTTGCGATAAGCGGTACCCAGTACGCCGTTGACAAACTTGCTCGAATTATCAGAACCAAACGCTTTGGCTAGCTCAATCGCTTCGTTGATGGCGACGCGCGGCGGCACAGTATCTTGATGATGCAGTAATTCGTACAGGCCAATCCGCAAGATTACCCTGTCGATCCGTGCTATCTGCGTAATCGGCCACTCGGGCGCAATCGGTTGCAGCTGCCGGTCAAGCTCCTCCTGCTGGCTAACAACACCGCTAGCTAGTCCTTCTACGAAAGCGATGTCGTCAATCGCCGAACGGTAACGCTCGACATCGCGCTTCAAGATATCATCTAACGCGGCACTGTTGTCGCCAGACTGCCGGCGCAATTCCAATTCGTATAGCGCTTGCAGCGCAACAATCCGACCAAGGTGTCTATTCGATGCCATTCGCGTTTGTTTCCTTTTATTATCTCACCGTTTTTGTTTGAAACGGTTATTTCTGCTTGGTTGATGATTTTTTCTTGCCAATCAACACTTTTACTGGCGAATGGCCGTTAACGCGCTTGGCTAACTTCTCGACAAGATGGCTGCGACGCATGCCAGTCTTGCGAGGACTTGATTGTTTCTTTGGCTGTGCCATGAAATGTTCTCCTTCTCGGTTTGTATAAACTTAGTAGTATTATACGCTAAAGCGAGACTTTTCTCAAGTATTTGACATCGTAGCGTTATCATAGTTTAATTATTGACTTTTTATATCGGTTATGCTATAATAGAAGTATGAGTCATGAACAAAACGTTGGTAAATCCGAGAAATTAATTACTACTGCCGCTGCCATAGGTTTGAGCGCAGCAGCGTTAACAGGCTGCGGTATCGGAGACTACGGAGCCAGCAGTGCCGAAACACCTAACCCAGCAGCTGTGGCCGAACAGAAAGCTGTCGAATTGGTCGACGAATATAGCGAACACCCCGAGGAGTTCGATGAATCGGCAATTGTCCGCGTAGAGGTTCCAGAAGGTAGTAGCGTCAACGGAGCAGCTACCGCCTACGTCGATCAATACGGACAAGAGCAAGGCTGGACGGGCCCGCAGCGCGATTTAGGACACGGCATTGTCAATGAAGCCGCCGCCGAGATCAGCGTCGTACCACACCCAGGCGCAGAAGTAATCATGTATCATGTCGATTTGAACGGTGACGGCACCGTCGATGTTACGCCCGTTGGCGTCGAAAATCCAACAAAGTAATAGCTATAGAGCCAGAAACGCTACTTGCCATTTGTGAGTCTGCAAGGACGGGATCACGCCACAATATTGACGAGCTTGCCCTTGACGTAGATAATCTTCTTCGGCTCAGCCAGCACGAATTTCTGGACGTTGGCGTCGGCTAGCGCTAGATCCTTGATCTGTTCTTCGCTAGCATCAGCAGCGACCTCGAGTTTAGCGCGCAGTTTACCATTGACTTGCACGATAATGAGCAAGCTGCCGCTAACAATCTTAGCATTATCCCAGGCAGGCCAAGCGGCAAAATCGAGCTGCGAAGTTTCGCCAAGCTGCTGCCACAATTCGGCAGCCATGTGCGGCGCAAACGGCTGTACCAATTGCACTAGCGTCTTGAGATGCGGGCGCCAATCTTCGCTGTAGCCCGCCACTTTCAATTTGTACAAATCATTCACGCACTCCATCAGCGCCGCAATCGCCGTATTAAAGCTGAGACGATGAATGTCATCGGTGACTTTTTTGGTAGTAGAATTAATAATGGTATCAAGCTTCTGAGCATCAGACGTGCCAGTTTTGTCGCTGTCGTCAAATTCTTGCACTAGCGTCCACAAGCGATTAAGAAAACGATAAACACCAGCAATGCCGCGGCTGTTCCAGCTAGAGTTCTCGTTGATCGGCCCCAAGAAAAGCTCAAACGTACGCAGGGCGTCAGCACCGTAGCCAGCGTTGATGACTTCGAGCGGATCAACGACATTACCGAGGCTTTTGCTCATTTTGCGGCCGTCCTCGGCTTGAATCAAACCATGGTAAACCAGCTTTTTTACTGGTTCGGCAAAATCCGTCAACCCAAGCTCGCGAAAGACATGCGTCCAAAAGCGCACATACAGCAAATGGGCCGTCGCGTGATCGCCGCCGACATACATATCAAGCGGCGCCCAGTAATTTGCCTTGTCTGGCGCCCAGGCCTGCCGCGCATTGTGCGGATCAGTATACCGCAGCAAATACCAGCTACTGCAAGCGTAACCGTCCATCGTGTCAGTTTCGCGCCGAGCTGGAGAGCCGCAAACCGGACAAGTCGTCTGCACCCAGTCTTCTTGCGCCGCCAAGACTGATTTGCCATCACCGCGCGGCTGGAAATCATCGACATCTGGCAATAGTACTGGCAAATCACTTTCCGGGACTGGCACTGCACCGTGCTCCGGACAATAAATAATCGGAATCGGCGCGCCCCAATAGCGCTGGCGGCTGATCAGCCAATCGCGCATTTTGTAAGTAATTTGCAACTTGCCTTTACCCTCTTGCTCGAGCCAAGCGACAATTTGCTCGCGAGCATCCTCGCTGCGCGTACCGTCAAAAGCGCCAGAATTCACCAAAACCCCTTCGCCGTGATAACAAGCGTCAGTATCGATATCATCCTCAGGCCGCTCAATTACCTCAACGACTGGCAGCTCGAATTTTTCAGCAAAAGCAAAGTCACGGTCGTCATGCGCTGGCACGCCCATCACCGCACCAGTGCCATAGCCCCCCAGAACATAATCGGCAATCCAAATTGGAATCTTTTGGCCAGTCGCCGGGTTGATAGCATAGCTGCCGCTAAAAACACCTGTTTTCTCTTTGGTATCGTTGCTGCGTTCAATCTCTGATTTCTTGACGGCATCATTAATATAGTTCTCGACCAATTCACGCGTTTCATCGGTCAACAGCGTGCGCGCTAATGGATGCTCGGGTGCTAACACCAGAAAGGTTGCGCCAAAAATCGTATCAGGACGCGTTGAAAAAACGGTTATCGTATCATCGCTGCCATCAACTTGAAAAGTAATCTCAGCGCCTTCGCTTTTGCCAATCCAGTTAGTCTGCGCAATTTTGATTTTGTCGGGCCAATCCATCTCTGGCAGCTCGGCAAGCAGCTGCTCGGCATAAGCAGTAATCCGGAAGAACCACTGTTTCATCGACTTCTTAACAACAACCGAGTCGCAGCGCCAGCATTTGCCGTCAATCACCTGCTCGTTGGCGAGAACCGTTTTGTCCTTTGGACACCACCATTGCAGCGATTCTTTCTGGTAGGCTAAATCCTTTTCAAACAGCTTAGTAAATATCCACTGCGTCCATTTGTAGTATTCTGGGTCGCTAGTATTGATCTCGCGCGACCAGTCAATACTAGCACCGACACTGCGCAATTGTTTTTTGAAATTCGCAATATTGTCAGCGGTAGTTTCTCGAGGTTTGCGGCCAGTTTTGATGGCGTAATTCTCGGCTGGCAAGCCAAAGCTATCCCAGCCAATCGGATACATTACGTTATAACCGAGCGCCCGGCGAAAACGCGCCACCGCATCGACAATGGAATGCTCCATAAAGTGACCGGTATGCATGCCTGCACCGCTTGGATACGGAAACATGCCCGTCACATAGTATTTTGGCTTGGCGCTTGACTCGTTCGTATGATAACGCTGGTCATCCGCCCAGATTTGCTGCCATTTCGGCTCAATTTCAGAAGGGTTATAGTGTCTCATCAACTATCAGTATAACAGATAAAACACAGCTGGTTCTAGTAATTAATCGTCGTAATCGCCATATTCTAAGTCATTATCGGCATCAGCGGTTGGCGCAGATAAATAACTACCGACAGCTACCGACTGAAAAGATTGGCTGATTGCCCTTGCCCACTCTTCAGCGCTTATGGCGTCGCCTGGAACAGCGACCTGCGAACCTTTGCTAAAATCAATAACTGTTTTGGCGCTAACATTGTAGTTTTTGTCGGAACGGCTATCGGTCTTAAGGTTAGTGGCCTTAACGTCAACGCCGCGCAGTTCATGCGACCATTGCGATACCCAAACGGTCATGGTAGCGTCGGCTTTTGATTTGGCTTTTTTGGCAGACTTGTAAGTATCAGACGACGAAGACGAAACGTTCGGCGCGCAAGATTCAACGCTTTTAGCGAAAGAGGTTTCTCGAAAATCCTTCCAGAAAGCCTCTGCTTTGTCGTCATCAACTGATACGTCGTAGCCAAAATTACCATTTTGCGATTTAACTTCTTTGTCGATAATTATAAATGAATGTTTTTTGTAAACGCTGGAAATTTGATGCTTAGCTTTGTCGTCTTTGGAGTATTTTTTGTAAGCATCAATCACGCATTGTAGTTGGTCGGCTGATTTTTTATCCTGTTTGCGAACATCAGCTAGCGAATATTTTGCCCATTTACCGTCAATCTTTTTCAGGTGTTTTTCAGCCTGAGCTGGCAACTTTTGATGTAGAATAGACAACGTTTCCTTGATGCTTGATACGATATTGTCAACCTTGAAATAGACTGTACCGTTGTCAGTTGCCAAACCGCTAGCCTTGAGAGACAGCTCCTTGCCATTCACCTCCAAAGCCAACTCGGCATTTGCATCAAGTTTCGGCGCATTTTCAGCGCCAGTATCAAATGTAAATTTTTTGAATTTAATGTTCACACCGTCGGCTTCATAAGAGAAGTTTGAGTTCACTGTGGTTTTAGTCGAGACTTTGGTAGCGAGCGGCAATTTGCTAACCGCGTCGAGCAAGACGTTTTCTGGCTTCTGATAAAACGCATAAGCAGTAGCGCCAGCAATCGCCAGCAGCACAACTAATACTGCGGCGCAAATAGCAATAATCAAGCCTGCTTTAGACTTTCGCTGGCCCATCACCATCTGCGGCGGCAACGCTGGCTGAGCTATAGGTTGAGCCACAGTCTGGTTAGCGACAACCGGAGCGACGGCTGGCTGTTCTGCTACAGTATTGGATTTTGCAGCGGATTGTTCGGCGGGCGCTGGCGCTGGTGTCGTCGTGCTTGTTGAAACTTTAGCTTTTTTACTGGTCTCGGTTTTGGCCTTGGTCTTGGGCTTGTCAGAAACCCTCTTTTTAGTGGTTTTCGGCTTCTTTGGCGCACCGT
>ERZ772973.979-NODE-979-length-11332-cov-89.83_pt1 | contig 11332 bp, 7 predicted proteins | sample MGYA00580672_ERZ772973 | MGnify/ENA primary metagenome ERZ772973 (study PRJEB29015, sample SAMEA2737938) | human oral metagenome | biome: human oral; feature: human-associated habitat; material: dental | place: China | collected 2152 ... | reverse complement strand
CGCGCTTGCGGCGCCGGGGCGCCGGCGACCGGCTCCCGCCCCGCGCCGTTCGAACCCACCACCCCGCCGCTCGACTCCGCCGCCGCGCACCGCCCGATCCCGCCCCCGCCGCCCGGTGACTCGCGCGGTTCGCGGGCCGGACCCGAGGCGCAGGACGGTGGTGGACGTCACCTTTCCGCCGTCGGCGGGTGTGATCCCCGGGCCGGAGGGGCCCGAGTGGCCTCGCGGCGGCCCGGGTATGGCACAATCCTGATGGGGGAGCGCCCTTGCGTCGGGGGCTCCCCGGGTCCCTTCCGTCTTTCATCCCGAGGTTGCCATGGAGCGTCTGGGTTCGAGCTACATTCTTGAGGAGCGCATTGGAGCGGGTGCGCAGGGCGATGTGTGGAAGGGGCACAAGGAGGGGTCGGAGGAGCCCCTCGCCTTCAAGAAACTGCGCTCAGACCTGGCGCGGGAGCGCAATGTCGTCAATGCCTTCCTCAAGGAGCGCGACACCCTCGAGCGGGTGGACAGCCCCTACGTCGTGCGGGTGCGGGACATGGTCGCCGAGGGCGAGACCCTCGGCCTGGTCATGGATTACGTGGGGGGCGGCGACCTGGCGGACGTGATCCGGGAGCAGGGGGCGCTCGCGCCAGAACTGGTCGTCTCCTACGGCACTGCCATCGCGGCGGGGCTGAGCGCCATTCACGCCGCCGGCCTCGTGCACCGCGACGTCAAACCGGCCAATATCCTCATGGATGACGCCTCCGCGCCGGCGACGCCGCGCGTGGCAGACTTCGGCGTGGCCCGGATCTGCGACTCGGCGGTCTCGACGCGCTCGACCGGCGGCGCGGGCACCCCGCTGTACATGGCGCCCGAGGTGGCCGACGGCCTGCCGGCGGCACCCGCCATGGACGTCTACTCCCTGGGCGTCGTGTTCTACGAGATGTGCTGCGGCGTGCCGCCCTTCACCGGTTCTCCGGCGGCGCTGCTCAAGTCGCACATGGTGATGGATCCGGGCAGGCCCGAGGGCGTGCCCGACGTCCTGTGGGATCTCATCGGGCGGATGATGTCGAAGGATCCCGCCGTGCGGCCCACGGCCGACCAGGTCGGGCGGGCGCTGACCGACGCCGCCCCGAGCCTCGCCGATCTGCCCGCGGCCCCGCGCCTGAGCGCGCCCCCGGCGCCGGTCCCCGTCTCCGCCGTCGCCCGGACCGTTCTGGGCGCCCCCTTGTTCTCGGCGCCCAGTGCGCCGTCGGCCGTGAGCGCCTCGACCGGATCGGTGCCGCTGGTCCCGTCCCCCGGCGCCGTCATGACTCCGGTCCCCGGCATCGCGGCAACGCCGGTCCCCGGCATTGCGACGTCGTCGGCATCATCGTCCGGCGCCGCGATGAGGCCGCTCCCTCCCGTGCCGCGGCCGAGCGGCAGAACGATCACCCGGAGCGCGCCGGTCAGGCCCCCCGGGGGTGCGCGGCCCGGCGGTGGGGGGAAGGGCAGCAGAAAAGACCAGGTGCTGATCATTACGACGGTCGTCCTCCTCGCCCTCGCCCTCGTCATTGTGGGCGCCATCGTTGCCCAGTACTGGTTCAAGAGCCACTCCGGCACCGAGGCGGCCGGTGACCGTTCGACGTCGGAAGTGACGACAATGCCGGACCTCGTCGGCCTGACCGCCGAGCAGGCCAAGGACGAGCTCCCCGGCGTGCAGGTCAATGTGGTCAAGACGGCCGCCCCCAATGAGGAGGCGGCGGGCACGGTGCTGTCCACCGACCCCGCCGCGGGTGAGAAGGTCTCGGACACGGTGACCCTCACCGTCGTCGGCTCCGTGAAGACCGTCTACCTGACGGAGCTCAACTCCTCGTCGTCATCCTTCTCCGACGGGGCCGTCGACATGAACGGCACCACCTACGACCACGGCATGAGCGTATCCTTCTCCTACTATAATTCCTCGCAGACGGGCGAGTGGAATCTCGGTCGGTATTTCAATACGCTGAGCGGCACCATCGGGATCGCTGACGACTCGAGCCAGTCCGACGCCGCCTTCACCGTCGATTTCTACGTCGACCAGGAGCTCATTCAGAGCGAGACGCTGGCATCAGGCGAGTTCAAGGACGTCTCTTTCGACGTCCAGGACGGGCTCCGCCTCAAGATCGTCATCACCCGCACCGATAAGAAGAACGGGGGTGCGAATGTCGGATTCGGCGACTTCCAGCTCCAGGGCGATTCCGACAAGGTGCCGGATCCCGATGACATCAACCAGGGCGGCTGACGGCGACTCCCGTGCAGGGGCGGGAGCCGCCGGTTCCGCGGGCCCCCGCCCCCGCCGGCGGCTCAGCGCCGCCCGCGCCGGACCAGACCGATGAGGCAGGCCAGCAGGCACGTCAGCGCCAGGGCCGACAGGCAGCCGAAATCAATCAGCCACTGGTGGGCGGTGTGCTTCCACAGGTCGTCGGTGCGGTAGGTGACGATCGCGTTCATATCGATGGTGCTCGCGGCCATGGCATAACCCCAGCGGGAGGGCATGAGCCAGGCGAGCTGCTCGAAGACGACCTTCCCGGAGATGTCGATGAGCCCGCCCGCCATGACGATCTGACCCATAATGGCGACCACGAGCACCGGCATGACCTGCGCGGAGGAGGAGACGAACGCCGAGACCATCAGCCCCATCAGCCCGCAGACGAAGGCAGTGAGCCAGCAGCACACCGACAGCTCCAGCGGAGCGGATTTCAGCACCAGGGCCTCGGTCGGCGGCTTGTTGATCGCGAATGCCACGCCCATCATGAGCGCCGTCTGCACGGTGGCGACAAGGGCGAGCACAATCGTCTTGGCCGCCAAATAGGCTCCCGGCCGCAGCCCCACCGCCTTCTCCCGCAGGAATATGTCCCGCTCGCCCACGAGTTCGCGAATGGTGACGGACATGCCCGCGAAGGCCGCGCCGGTGATGAGGACGACGAGGAGCTGGAGCGCCTGATTCGTGTGCTTCTCCTGGACCTCCGCCGGGGTCAGCATTGTCAGGTCCAGGTCCGGCACGGTGAATCCGTAGTCCCCGCTGATCGCCTTGGTCAGCAGCCCCATGATGATCGGCAGCACCAGCATGAAGAGGAGATAGGAGGGGTCGGCCGCGATAATGCGCAGATGCCGCCGCACCAGCATGGAGACCTGGCGCGGCGTGGTCTGCGAGGCCGCCTTGCGCGGAATGCGGTCGGGCTTGTCGGAGGAGGGCCGGGTGGAGCCGCCGGGGCGGGTGGAGGGCACGGTCGCCTCCAGATGGGTCCGCATCTCGGGGGTGTGGTTGCGGATGAGGGTGTAGACGTCGGCGAAGCCGGTGATCTCGGTGGGGTCGGCGAAGCCGCCCTGGGGCGCCCGGGTGACGAGTCGCCCGCCCTGCCGGATCTCCTCCAGGCGCTGCTCGAAGTAGGGGATGACGTCGCGCGGCGGCCCGAAGTACACGGGCCTGCCGCCTGCGGCGAGGATGAGGACCTTGTCGGCCCGGTCGATGTGGGTTTCGTTGTGGGTGACCACCATGACCGTGCGCCCCGAGTCCGAGCCGCGCGTGCCGTGGGCGAGCCTGGCCAGCAGATTCATGACGTCGCGGTCGAGCTGGGGGTCCAGGCCGGAGGTGGGCTCGTCGAGGAACAGCAGGCCGGGCTTGGTCAGCAGCTCGATGGCGGTGGACACGCGCTTGCGCTGCCCGCCCGAGAGCTTCTTGACCTTCTTGTCCACGTGCTCGGTCAGGTCCAGGTCCGCCAGGACCTCGGCGATGCGCTCGGTCCGCTCCTTCTTGGACACGTCCTTGACGAAGCGCAGCTCGGCGGCGTACTGGAGGGTCTGGCGCACGGTGAGATCGGCGTGGACGACGTCGTTCTGGGGGACCACGCCGATCCGGTTGCGCATGACGGCGTAGTGGGAGTACACGTCGAGCCCGTCGAAGAGGACCTGGCCCTTCTGGGCCTTCTGCTCGCCGGTCAGGGCCTTGAGCAGGGTGGACTTGCCGGCTCCGGAGGGGCCGACGACGGCCAGGAGCTCGTTGCCGGGCAGGGCGAAGGAGATGCCGTCCAGGAGCTTGAGCCGACCGTGGTCGACGGAGAAGGTCAGATCCCGGATCGTCAGCTCGCCGGCCGTCGTCGTCTCCTGGACCTGACCGCTGTCGGCGGGGGAGACGACGATGAAGGTCGAGCCGATGCCGACGGTGGTCGGCTCGGTCACGAGGCGGGAGTGGTGGATCCTCGTGTTGCCGACGAAGGTGCCGTTGGTCGAGCCCAGATCGGTGATGAGCACGCCGTCGTCATTCCACTCGATGCGGGCGTGGTGGGCGGAGACGAGCGGATCGGACAGAACGAAGTCGTTGTCCGGCGCCCGGCCGATCATGCCGGTGCGGGATATCTCGACCACGCGCGGCGCGGCGGGAGTGAGGGGACCGGGTGCAGCGGCGCCGCCGGGACCGAGCACGGTACGGGACACGTCGCCGGGGCCGGGCGCGGGCGGGGCGCCGGGCACGGGCGCACCGGCGCCGGGACTGAACACGGCACCGGGACCGGGCACGGCGACACCGGGCGCGGACACGGGACCGGGCGCACAGACGGGAGGAGCGGGAACGGGCGCGGAGAAGGGACCGGGTGCGGCGCCGGGCACGGGCGCACCGGCGCCGGGACTGAACACGGCGCCGGGACCGGGCACGGGCGGGATGCTGGCGGCGGGCGCGGCGGCGGGACTGAGGGTCATGACCAGGAGCGGCCCGTCCTCGTCTATCAGCCGGATGCGGCTGGTCCCGGTCAGGATCGCCGAGGTCTGCGCGTGGCCGTTGACGAGCATGCTGCGGCCCTCGGCGCACTGGGCGCGCCATCCGTCGGCCGTGGGGCGCACGATCAGATGATGGCGCGAGACCCGCGGATGCGAGACGACGACGTCGCAGGACTCGGACCGGCCGACCGTGAAGGCGGCGGTGAAGGTCTGCGGTGCGGCGGCCGCGTGAGCGGTGGGCTGGGAGACGATGACGGCGTTATGACCCGAGGCGGGAAGGCTCTGATCCACGCGATGAGGATACGCTGTGAAGGGCCGTGTCCCCGAGGCCGGACCCCGACGTCGTCCGTCTGCGGGTCCGGCCCCGGCGTCTCGGCCCGAACATCTCAGTCCTGAACGGTCACGCGCATGTCCTCCTCGGCGCTGACGATGTGCTCGGCCCCGGCGAGTTCCGTGACGAGGCACGCGTTGAGCGACGGGTCCTCGAGACGGACGACCAGTCCGCCGCCCGCGGAGATCATGCCGGTCAGGGAGGTGCCGCAGGCGTTGGCGGCCGTATTGACGGGGCCGGTCATCGTCTGCACGACGGTGTCGAACTCGCCGTAGGTGAGCAGGTCGCTCATCTCCTCGTCGAGGATGAGGAGGACCCCGATGTCCGCCGGGTCCGTGGGCGGGGGGTTGATCAGAGGACCGGTCGGGGCGTCGGTCGGAGGCGTGGTCGGAGTTCCGGGCGTCGGCCGGGGGGCGGGGGCCGCTGTCGCCGGGCCGGGTGCGGTGGTCGCGCCCGCGCCGGTCTTCCCGGGAAGTTTCATGATGCCGCTTGCGATCGCGACGGCCAGGAGGAGCGTCGCGAGCACGCCGAGGGCGGCCGCCGCGGGACGGACGGAGAGGCGGGATGCCCAGGCCCGGATCCCGCGACGACCGCTGCGCGGAGACGTGCTGCTCATCGGTTCGTCGTCGGCCATGTTCTGCTCGTTTCCGCTGACTCGCACTGCTGCGGGGTCCGCTCGCCGTTCAGTACCGGCAGTCGGAGTCCCCACTGCGGCAGACGCCGGGCCCGTGGCGCTTGGTCCACGTGCCGTCCGTGCCCGGGGAGGGGTTCGGATCGGGCCCGGGGTCCGCGCCCTGCTCGGCCAGCTCGTCCACGGCGGCGGTGGCATTGATGATACCCGTGCCGCAGGAGTCGCGGTCGCAGTTGCTCAGGGGTGTGGAGGTGCTCTGCAGCAGGGTGGTGGCCTCCTCGGTCGTGAGCGACGGTTTGATGGCCCGGAGCAGCGCGATCGTGCCGGCGACGTGCGGGGCGGCCTGGCTGGTGCCCATCATGTAGCCGTAGGCGGGCTCCTGCGGGGTGGTCTCGGACCTGTCGACGGTGGAGGCGATGCCGTCATCGGTGTTCGGGTCGCCGCCCGGGGCCGATACGTCGACGACGGAGCCGTAGTTCGAGTAGAAGGACCGGGCGCCCGTGGAGCCGGTGGCGCCGACGGTGATGACGTTCTGGCATCCCGCGGGGGCCACGCCGCCCGCGTCCACGTCCTCGTTGCCGGCGGCGGCGACGATGATCGAGCCGCGCTCGACGGCGGCGTCAATGGCCTTCTGGTAGAAGGCCGGGCAGGTGCCCGTGCCGCCGAGACTCATATTGATGACCTGGGCGGGGTTGTCGTTGTCCGGGACGCCGTTGACGTGCCCGCCCGACGCCCAGGTGAGGGCGTCGATGATGTCAGTGGACGTGCCGCCGCAGCGGCCCAGGGCGCGCACGGGCAGGATTCTGGCGTTGGGGGCGACGCCGGCCACGCCCCTCTCATTGTTCGTGCTCGCGGCGATAATGCCGGCGACGTGGGAGCCGTGCCAGGACGAGGGCCGGGCCTCGGAGCCCTGGTAGCAGACGTCGGCGTCGGCGCTGTCGCCGTTGTCGGACGGGTCCGCGTCGCGGCCGTCGTCGTCGCGGGAGATCCAGGGGTCGGAGATGAAGTCGTAGCCGGGCAGGAGGTTGTTCTCCAGGTCCGGGTGGGTGGACAGGACGCCGGAGTCGATGACGGCGACCGTGACGTCCTGGCCGGTGGACCGCGACCAGGCCCCGGTGGCGTTGATGCTGTAGGAGTCGGAGGTGAGGCTCCACTGGCGGGAGAAGTACTTGTCGTTGGGGGTTTCGGGCACCGTGTCGCCCAGGGCCGTCATGTGCAGGTCCGTCTCGACGGCTTCGATGCCGTCCGCGGCCCCGAGCGTGGTGATGAACTCCTTGACCTGGTCGGCGGTGAGGTTCTCGCTCAGGGAGATGCCCGCCATGCCCAGGGAGTGGGCGGTGACGGACTCGATCGTGACGGAGAATTTGCCGGCGGCGGCGACCAGGGCCTGCCGGTCCTCCTCGGGCAGGGAGTCGATGATGTTCGTGCCGTAGGCCTGAGCGGACTTGATGACGGAGGCGGCCGGCGATCCGTCGGAGTAGGTGACGACGAAGCTGTTGCTGCTGGTGTTCGCCGCGGCGGGCGCGGCGTCCTGCTTGGGCGTCAGCACATCGTCGTCGTGCCTGAAGACGCCGGTGAGCGCTGCGATGCCGACGGCGGCCAGGGCGACGACGACGATGGAGATGGTGACGATCAGGACTGGTCGTCTATGAGGCTTCGTACCCATGAGATGGCTTTCGGTGAGTGGGACGGTCCCGGGACGGGGTCGTCTCCGGGCTGGAGCACGATGAGTGTGGCACGGAACCACGGGGGGAAGGCCCCTGCATCCGTAGGCAGAGGTCCCCATGCCCACCCCGCCCCGCCCGCGGTCGGTCGGGCGATCCGGCGTCCGCCGTCCGACTCCCCGCCGGGAGGATCCGCCAGGGGCCGGAGCCCGGGCGGGCCGCCATCGTCGGTCCGCCCGAGTCGCGCCCGCGCGGGGTCGGCGCCCGGGCGGGGTCGGCGCCCGGGCGGGATCGGAACGGTCTTGCTGGAGCCGGGGGCCGGCGGGTCGTAGGGTTGACAGGGCGGTCGTCGCAGCCCCGATCCTCGTGACTCAGGAGAGCAGATGATGTACGACAGCAGCGACCTGACGGAGCTTCTCGCCCTCGCCCTGGGGGCGGTCCGGGCCGGGGCCCGCCTCGCCCTCGATCCCGGGCAGGCTCTGCGGATCGAGACCAAGCGCAACCGCAACGACGTCGTCACGCAGGTCGACCGCGCCGTCGAGGCGCTCATGGCGCGGCGCCTGGCCCCCACCGGCTATCCGTTGGTCGGGGAGGAGGGGCACACGGCCGACGGCTGGGCCGGTCGCGTGTGGGTGCTCGACCCGATCGACGGGACCCTCAACTACATCGCCGTCCACCGGCACTGGGCGATTTCGCTGGCGCTGGTGGAGGACGGACGGCCCGTGGCGGGCGTCGTGGCGGATCCGGTGGACGACCGGGTCTACACCGCCGTCGTCGGGGCCGGCGCGCGCGTGAGGCGCCTCTTCGCCGAGTCCGACGCCGGCGCCGAGCTGGCGCGGATCGCCGACGTTCCGCTGGCGGACGGCATTGTCATCGCCCATTTGCACGGTCTTGAGGAGGTGCCCCGGCTCGCCCGGATCATCGAGGGCACTCGGGGTCTGCGCTGCTACGGGGCGGCGGCCCTGGAGATGGTGGAGGCGGCGGCCGGTCGGGCGGGGGCGGTCGTGCACACCGGTCTCCAGCCGTGGGACGTGGCCGCCGGGGCGCTTCTGTGCGCCGAGACCGGCACGGTTGTCACGCGTCTGAACGGGGAGGAGCTGGACGTGCGCGAGCCCGGCTCGCTGCTGGTGGGGACGCCGAGTGCCCACGCCGAGATGCTCCGGCGGCTGGCCGGGGCCCGGCCCGGGGTCTGATCCGGGGTCCGGCCCTGGGACCGACGCCCTCCGCCCCGGCCTTTTCGCCTCCGCGGCGGGCCCGACCGGCGCCGACCCCGGCGGCGCCGGTCGCGGGCTCCTTGGTCCGTCACCGCCGGTCGGAACGGCCGGGTCGAGGCGGTTGCCCGGATGTCCACAGCCTGTGGATAAGTGTGTGCCTCGTGTGCCGTTTCCGCCGGTTTCGGTGAGGTGGTGGGGGAAAGCGGGCGGGCCGGTACGGAGATTCGTACCGGCCCGCCCGCTTCAGGGAGGACCGCCGGAGTTCCCGGACGCCGCCCCTCAGGGATTCATCGAGGCGGACGCGCTGAAGAACTCCGGCGGTTGATATGGGGAAGCGTCATCACTGATGACGGGGGAATATCACCAACGACGCAGGAAACGCCACGGATTCCACGGGAAGGGGTTGAACATGGCCATGATGGGCTCCTTTAGAAGGGGGTACTTTCAACAAGACGTATCGTGCAATGAGGTGATAACTAGTTCATCGGTCAATTGACCGAACCGGCCGGACGAAGGTCAGACAAGCCGGTTGCGCAGAGCGTGGACAACGGCGCCCACGCGGTCGTGCACGCCCAGCTTGGCGATGAGGGTGGACACGTGCGTCTTGACGGTCGCCTCACTCAGACCCAGGCGGTGGGCGATCTGCTTGTTGGACAGGGCGTCCACCATGAGGGTGAGGACCTCGTGCTCGCGCGGGGAGAGCGTGACGCCGGGCGGCAGGGCGTTCGGAGAGGGCTTGCTCGGCGCGACCCCGACCGGTTGCAGCAGGTGCGGCGCGACATCCCCGTCATTTGTCTGACGTCTGCTGATGATGGCGGAGGAGGTGGGTGAGAGCACCATGTTTCCGGCCGCGACGTGCCGGATGGTGGTGGCCAGGGCGGAGACTGGGTCCTCCTTGGCGATGAAGCCGCGCACCCCGGCGGCCAGGGCGCGATCGAGGATGGCGTCGGCGACGAAGGTGGTGAGAATGAGAATGGCCAGTTCGGGGCGGTCCTCGTGAAGGGCCTCCGCCAGGGCGATGCCGTCGAGCCGGGGCATTTGGATGTCGAGGAGGAGGACCTCGACGGGGTTGTCCGGCGCCTGCAGGGCGGCCAGGGCCTCCTCGCCGTCGCGGGCCGACCAGACGATGCGAACGTCCTCGGTGGTGGCCAGGAGGTCGGTCAGGGTGTGGCGGACCAGGGCGTCGTCGTCCGCGAGTCCGACGTTGATCATGCAGTCTTCTCCAGGGGTGTGGGATGGGTTCGGGGTGTGGGGAGCGGAATGGTGGCGGTGGTGATCCACGCGTTGTCCTCGGCCAGGGTGGTCAGGGTGCCGTCGATGGCGGCCAGGCGCTCGCGCATGCCGAGCACCCCGACGCCCGAGCGGGGCAGGCGCGGCACCGCCGAGCCCACGCCGTTGGTGGTGACGAGCCGGATGACCTCCGGACCCAGGCTGAGGGTCACGGTGACGGGGCTGGCCGGGTCGCCGTGACGGATGATATTGGCGCTCATCTCCCGGGCCACGCGCGAGAGGGTCGTCGCCTGGAGGCGGCTGGGGCGCGCCTCGCCCAGGCACCGGTAGGTCACCTCGAAGCCGGCGGCGGTGATGTCGTCGCTGATGACCCGGATGGCCTCGCCCAGGTCGGTGACCGCATGGCCGAGCCCGGTGGAGGTCTCAATCGATCGGCCGAGGGCCGGTTCGGTCTGGCGCAGGGTGCGCAGGAGGAGGCGCAGCTCGTGGAGGGCGTCGGAGGCGGTGGACTCCAGGGCCATGAACTCCTCGCGGACCTCCGGGGGGTAGCTCGCGTCCGTGGCGGCCCGCTGGGCGCGCAGGGCGGTCTGGGACATGGAGTAGGCGACGAGGTCGTGCATCTCCCGGGCGATCTCCAGGCGCATGTCCTCCAGCCGGGCGGCGGCGCGCTGGGAGTCGGCCAGCCGGGCGGCCTCCGTGGCGCGCAGGAGGATCCCGGTGGGGAAGAACGCGAGCGCCATGAAGACGAAGAAGAGGAAGGAGTACACGCCGTCCATGGGAGCGGCGAGGACGGCGATCTTCAGCAGCAGGGCCAGCAGGCTCACCAGGGTGATGGTCAGGCCGGGCCAGAACCTCAGGAACCGGCCCAGGAAGATGAAGAAGGCGGCCTTGGTCATCAGCATATTGGTGACGTGGGCGTTCGGGAGGGCGAGCATCACGAGCCACAGCAGCAGGTAGGCGGCGGCGCCGGGAGCAGGGCGCAGGGGGGTCGCCATGAGCACGGCGAGGGCGAGCACCATGCAGGTGAGGTCGGCCGGCGTGACCGCCGATCCCGTCTGCATGATGTTAACTACGAGGTTCGCGATCCCGGCGATCGCCCCGATGGCGATGTAGGCGCGCCGCCCCGGCGGTCCGCCGGAGGGGCCGGTCAGGGCCGTCCGGATGTTGGCCGCCAGGGAGGCGCGGATCACGTGCAGTGCGCTCACCTTGTTCTCCCGTCGAAGCACCAATGGCTGGGAGCAACCTTAACAAGAGGCAACGAAAGGCTGGAGGCGGTGCGCCCCGCGAACTCGCGGGCGGTGCCCGAACCCGTCCCGGCGGCCGGTGTCATGGGCGTCATGGGGCCGCGGAGGGACGGCGCCGCACGACGAATTGTCCAAATCGTGTTCGGATGCCCCAGCATGACGAGGTTGCGGATGACGGTGAACGGCGTTCAGATGCGGCCGGTGGACAGGAGGGATCCCCACCAGCCGTAGGGGATCTCGAGGTCGCGCCTGGCGGCGAGCTCGGCCAGGGCCCAGCTCTTGCCCGTCAGGCGGGCCAGTCCGAC
>ERZ772973.976-NODE-976-length-11363-cov-2.89954_pt1 | contig 11363 bp, 10 predicted proteins | sample MGYA00580672_ERZ772973 | MGnify/ENA primary metagenome ERZ772973 (study PRJEB29015, sample SAMEA2737938) | human oral metagenome | biome: human oral; feature: human-associated habitat; material: dental | place: China | collected 2152 ... | reverse complement strand
ATGGAGACAACTCAATTATAGCCATCAACACCCGTGCGCAGGCGCCTCGCGTGCCCGACCGCGCCGCCCCCGAAGGCCTCGAAGCCAAGTGGGGTGAGGCCTGGGAAAGCCAGGGCACCTACGCTTTTGACCGCAGCGCCACGCGCGAGCAGGTGTACTCGATCGACACTCCCCCGCCGACGGTATCCGGCTCCCTGCACATCGGCCATGTTTTCTCCTACACGCACACCGACGTCGTGGCCCGCTACCAGCGCATGATCGGCAAGTCCGTGTTCTACCCGATGGGGTGGGACGACAACGGTCTGCCCACCGAGCGCCGCGTGCAGAACTACTTCGGCGTGCGCGTGGATGCGACGCTGCCGTACGACCCCGACTTCGAGCCCCCGCACGTGGGCGGCGACGGTAAGTCGATCAAGGCTCGCGACCAGAAACCGATTTCTCGTAAGAACTTCGTGGAGCTGTGCGAGCGCCTCACCCAGGAGGACGAGGCTCAGTTCGAGGCGCTGTGGCGCTACCTGGGCCTGAGCGTGGACTGGAAGCAGAACTACCAGACGATCGGCGCGCGTGCACGCAAGGTCGCCCAGGCCGCGTTCCTGCGCAACCTGGCGCGCGGCGAGGCCTACCAGGCCGAGGCCCCTGGCCTGTGGGACGTCACCTTCCAGACGGCGGTCGCCCAGGCTGAGCTGGAGAGCCGCGAGTACCCGGGCTTCTACCACCGCCTGGCCTTCCACATCACGGACGCCGAGGCCGCCGCGAAGGCTGCCGCCGCCGGCGCGCCCGTCGAGGACGGCGCCGACGTGTGCATCGAGACGACGCGTCCCGAGCTGCTGGCCGCCTGCGTCGCCCTGATCGCCCACCCAGACGACGAGCGCTACAAGCCGCTGTTCGGCACGACGGTCGCCTCCCCCGTGTACGGCGTCGAGGTGCCGATCCTGCCTCACCCCGAGGCGGAGATGGACAAGGGCGCAGGCATCGCCATGTGCTGTACCTTCGGCGACACGACCGACATCGACTGGTGGCGTGACCTGGAGCTGCCGTTGCGCGCGATCCTGCGCAAAGACGGCCGCATCATCACCGAGACCCCCGAGTGGATCACGACCGACGCGGGCCGCGCGGCATTCGAGGAGATCACCGGTAAGACGACGTTCTCGGCGCGCGAGGCCGTGGTGGCCGCCCTGCGCGAGTCCGGCGAGCTGAAGGGCGAGCCGACCAAGACGATGCGTCAGACGAACTTCTTCGAGAAGGGCGATAAGCCCCTGGAGATCGTGACCTCGCGCCAGTGGTACATCCGTAACGGTGGCCGCGCGTGGACGAACCCGGCCTCGGGCAAGGATCTGAACGAGGAGCTCATTGGGCGTGGCCGCGAGCTGGAGTTCCACCCGGACTTCATGCGCGTGCGCTACGAGAACTGGGTGAAGGGCCTGAAGGGTGACTGGCTGGTGTCGCGCCAGCGCTTCTTCGGTGTGCCGTTCCCGCTGTGGTACCGCGTGGATGCGGACGGCCAGGTGAACTACGACAACATCATCACCCCGTCTGAGGCTGCCCTGCCGGTAGATCCGTCGACGGACGTGCCGGAGGGCTTCACGGAGGATCAGCGCGGCGTGGCCGGCGGCTTCGTGGGCGAGCTGGACATCATGGACACGTGGGCGACGTCCTCGCTGTCCCCGCAGCTGGCCTGTGGCTGGCTGGATGACGAGGACCTGTTCGCTCGCACGTACCCGATGGATCTGCGCCCGCAGGGCCAGGACATCATTCGTACGTGGCTGTTCTCCACCGTGGTGCGCGCGGACCTGGAGTTCGGCGCGCTGCCGTGGAAGCACGCGGGCCTGTCGGGCTGGATCCTGGATTCGGACCACAAGAAGATGTCGAAGTCCAAGGGCAACGTCGTGACCCCGATGGGCATCCTGGAGAAGTACGGTTCGGATGCCGTGCGTTACTGGGCGGCGTCGGCTCGCCTGGGCCTGGATGCGGCGTTCGACGAGCAGCAGATGAAGATTGGTCGCCGCCTGGCGATCAAGGTGCTGAACGCGTCGAAGTTTGCGCTCACGATGGGCGGCGAGGGCGCGGCGATCGATCTGGATCCGGCGCTGGTGACGGTGCCGCTGGATCGTTCGGTGCTGGCTGCGCTGGCTTCCGTCATCGACGAGGCCTCGGCTGCGCTGGCGTCCTACGAGCACTCTCGCGCACTCGAGGTCACGGAGTCCTTCTTCTGGACGTTCTGCGACGACTACCTGGAGCTGGTCAAGGAGCGCGCCTACAACCGTGACGGCGCGTGGGACGAGGCCTCGGCCGCGTCTGCCCGTGCGGCTCTGGCGATCGTCATCGACAACGTCGTGCGCCTGCTGGCCCCCTACCTGCCGTACGTGACGGAAGAGGTGTGGAGCTGGTACCGCGAGGGCAGCGTGCACACCGCCCCGTGGCCGGTGGTGGCGGACCTGGCTGGCGTCGAGGGGGATCCCTCGGTGCTCGAGGCCGCGTCCTCCGCTCTGATCGCGCTGCGTCGCGTCAAGTCTGAGGCCAAGGTGTCGCCGCGTACGCCGTTCCTGGCGGTGACGGTGCGTGCCCCGCAGGCTCAGGTCGAGGCCCTGGAGTCCGTGAAGGGCGACCTGGAGGCCGCATCGAAGGCCGTGGGCGCCCTGACCGTGGCTGCCTCCGATGACGCTGAGGCCACCGAGGCCGTCGTCGAGTCCTTCGAGCTGGGCGAGGCTCCTGCGAAGCGCAAGGGCTGAGCGTTAGGCTGCTGGGGGCCGCCCGTGGAACACCACGGGCGGCCCCATTGTCTGTCTCCAGCGCCGAAAGACACAGCGCTATGCGCGGCTGATCTGCACGTTGACGACCTAGGGTGAAGCCATGGCAATCAAGACGCTCGACGAGTTCCTCGCGACCATCCCCGACGACGACAATCGGGCGCGGATGGTGGAGGTTTTGGATTGGGTAGCGCAGCACTACCCGGAGCTAGAGCTGCGGATCGCCTGGAACCAGCCGATGTTCACCCACCACGGGACATACATCATTGGGTTCTCGGCCGCGTCCAAGCACATGGCGATGGCCCCCGAGCGCGCCACCATGATCGGCTTCGAACCGGTCATGCGCGAGCGAGGCTCGGACTTCGAAAAGATGTTCGCCCGCCAGCCCTGGAACAAGCCCTTCGACTACGGACTCCTCGACGCCTTCATCCAGCACCAGCTCACCGAGAAGAAGGACATCACGTCCTTCTGGCGCCCGAAGTCATGAACATGCCACCACGGAACAACACGCAAGCTCCTAACAACTTGTACAATTAGTACATGTCAACCGCTACACTCTCCGACTTTCGTCAAAACCAGGCTCAGTACATCGCCGCAGCACAAGTCGAACCCGTCGAGCTCCGTTCGCGCGGCGCACAGACCCGCGCGGTCTTGGTCTCCCCCGCTTTCTACGAAGAGGCTATCGCTGCCCTCGAAGCGCGGCGGGAAGCCCGCGAGCGCGAGGAATACGAGACGTGGCTCCGTGAGAATGCTCTACCCGCCCTCGAACACTACCTTGAGCACCCGGAAACTGAGCACACTCTCGATGAGATGACGGCTGCATGGGGACTGAAATAGTGGCACCCCAACGACGCCTTACGATTGGCGATACTGCATACCATGACCTCGTCAACTTTCGCGGCGAGCTCCTGACCCTCACCGGCTCAGAACAGACAACTGATGCTTACCTCACTGCCCTACGCGATTTTCTGTCCCGTCTCGCTGAGTTCCCTCATCGCGGTGAAGCGCGTCCCGATCTTCACCCGTCAATCCGGGCTATAGGTTTTCGCCAGCGGCTTCGCATCGTTTTCGCCGTGATGGAGGATCAGGTGCTGGTACTCGCCGTGCAATCTGCGAGGCAAGGGCGAGTTACCCTTCCCGAATCTGTCTATCAGTTCCTTGAGCCCCTTGACGGCGAAGTCAGGTAGCACAAACAGCATCCTCAGTTTGAGAGTTTCACTCCCCCACCCTACGGGCGCGTAGGATAGGGGAAGCAACAGCTGCGCCGCTGGCCCCGTCCCGCGGCGCTCACCGCCCAGCGACCAGGGAGCAGACATGACCGCCGAAGAAACCCCGGCCTCGTCCAACGACGACGAGACGACGCAGGCGCAGACGACCACCGAAGCCCTCGAGTGGCACGCCCCCGTCCTCGTGCGCATCGATGAGCACACGACGATCCCCCACCTGCTCAAAGAACGCGTGCAGCGCGGCGCCACCCGCCCGCTCATCCTGCGCAAGATCGGCATCGGCGACACGTGGCGCTCCATCACGGCGCGCGAGTTCTACGACGAGGTCCACGCCGTCGCCGCCGGCCTCATCGCGCGGGGCCTCGAGCCCGGCGACAGGGTCGCGATCATGAGCCGCACCCGCTACGAGTGGACGCTCCTCGACTTCGCCTGCTGGGCGGCCGGCCTCGTCCCCGTGCCCATCTACGAGACCAGCTCGATCGACCAGGTCGCCCACGTCCTCGTCGACGCGGACGTCAACCTCATCATCACCGAGACCGTGTCCATGGCGGAGATCGTGCGCGCGGCAGCCGAGAGAGAAAAGCGCGCCAACACGCACGTCCTCTCCCTGGACTCCGAGGCCATCGACACCCTCATCGCCGACGGCGCGGCCACCCCGCGCGAGCGCGTCCTCGCCCGCTCCGACGCCCTCACGAAGGACGACATCGCGACCATCGTCTACACATCGGGCACGACGGGCACGCCCAAGGGCACGGTCCTGAGCCACGAGAACTTCACGAACCTGTGCCTGAACGCCCACTCGTGGATGCCGGAGATCGCGGCAGGCAAGGACTCGCGCCTGCTCCTCTTCCTGCCCCTGGCCCACGTGTTCGCGCGCTTCCTGCAGGTCTTCCAGATCAGCGGCAACGGAGTCCTCGGCCACGCCTCCAACATCAAGAACCTCCTCAACGATCTGGCATCGTTCAAGCCGAGCTACCTCCTGGTCGTCCCACGCGTTCTGGAGAAGATCTACAACTCGGCGGACACGAAGGCATCCGGCCCCAAGCGCAAGATCTTCCGCTGGGCGGCCAAGGTAGCGATCGCATACTCGCGCGCTCTCGATACCGACGAGGGGCCCAGCGCCTCCCTCCAGGCCCAACACGCGCTCGCCGACAGGCTCGTCTACCAGCAGATCATCCGCTTGGTGGGCGGCAACGCGGACTACATCGTGTCGGGCGGCGCGCCCCTTGCGACCTGGTTGGCCCACTTCTACCGCGGCGTCGGCATCCCCGTCCTGGAGGGCTACGGACTCACCGAAACGGTTGGCCCGGTCTCGGTGAATACTCCTCGCCTGTCCAAGATCGGCACCGTGGGTCCTGCACTGCCTCCCATGTCCTTCAAGATCAGCGACGAGGGCGAGATCCTCCTCAAGGGCTCGAGCGTCTTCCAGCGCTACCACAACGACCCGGGCGCCACGGCCGCCTGCTTCACCGAAGACGGATGGTTCCGCACGGGCGACCTGGGGTCCCTGGACCGCGACGGCTACGTGTCGATCACGGGCCGCGCGAAGGAGATCATCGTGACGGCCGGCGGCAAGAACGTCGCGCCCGCGGCGCTGGAAAACCCGATGCGCTCCCACCCTCTCATATCCCAGGTCCTCGTCGTGGGCGACCAGAGGCCCTTCGTCGCCGCGCTCATTACCCTGGACGCGGAGATGCTACCCGATTGGCTCGCCGCCCACTCCCTGCCTCCGATGAGCGTGGCCGAGGCGGCCACGAACGTCGAGGTCCTGGCCTCCCTGGAGAAGGCGGTCGCCTCGGCGAACGAGCACGTCTCGCGCGCCGAATCGATCCGCAAGATCAAGGTCCTCACGACCGACTTCACGGAGGCCAACGGTCTGCTGACACCCTCCCTGAAGGTCAAGCGCCTGGAGGCCACGCGCCGCCTCGCGCCGATTATCGATGAGATCTACGGCGGTCCCGTGCAGGACTGACGCACGCACGACCGAGACGCCCTCGAACGAGGCCGTGGCCGGCTCGCGCTCCCCCGCGAAGGAGACGGGGGGTGGCGAGCCGGCCACGGCTTTATCGGATGGGCTCTCCTACTGCGAGGCGAGCGCCGCGGTAGGCGGCGTGCGGGCCGCTCGGATCGCGGGGTAGAGCCCGGCGACGGCGCCGATGAGGAGAGTGGCGCCCAGGCCTGCGGCGATCACCCACCAGTGCAGGGTGGGAGGCCAGCCGTAGACGTAACACATGCCCCAGGTGACGCCCGCACCGATGAGGCATCCAGCGAGTCCTCCAAGGAAGGACAGGAGCAGTGCTTCGGCCAGGAACTGAACGGTGATGTGGCCGCGCTTGGCACCCAGGGAGCGGCGCAGGCCGATCTCCTTGCGGCGTTCCAGCACGGAAATAATCATCGTGTTTGCCACGCCGATGCCGCCCACGAGCAGGGCGATCGAGCCGACACCTGCGAGCAGGGTCGTCAGGGTCTGGTCGGCCGCGTTCTGGGCGGCCAGTGCGTCGGAGGGGCGCGAGACCTTCAGGCCGGTGGCCCCCTGCGGGGCCAGAGTCGGACCCAGGAGCTCTCGCACCGTCTCAACCTGGGCCTCGGTGGAGCGCTCGTAGATAGTCGTGGGCGTCTTGCCTGCATCGAAAAGCGAGTTCGCGGCGGGCACGCCGATCAACGCGGCGTTGTCGAGTTCCTCGGCCAGGGGCGCGTGTTCCATAATGCCCAGGACCGTGAAGGAGCGCCCTCCGAGCCACACCTGGGTGCCCGGCTCGACGACGCCGAGGAGCGCGGCGGCCTTCGAGCCCAGGACGACGCCCGGGTAGCGAGCGGTGGCATCATTGAGCCAAGACCCGCTCTTCATGGTGCCCGAAATGACCTTGAGTAGGTTCGTATCGGCCGCCATCGTGAGGATACCACCGGTTGCGTTAGGGTCTGACAGTCGCGAACGGTACACGGAGATGCCGTTGAGCGTCGAGGTCGAAGCCGCGTCGGTCACGCCCGGGATCATACGGACTCGTCCCACGGAGTCTTCGGGTAGGATCAGATCCTGGCCACTCAGGTCAGCCCCGCTGCGCGCGGTCAGCATGTTCGTTCCCAGCGCCCGCAGCTGCTCTTGCAAGCGAGCCTGCGAGGATGCTGACACGCCGACAACGCCGACCATCGCCGCAATGCCGATCGCGATGCCCAGGGCCGAAAGGATTGCTCGCATGGGCCGGGCACGCAGCCCGGTCAGGCCGAGGCGAGCAACGTCGGAGGCGCGCAGCGCGGAACGGCCGGCTCCCGAATTCTTCTTACTCGTCATGGCCACCTCCCGGGTGCGCAGAGTCGGAAACGATCTCGCCATCACGGATGGCGATCTGGCGAGGCAGCGACGCTGCCAAGTCGTTGTCGTGAGTGATCACGATGATGGTGGTGCCGGCATCGTTGAGCTCTCGCAACAGCTCAACGATCGAAGCACCCGAACGCGAGTCGAGATTGCCGGTAGGCTCATCAGCCAACAGCAGGGCTGGGTGGCCGATGATGGCCCTGGCGATAGCGACCCTCTGGCGTTCGCCGCCCGACATCTGGTGGGGCTTGTGGTCCATGCGGTGCCCCAGCCCCACGCGGGTCAAGGCTTCGCGGGCCGCCTCACGCCGCTTGGCTCGCGGCACGCCCCGGTAGAGCAGGCCGTCAGCGACGTTATCCAGGGCGGACACGCCGGCCGTGAGGTGGAACTGCTGGAACACGAACCCAATCAGGGAGGAGCGCACGCCCGACAGTTCGGTGTCTCGCAGGGAGGACACGTCCGTGCCGTTGATGCACACGCTTCCCGAGGTGGGCCGATCCAGCGTTCCGATCAGGTTGAGCAGGGTGGATTTACCAGAGCCCGAGGGGCCCACGATGGCGACGAACTCGCCCTCGTCGACGCTCAGGGATACTCCGTTGCAGGCGTGCACGGGCGGCGAGCCAAACGACCGGTGCACGTCGGTCAGTTGCAGAATGTGGCTCATCGGTTGGGCACCACCACGCGCTGGCCTTCGGCGATCTCATCGCCGCTCACTTCGACGCGGTCACCCGCGAACAGGCCGACGGTGACGGGAACCCGACGAACTCCGCCCTTCTCATCCACGACCTCGACTCCGAACTGGTCGGTGCTGAGAGCAACGAGGGCACCCAAGGGCACGGACAGGACACCCTTGCGGGTCTCAGAGGTCAGGCCCAGGGAGACGGAGGCCTCCTGGAAGCCTTCCAGGGCGGAGGTGTCATCTGGGGTGACGGTGATCGGGATGATCCTCTCCTTATTCGTCTCCTTGCTGCCTTCTTCGCTTTCCTTCTCACGGGGCGGTTCCACGGAGGTGATCGTCCCGGTCGTTGTCGTCGCCGAACCGGGTAGGCGCACGGTGACGGAATTGCCGACGACGCCGAGCGCCTGGTCGGAGAGCTTCAGGTTCGCGGAAATCACCTGACGCGAGGACGAGGCAGTGAACAGCTCCGTCTCCATCGTGGCGCTGGTGCCGACGCGGGCCTTAAGCGCACCGATGCGCAGGTCTTCAGGGGCGAAGAGCACGGTGCCCAGCGGCAGGGAGCCACTTTGGGGCAGAGTAAGCGCCTTCTGCCACTTCTTGATCGCCGCGATCGTATTCCAGTCGAAGTGGGCGTTGGGGGTGGCTTCGAAGTAGCCGAGCTCCGACAGCGCGGTCTCCAGCTGTCGCACGTCCTCACCGTCGCTCATGCCCTCCTCGAACGCGCGCCAGGCGGGGGTGGCGCCGTGGAGCAAATAGGTGTTGTTCCCGGCGACCGTGTACACGTGTGAACCCTGGGTGAGGGTTGTACCGGGCGTGGGCAGGGCTGTGACGACGCCATCAAAGGCGCTCTTGAGGGTGTAGGAGTCGGCGTAGTGGAGGGACCCCTGGACGGTGGTCTCACCGACCAGGTCTCCGCGGGTGACGGTCGCGGTGGCACCGTTAAAGGACTGCGGGGCATCGGCCTCGGCTTGAGCGCCCGAGCAGGCCGACAGGGTCATTCCCGCGACCGCCACCATCGCTAGTGCTGCGGCGACGCGTGGGGTGCGTAGACAATTCACTTCGCGCCTCCGGGGTTACCGAAGCACTTGTTGAGAGCATCCTGCGGGATGTCCTGGATGTTGACGCCCTTGCCCGGCTCGGGGTCCTTCACGTCGTAACCAAGATCGCGCAGGCACTGGGCGCCCTTGACGAGGGCTTCGCGTCCATTCGGATCCTTCGTCAGATCGTCGTCGCCCGTCAGACCCGACACCTTCGTCATGCACTCGTTGAGTGCCGAATTGAAAGCATCGGAGTTGTCCTTGATCTGCTCGGGCGTCAGCCCGGTGTCGGGAACGTCGAAGCCCTTCTCACGCATGCACTGAGCGAAAACCAGGTTGGGGTCGTTGCTGGCCGCGTTGGTGGCCGCCGAGCTTGGGCTCTTAGTGCTGGAGGCGGACGAGCCGGTCGAGCCGGTCGAGCCGCATGCGCTGAGGGCTGCTGCCAGGGTGATGGCGATGACGGCGAGGGCGCTCGTCTGGGCGCGATTCTTCATCGAAAACTCCTTGTGGACTACTGTTGGGCTGTGGTTCTCACTGCCTGGATATATTAGAGATCACAACCCTGAAAGGTACCTGAAAACTATCCGGGAGCGCGCGCAGAGTTTCATCAGACAACCTGGAAGTTGACGAGGCTGAGGCTGAGCACTCGCCCGGCGTGCGTTTTAGAGGCGCGAACCCTCGTCGTATTCGGCCTTAATATCTTCGTGGTGGCGGATGACCTCGCGGACCATGAAGCCCAGGAACTTCTCGGCGAAATCGGGGTCGAGGCCGGAGGAAGCCGCCAGGGTACGCAGGCGCTCGACCTGGCGGGCCTCGCGGTCCTGGTCGGCGGGAGGCAGGTCCAGGCGGGCCTTGATGTGCCCGACGCGCTGGGTGCAGCGGAAGCGCTCAGCAAGGATGTGCACGAGGGCAGCGTCGATGTTGTCGATCGTTGCGCGAGCCTCCGCCAGCTCGGCGGGAATACCGCTCACGCCCAGGTCCGCCGAAGCGGCCACCGAGGCCTCGTCACGCTGTGCCATTGTTCCTCCCCTAGGGTCTCAACTGACCCCAGTGTAGCGGGCGAACTCAGGCGCTGCGCTTGCCTTCCGATGAGGGCTCCGGGTAGAGCTCGGCGGGGCCAACCCCCTCGACCAGGTCGCGGGTGACGACCACGCGAGCGACGTCATCGCGGCTGGGCAGCTCGAACATGAGGTCCGACAGGGTCTGCTCCATGATCGAAGACAGGCCACGGGCACCCGTCTTGCGCTCGTTGGCGCGCGCCGCGATCGCCAGCAGGGCCTCGTGCGTGAACTCCAGGTCCATATTGTCCAGCTCGAAAAGGTGCTGGTACTGGCGCACGAGCGAGTTCGACGGCTCGGTGAGGACTCGAACGAGGTCCTCCTCCGTCAGCTCCTTCGTGGAGGTCAGGATGGGCAGGCGGCCGATGAACTCGGGGATCATGCCGAACTTGTGCAGGTCCTCGGCGGACACGGCCTCGTAGAGGTCGCCCATCTCCGAGGCGCTCTTCAGCTCCGAGCCGAAGCCCGTGGAGCGGCGGCCCAGGCGGGCCTTCACGATGTCCTCGATGCCCGCGAAGGCGCCGGCGGCGATGAAGAGGATGCCGGAGGGGTCGATCTCCAGGAACTGCTGGTGGGGGTGCTTACGACCGCCCGTGGGAGGCACGGAGGCGACCGTGCCCTCGATGATCTTCAGGAGGGCCTGCTGGACGCCCTCACCCGACACGTCGCGGGTGATCGAGGCGTTCTCAGCCTTACGGCCGATCTTGTCGATCTCGTCGACGTAGATGATGCCCTTCTCGGCCTTCTTGATATCGCCGTCGGCCTCCTGGATGAGACGCAGGAGGATATTCTCCACGTCCTCGCCCACGTAGCCGGCTTCAGTCAGAGCGGTCGCGTCCACGATCGCGAAAGGCACGTCAAGGAGGCGGGCGAGGCAGCGCGCCAGGTGGGTCTTGCCCGTGCCCGTGGGGCCCAGCAGCAGGATGTTGGACTTGGTGCCCAGCATGTCCTCAGCATTGCCGGCATCGCGCGAGCGCACGCGCTTGTAGTGGTTGTAGACGGCCACCGACAGGGCGCGCTTGGCACGGTCCTGACCGATCACCCACGTGTTCAAGAATTCGTTGATTTCGCGCGGCTTCGGCAGCGGTGTCGCCGACGAGGACGGCTGCTGAGAACCCAGTTCCTCTTCGATGATCTCGTTGCACAGCTCAATGCACTCGTCGCAGATATACGCGCCGGAGCCACCGATGAGCTTACGCACCTGCTTCTGGCTCTTCCCGCAGAAAGAGCACTTGAGTAGTTCCGCGCCATCAGTCAGACGAGCCACGAGACCTCCAAGGTGTTGAACGTTTTGCCGTTCGGT
>ERZ772973.974-NODE-974-length-11392-cov-76.0601_pt1 | contig 11392 bp, 7 predicted proteins | sample MGYA00580672_ERZ772973 | MGnify/ENA primary metagenome ERZ772973 (study PRJEB29015, sample SAMEA2737938) | human oral metagenome | biome: human oral; feature: human-associated habitat; material: dental | place: China | collected 2152 ... | reverse complement strand
GGGCAGGGCCAGCTCCGGGCCGGGCAGGACCGCGGCGCAGCGGGCCAGGGGCCGGGCCGCGGACAGCCACGCCCCCAGGTCCGGCGGGCCGGCCCCGGCGTCGTCGAGCACCTCGTGGACGGCGTCGGGCCCCTGGACGACGGCCAGGCCGTGGGAGGAGGGCAGGGGCGCCCACAGGGCCAGGAGGATGCTCACGGCGGGGCGCGAAGGGTCCACGTCCGAACCCTAACCCGGCGGGCCCCGCCCCCCGCGCGCGGGTGCGATTCGGGTCACGTCGGCGCGCTATGGTAGCGCCATGACCAGCGTGCTCCGCCTCGATGACGTCTCGCTCCACCGCGGGACCACCCGGATCCTGACCCATGTCACCTGGAGCGTCGACGAGGGGCAGTACTGGGTCCTGCTGGGGCCCAACGGCGCGGGCAAGACCACCATCGCGCGCATCGCCGCCGCCCGCCTGTTCCCCTCCGCGGGCACCGTCGAGGTCCTGGGCGAGCGCCTGGGGCGCGTCGACATCTCCGAGCTGCACCCGCGCATCGGCCTGTGCTCCTCGGCGCTGGCGCGCACCGTCATGGGCGGGGAGAGCGTGCTGTCCGTGGTCCTGTCCGCCTCCTACGGCAAGGTCGGGGTGTGGCGCGAGGAGTACGAGGACCTCGACGTCGAGCGCGCCCGCGCGCTGCTGGACGCCCTGGGCGCCGCGCCCCTGGCCCGGCGGCCCTGGGGGTCGCTGTCGTCGGGCGAGCGCAAGCGCGTGGAGATCGCCCGCGCCCTCATGCCCGACCCCGAGCTGCTCGTCCTCGACGAGCCCGCCGCGGGCCTGGACGTGGCCGGCCGCGAGCTGCTCCTGGCGGCCCTGAGCGAGATCATCGCCGCCCCCGGCGCGCCCTCGATGCTGCTGGTCACCCACCACCTGGAGGAGATCCCGGTGGGGTTCACCCACGCCCTGGCGCTGCGCGAGGGGATGGTGAGGGGGACCGGTCCCCTGGGCGGGGTCCTCACCGACGAGGTCATGTCCGATACCTTCGGCCTGCCCCTGGAGGTCGGCGCGGACAGGGGCCGCTACACCGCCCGGGGCCGGGGCCCGGTCTTCAAGGGCGCGCACGTGGCGCGGTAGGCGGTAGGCTCATATCCGTCCGGACGCCGTCCGGGCCCGCGAGTGGAAGGAGGCTCTCATGGCATGGCTGTGGTGGATCGGGGCGGCCCTCGTCCTGGGCGTGATCGAGACCCTCACCGTGGACCTGACCTTCCTCATGTTCGCCGGGGGGGCCGTGGGCGGCGCGATCGCCGCCGCCCTGGGCGCGTCCTTCCTGGCGCAGGCCATCGTCTTCGCCGTGGTGTCCACGCTGCTGCTGGCGGCGGTGCGCCCCTGGGCGAAGTGGCAGCTGCTGTCGACGACGCCCGATATGCGCACCAACGCCTCGGCCCTCATCGGCCGCGAGGCCACCGCCCTGACGGTGATCGACGAGCGGGGCGGGCGCGTGCGCCTGGGCGGGGAGGAGTGGAGCGCCCGGCTCGTCGACGAGGCGCGCACCGCCGCCCCGCCCGCCCACAGGGGCTATGCCGCGTCCGCACTGCCCGGCCCCACGCGCATCGAGCCGGGGGCGGATGTGCGGGTGACCGCCATCGACGGCGCCATCGCCGTCGTCGCCCCCCTGTGAACCGCAAGCACACTCAAATTCAAGGAGAGGCAGCCCCATGCCCAATGTCGAGACGATACTCCTCGTCGTCATCGGTCTCGTCGTCCTGTTCGTCGTCGTGGCGATGCTCCGGGCCGTGCGGATCGTGCCGCAGTCCTACGCGATCATCGTCGAGCGGCTGGGCAAGTTCCAGGCCGAGTACTTCGCCGGCCTGCACCTGCTGATGCCCTTCATCGACCGCGTGCGCACCACGGTCGACCTGCGCGAGCAGGTCGTCTCCTTCCCACCACAGCCCGTCATCACCTCCGACAACGTCCAGGTGAACATCGACTCGGTCATCTACTACCAGGTCACCGACCCCAAGCGGGCGACCTACGAGATCTCCAACTACCTCCAGGCCATCGAGCAGCTGACCGTCACCACGCTGCGCAATGTCATCGGCGCCATGGAGCTGGAGCAGACCCTGACCAGCCGCGACCAGATCAACGCCCAGCTGCGCGGCGTCCTGGACCAGGCCACCGGCCGCTGGGGCATCCGCGTGGCCAATGTGGAGCTGAAGTCCATCGACCCGCCCGCCTCCATCCAGGGCGCCATGGAGCAGCAGATGCGCGCCGAGCGCGACCGCCGCGCCGCCATCCTCACCGCCGAGGGCGTCAAGCAGTCCCAGATCCTCACCGCCGAGGGCGACAAGCAGTCGGCGATCCTGCGGGCCGAGGGCCAGGCCCAGTCCGCCATCCTCAAGGCCCAGGGCGAGTCGCGCGCGATCCTCCAGGTCTTCGACGCCATTCACCGCGGCAACGCCGACCCCAAGCTGCTGGCCTACCAGTACCTGCAGACCCTGCCCAAGATCGCCAACGGGACCAGCTCGAAGATGTGGATCGTGCCCACCGAGTTCACCGCGGCCCTGGACGGGATCGCCGGCGCGCTGGGCGGCAAGCCCCCGTCGCCCGGCTCGAGCCCCTTCGGCTCCGGCTCGGACGACGTCCGGGTCGACCTGTCGGGCATGAAGTCCGGCCTCGACATCGCCTCCGACCTGGCGGCCACCAACCTCCAGAACCCCGAGGAGGCCCTGGCCCAGGCCCGCGGCGAGGTCGAGTCCGCCTCCCAGGAGGCCTCCGACGACCGGCCCTCCTCCGACCACCGGGCCGCCTCCGACCGCCGCGCGGATCACCGGGCTGCCCCCGACCGCCGCGCGGACCACCGCGCCCCGGCCGCCTCCCCGGCCGACTCGTCGACCGATACGACGTCGCTGCCCACCACAAGCACCTACGGCCGCTACGGCTACCGGTCGGACGAGGGCGGCATCCCGCCCTCGGTGCCGCCCTTCCGCCGCGGCTGAGCGAGCGGCCCCGGACGCCTCCCGGAAGTGAGACGCGTCCCGAAGTTCGCGCACGGCGGGCGGGCCGTGACAAGGCCGCCCCGGCGGTCATAGTCTCCCCGCTGTGCTGTTCACGACCCTGCGTCACTACCTGGGCCCCTACCGGGGCTCGCTGCTGGCGGTCCTCGTGCTCAAGATCGTGGAGACGATCGCGGTCCTGTCGCTGCCCACCCTCAACGCGGACATCATCAACGACGGCGTCGTCGCCGGCGACACCGGCAGGATCTGGAGCCTGGGCGGCCTCATGCTCGCCATCACCGCCGTGCAGGGCGCGGTCGCGATCATCGGGACCCGCCTGAGCGCCAGGGCCGCGATGGGCCTGGGCCGGCGCATGCGCCGGGACATCTTCATCCACGTCCAGCGCTTCAACCCCGAGGAGGTCTCCCGGTTCGGGGCCCCCTCCCTCGTCACCCGCTCGACCAACGACATCCAGCAGATCCAGATGGTCGTCTTCATGGTCTGCGCCATGATGCTCATGGCCCCCATCATGCTCATGGGCGGGACCTTCATGGCGCTGCGCGTGGACGTGCCCCTGTCCGGCCTCATCCTGGTCCTCATCCCGCTCCTGCTCATCGTCGTCGGCGTCCTCCTGGGCCGCCTCCTGCCCCACTTCAGGGTCATGCAGGAGCGAATCGACCGCGTCGGCCTCGTCATGCGCGAGCAGATCCAGGGCGTGCGCGTCATCCGCGCCTTCGTGCGCCAGGGGCAGCGCCGGGGCGTGTTCGAGGCGGCCAACGACGAGTTGACGGCCACGTCGCTGTCGATCGGCCGCCTCTTCGCCGTGCTCATGCCCTCGGTGACCGTCATCATGAACCTGGCCGGCATCGGCGTGTACTGGTTCGGCGGGCGGCGCATCGACGGCGGGGACATGGCCATCGGCGACCTGACGGCCTTCCTCAACTACATGATGCACATCCTCTTCTCCGTCATGATCGCCGTCATGCTCGTGACCATCCTGCCGCGCGCCCAGGTCGCCGCCGCGCGCTTCCAGGAGGTCATGGCGGTGGACCCCGCCATCAAGGCGCCCGCCCGCCCGCTGGGCCTGCCCGAGCCCTCGGGGGCGGCCGGGGGAGGGCGCGGGCGCGAGATCCGCTTCGAGCACGTCACCTTCCGCTACCCGGGGGCCGAGGCCCCGGCGCTGGAGGACATCGACCTCGTCCTGCGTCCGGGCCGGACCACCGCCTTCATCGGCTCGACGGGCTCGGGCAAGACCACCCTGGTCAACCTCATCCCGCGCCTGCTCGACGTCACCGAGGGGAGGGTGAGCGTGGACGGCGTGGACGTGCGCGACGTCGACCCCCGCGAGCTGCGGGAGAACGTGGCCTGCGTCCCCCAGAGGGCCTTCCTGTTCTCCGGCACCATCCGCACCACGCTCCAGCACGGCAGGCCCGGCGCCCGCGACGACGAGCTGTGGGAGGCGCTGAGGGCCGCCCAGGCCGCCGACTTCGTCCAGGACCTCGACGACGGCCTGGACCACGAGGTCGACCAGGGCGGCGTGAACTTCTCCGGCGGCCAGCGCCAGCGCCTGGCCATCGCCCGCGCGCTCGTGCGCGAGGCGGGCGTGTACATCTTCGACGACTCCTTCTCCGCGCTGGACTACGCCACCGACGCGCGCCTGCGCGCCGGGCTCGCGCGGGCCGCCGGCGGCGCCACGCTCGTCGTGGTCGCCCAGCGCGTCGCCTCCATCCGCAGCGCCGAGCAGATCGTCGTCCTCGACGAGGGGCGCGTCGTCGGCATCGGGACGCACGGCGAGCTCATGGAGAGCTGCTCGACCTACGCCGAGATCGTCCTGTCCCAGATCAGCGCGCAGGAGGCGGCATGAGCCCCGGACCCGGACCCCGCGGCGGCGCGCCCACCGAGAGGGCCAGGAACTTCACTGGCACCTGGCGGCGACTGATCTCCGAGTTGCGCCCGGAGATGCGGCGCATCGCCCTGGTCGTCGCGCTGACGGTCATCGCCGTCGTCCTGAGCGTCGCCGCCCCCAAGATCCTGGCCCGCGCCACCAACATCCTGTTCGAGGGCGTCATGGGCTCCATGCTGGCCCGGGCCGGCGTCCCGGAGGGGACCACCGGCGACCGGCTCGCCCGGATGCTGCGCGCCGGCGGCCGGGACGACTACGCGGACATGGTCTCCGCCTACGACGTCGTCGCGGGCCGGGGGCTGGACGGCCGCGCCCTCATGGTCGTCCTCCTCCAGACCCTGGGCGTGTACCTCCTGTCCGCCGTCCTGCTGTGGATCCAGGGGCGCGTCCTGGCCGGCGTCGTCCAGCGCACCGGGCGGCGGCTGCGGGCCGAGGTCGAGGCCAAGCTCGACCGCGTCCCGCTGTCCTACATCGACCGCGGCTCGCGCGGCGACATGCTCTCGCGCGTGACCAACGACGTCGACAACGTCGCCCAGACCCTCCAGCAGACCCTGTCGCAGGCGCTCAACTCCCTCATGACGGTCCTGGGCGTGTTCGTCATGATACTCACCATCTCCCTCCAGCTGTCCCTCATCTCGCTGGTGGCCATCCCGGTGGCCGCCGTCGTCACCGTCCTCATCGCCCGCCGGGCCCAGCCCCACTTCGCCGAGCAGTGGGACGCCACCGGCGAGGTGTCGGGCATCGTCGAGGAGGCCTTCACCGGCCACGAGGCGGTGGTCCTGTTCAACTCCGAGGAGGAGTTCAACCGCCTCTTCGACAAGGAGAACGCCCGTCTGTACGACGGCTCCCACAGGGCCCAGTGGATCTCGGGCGCCATCCAGCCCGCCATGCGCGTGGTCTCCAACCTCAACTTCGTCATGATCGCCGTGCTCGGCGGCGTCAGGGTCGCCGGCGGCACCATGACCCTGGGCGACGTCCAGGCCTTCCTCCAGTACTCCCAGCAGTTCACCCAGCCCATCACCCAGCTCGCCTCCATGGCGAACCTGCTCCAGTCGGGGGCGGCCAGCGCCGAGCGGGTCTTCGAGATCATGGACGCCCCCGAGGAGACCGAGCCCGCCCGGCCCGAGCACCTGCCCGAGCGGGCGGCCGGCCGCGTGGTCTTCGACCACGTCCGCTTCTCCTACAGCCCGGACACCACCCTCATCACCGACCTCAACCTGGCGGTCGAACCCGGCCAGACGGTGGCGATCGTCGGCCCGACGGGCGCGGGCAAGACCACCCTGGTCAACCTGCTCCTGCGCTTCTACGACCCCCAGGCCGGCACCATCAGCCTCGACGGCGTCGACACCGCCCGGCTGACCCGCGACGAGCTGCGCGAGCAGATCGGCATGGTGCTCCAGGACACCTGGCTCTTCGAGGGGACGATCCGCGAGAACATCGCCTTCGGGGCGGCGCGGGCCACCGACGAGCAGGTCCTGGCCGCCGCCCGGGCCGCCAGCGTCGACCACATCGTCTCCGCCCTGCCCAAGGGCTACGACACGGTCATCGACGACTCCGGCGCGGGCGTGTCCGCCGGCGAGAAGCAGCTGATCACCATCGCCCGCGCCTTCCTCGCCGACCGCCAGATCCTCGTCCTGGACGAGGCCACCAGCTCGGTGGACACCCGCACCGAGCTGCTGGTCCAGCAGGCCATGGTCGGACTGCGGGCGGGCCGCACGTCCTTCGTCATCGCCCACCGCCTGTCCACCATCCGCGACGCGGACGTCATCCTGGTCATGGAGCACGGCGACATCGTCGAGCAGGGCGGCCACGACGAGCTCATCGCCCGCCGGGGCGCCTACTACGAGCTCTATCAGAGCCAATTCGCCGGCCCCGTGTCCGAGGAGCCCGCCGTCGAGCGCGACCCGCTGCTCGGCGAGCTCGGGCTCAAGTCCCGCCATCCGCGCAACCGGCGCCCGTCGTGATCATCGAGCTCGACGACGCGGCCGACGAGCGCCTGGCCGACTACACCCGCCTGACCGACGTCGCCCTGCGGCGGCGCCTGGAGACCGAGCGCGGCCTGTACATGGCCGAGTCGACCAAGGTCATCGCCCGGGCCGTCGAGGCGGGCCACGCCCCCCGGTCCTTCCTCATGGCGCGGCGCTGGTACGCGTCCATGCGCCCGGTCATCGCCGCCGCCGCCGGCTGCGGGGGCAGGGACGACGGCGGGGACGTGCCCGTCTTCCTGGCCGAGGAGGACCTCCTGCGCGCCATCACCGGGTTCCACCTGCACCGCGGGGCCCTGGCCGCCATGCACCGGCCCGAGCTCGCGGCCGTGGCCGAGCTGCTGGCCTCGGCGCGCGGGGGAGCGGGCGCCAGGCGCATCGCCGTGCTGGAGGACCTGGTGGACCACACGAACGTCGGCGCCGCCTTCCGGTCCGCCGCGGCCCTGGAGGTGGACGCCGTCCTGGTCGCGCCCCGGTGCGCCGACCCGCTCTACCGCCGCAGCGTGCGCGTGTCCATGGGCACCGTCTTCCAGGTCCCCTGGACGCGGATCAACGCCTGGCCGGACCCGGGCGAGCTCCGCCGCGCGGGCTTCACCGTGGCGGCCCTGGCCCTGAGCGAGGACGCGGTGGACCTGGACGACTTCGCCGCCTCGCCGGCCTGCACGGCCCCGGACTCGCGGGTCGCCGTCGTGCTGGGCACCGAGGGGGACGGGCTCGCCGCGCGCACCATCGCCGCCGCCGACGCCGTCGTGCGCATCCCCATGGCCGGGGGAGTGGACTCCCTCAACGTCGCCGCCGCGGCCGCCGTCGCCTTCTGGGCGCTGCGGGTGCGCGATTGAGGGGGCGCGGGCGCGGCCCCGCCTGACGGGTTCGCATCCCACCGGCGCGGCCCCGCCCGGGCGGATGGCGCGCAGGCCGCGCATACGGGCGGAATCTGTGTAAAACTCAGGTATATGGCAAAGAAGCATTCCAAGATGGATCGTTCCCTGTACGAGGCGGAGCTACTGCGGCTGCAGGCCGAGCTGGTCGAGATGCAGGAGTGGGTCAAGTCGACCGGCGCCCGGGTCGTGGTGATCTTCGAGGGCCGCGACGCCGCCGGCAAGGGCGGGGCGATCAAGCGGATCACCGAGTACCTCAACCCGCGCATCGCCAGGGTGGTCGCGCTGCCCGCGCCCACCGAGCGCGAGAGCACCCAGTGGTACTTCCAGCGCTACATCGAGCACCTGCCCGCGGCCGGGGAGATCCGCCTGTTCGACCGCTCCTGGTACAACCGGGGCGGCGTCGAGCACGTCATGGGCTACTGCACCCCCGAGGAGCACCGGCGGTTCCTCCAGCAGTGCCCGGTCTTCGAGCGGATGCTCGTCGACGACGGCATCCTGCTGCGCAAGTACTGGTTCTCCGTGTCCGAGAAGGAGCAGTACAAGCGGTTCAAGTCGAGGCAGACCGACCCCATGCGGCGCTGGAAGCTCTCGCCCACGGACCTGGAGTCCATCCCCCGGTGGGAGGACTACTCGCGCGCCAAGGACGAGATGTTCGTGCACACCGACATCGACTCGGCGCGCTGGCACGTCGTGGAGTCGGAGGACAAGCGCAAGGCGCGCATCAATATGATCCACCACCTGCTGAAGTCCATCCCCTACCACCACGTCGAGCGGCCCCCCATGAAGTTCCCCAAGAAGCCCTCGTCCACGGGCTACCGGCGCACCGACCGCACCCTCCAGTCCGAGGTCCCCGACTACGCGGCCACGCTGAGCGCCGGCAAGGCGCCCGACCGCTACGTGGACGTCGAGGACGAGGGCGTCGAGGACGGCGACTGAGACTGCTCCCGGCTCCCGGCTCCCGGCTCCCGGCTCCCGGCTCCCGGTCGGCCCGGTCGGCCCGGTCGTGGTGTCTCTGCGGCTGGCCGCGCTGGTTCTGCGCCCAGTCGGTCAGCCGCTCCCGGCCAGCCGCGGCACCCCACGGGAGCGGAGCGCGGTGGGCCTCGTGGGGCGCACGAGGCGGGCCGGGGTCGGCGCCGACGCCCCGCCCCCGCTCCACTCCCGCCAGCCGTCCGCATGGTGGGACGGCGTCTCGAATATCGTGACGCGGCCGGCCCGCGAGCACGTCACTTAACCCGCGAGATCGTACCTTAACCCACGAGCACGTCACTTAACCCGCGAGCACGTCGCTCTGGCAGACGTGCTCGCGGGTTAAGTGACGTGCTCGGCGATTACCCGGCGATCTCGCGGACCGCGGCGCCCGACGCCGCTGTGCCCCGGGCGCCGAGACGTGCATTTCGCATTCGAGAGTGCGGTTCCAACCGTCGTTCTCGAGTGCAAAATGCACATCTCGGCGAGGAGGGCGAGAAGGGGGCTGGCCCCGCCCCGAGAACCTGTCGGCGAGAACGACTCAATAACCTTCCTGTAGCGCAGATGAAAGGGACGGGTGGAGGACTGAGGGCCGGGGCGCTCACCGGGATTCTCCCAGCCGGATAAAAGGTTTCCCCGGCCGCCGGCTCACTGGGAGCACTGGCGGCCGGGGAAACCGGCGTGTACGGCGGTTCCGCCGTCGTCGGGCGGAACCGGGAGGCGGGGTCGGGCACGAGCGGCGTCCGTGCCCAACCCCGCGGGGATCAGCCCTCGGGGGCGGTGACGCGGATGAGCGGGGCGTTGGGGGAGATCTCGCCCTCGGCGATGACCTCCACTGAGGCGAACTTGTCCGTGTTGGTGATGAGCACCGGGGTGGTCAACGAGTAACCGGCGTCCTCAATGGTCTTGCGGTCGACGCGGACCAGCTCCTGACCGGCGGTGACCCGGTCGCCCTGCTTGACCTTGACGTCGAATCCCTTGCCCCCGAGGTTGACGGTGTCCAGGCCGACGTGGATGAGAACCTCCACGCCGCTGTCCAGGGTGATGCCGTAGGCGTGGCCCGAGGCGGGGGCGACGGCGAGCGTGCCGGCGGCCGGGGCGGTCACGACAATGGTCTTGCCGTCGGCGGGCGAGATCCCGGCGCCCTGGCCGACGACGCCGGTGGAGAAAACCGGGTCCTCGACCTTGTCCAGGGGCATGACGGTGCCCGCCAGGGGGGCGACGATCTCGGTGACGGCGCCGGGCGCGAGGGCCGGCTTGGGCTCCTCGGCGGGCTTGTCAGCGGGCTCGTCATCGTCGGTCGTAGCAGGAGCGGTAACGGCGGGGGCCGCAGTCGCGTCGGCCTCGACGACGCCCGCCGCGGCGAGCGCCTCGGCCCGCTCCTCCTTGGTGCGGTAGCCGAAGGTGACGATGAGGAAGAAGGATGTGGCGAAGGCCGCGGCAACGGCGATTCCGTAGAGGAACATGGGGTCGAAGACCGGAATGGTCAGCAGCGAAGTGAAGACGAAGGTGGTGGTCGTGACGCCGCTGAGGCCTCCGAGCATGCTGCCGAGGCCCTCGACGATGCCGCCGACGGCGCAGCCGGCGAGCATGAACGGGTAGATGCGCTTGAAGCGCAGGTGGATGCCGTACAAGCTCGGCTCGGAGATGCCGCCGAAGAGGCCTGCGAAGAGGGCGCCGGTGGCGGTCTGACGCATCTCCTTGTCCCTGTCGCGGACGGACCACACGAGGACGGCGGCGGTGGCGCCGAAGCAGGCGAAGTTCCAGGCGCCCATGGGACCCTGGATGAAGTCCTTTCCACCCGTGGGCGAGTTGGGGGCGATATTGGCCAGCATGAGGGCGTTGAGCGGCCAGTGCAGGCCCAGTGGCACCAGGAAGGGGTAGACCATGGGGATAATGATCGCGAAGATGATCGGGGCGGTATCGTTGAGCAATTTGAGTCCCGTACCCAGACCATTTCCGATCCACACGCCCAGGGGACCGATGAAGAAGGCCGTCACTGGCATCATAATGACGAAGGACAGGAAGGACACGAAGACCATCTGGACATTGTTAGGGATGATCTTGACCAATCCCTTGTAGACCAGGGCGAGTACCGCGACCATGAGCAGGGGGACGAAGACCTGACCGCCGTACTTATTGAACTGCAAGGGCAGGCCGAGGATGTGGGCGGTGCACAGGTCGGGATCGAGAGAGTTGTTGGGGACACAACCAGCGTGGCCGCTCAGAGCGAGGAACTCGGGCGTGAGCAGCGCCGCCATGACGGAGGCGCCGACCCAGGGGTCGATCTTGAGCTTCTTGGAGGCGTTGTAGGCCACCATGATCGGCAGGAAGTAGAAAACGCTGCGGTACATGGAGTCAACGAACAGCAGCGCCACCGGTTTCTGCTCATTGGTGGCGTGGGTGTCGATGAGGTGGAAGGCCTCGAAGATGGCCTCGCCCGCGATAATGAGGGAGGCGCCCAGCAGGACCGGCAGCAGCGGGCGGAAGGAGTCGGACAGGTATTCGAAGAAGGCGTCGATGAGAGCGTTCTTGCCGCGCGCCTTGGCCCGGGCCGCAGCCTTGACGTCGGCGTCCGTCTGTCCTCCGGAGCCGGAGGCGCCGCCTCCCGCCGCTTTCATGGCCGGCAGGCTGTTGATCTGCTCGTAGACGCTGGCGACCGCGCCGCCGATGACGATCTGGTAGCG
>ERZ772973.973-NODE-973-length-11394-cov-3.19182_pt1 | contig 11394 bp, 10 predicted proteins | sample MGYA00580672_ERZ772973 | MGnify/ENA primary metagenome ERZ772973 (study PRJEB29015, sample SAMEA2737938) | human oral metagenome | biome: human oral; feature: human-associated habitat; material: dental | place: China | collected 2152 ... | reverse complement strand
GACCGCTTCCTGGACGCCGCCATCGAGATCGATGTCGACGCCCTGTACGACGGTGAAGAGCTCTTCATGGGCGCGATTATGGAGCACATCGAGGAGGCTGGCATCCACTCGGGTGACTCCTCCTGCGTGCTGCCTCCGATGACGCTGTCCGCGCGCGAACTCGAGCGCATCACGGCATCTACCGAGGCGATCGCGCGAGGCGTCGGCGTGCGCGGCCTGATCAACATCCAGTTCGCTCTGCTTTCCGATACGCTTTACGTCATCGAGGCAAACCCGCGTGCCTCGCGTACCGTTCCCTTCGCGTCGAAGGCGACGGGCGTGCAGCTCGCGAAGGCCGCCGCTCTCATTCAGGTGGGTGCGACGATCGCCTCGCTGCGCGAGGAGGGCCTGCTGCCCACCCACGACGCCCGCGAGATCCACGACGGCGGCTCGATCGCGGTGAAGGCAGCCGTCCTGCCCTTCAAGCGCTTCCGCACGGCAGGCGGCGAAATCGTCGACACTGTCCTCGGTCCCGAGATGCGCTCGACGGGCGAAGTCATGGGCATCGACCGAGACTTCCCGACTGCGTTCGCCAAGTCCCAACTCGGCGCGTCGACCGATATGCCGACGTCGGGCACCGTCTTCATTTCCATTGCGGATACCGACAAGCGAGCAATCGTTCTGCCGGCCGCCCGTATGCACGAGATGGGCTTTAACATCCTCGCAACCTCCGGAACAGCATCGGTTCTGCGCCGCAATGGCATCGAGGCCCAGGCCGTTCGTAAGTCGTCCGAGGGCCGCGGCGACGGCGGCGAGCCGACGGTCGTCGACCTCATCAACGACGGCTCGATCGACATGGTCGTTAACACGCCTCAGCGCAGCGCCCCGCGTAATGACGGCTACCAGATTCGCGCCGCCGCTGCCTCGCAGGACCGCCCCGCGGTGACCACGCTGCAGGCATTCAACGCGATGGTCCAGGCCATCGAAGTGCGTATGCGCGGAGCCTACTCCGTGCGTTCCCTGCAGGAGTGGGATTCCATTCGATCGGAGGAGACACGATGACTACTGCCGCAATCAAACCTGGTGCCGCCGCCGGCTTCGGCGACCGTCTCTACGCCGCCATGCGCGCGTATGGACCCGTGTGCGTGGGCATCGATCCTCACGCGGGCCTGCTGCGGGAATGGGGACTTGACGACGACGCGAGCGGTGTGCGAGAGTTCTCTCTTCGCGTCATCGAGGCGCTCGGCGGTCGCGTCGCTGCCTTCAAGCCTCAAGCTGCTTTCTTCGAGCGTCACGGCTCTCGCGGCGTCGCCGTTCTTGAGGAGGTCATCGCCGCCTGTCGCGAGGTCGGCACGCTGTGCATTGTGGATGCGAAGCGCGGTGACATCGGCTCGACGATGGACGGCTATGCACAGGCGTTCCTGTCGGATTCTTCTCCGCTCGCCGGCGACGCGGTCACGCTCTCGCCCTATCTCGGCGTCGGATCGCTGACCCCCGCCCTCGAGTTGGCGCGACAGACCCGCAGGGGAGTGTTCGTCTTGGCGCTCACGTCCAACCCTGAGGGATCCTCTGTACAGCACGCCCGCGGCGAGGACGGAACAAGCGTTGCGGGCCGCGTCGTGTCCCAACTGGCGGACTTTAACGGCCAGTGTGACCAACACCACCTCGGCCCTGCGGGCATCGTTGTCGGGGCCACGGTCGGCGATGCGGTGAAGCGTTTGGGCATCGATCTCGCCTCGCTGAATGGCGCTTTTTTGGCTCCAGGACTGGGCGCACAGGGTGCTGGCCCGGCGCAGGTCAGAGAGGTTTTCGCCGGGGCCGAAGATGCTGTCCTTGCCTCGTCTTCCCGCGCAATCTTGCGCTCTGGCCCGAGTATTGCCGGCCTTCGAGATGCCTACCGTGCAACGGTCGATTCACTGCAATAATCTGCTCTGTTACTAAGGAAGCAGCGTTTTGGTCTGGCACTAGTGGTCTGGAAGGTGACATAGTTTATTTACCGAAGATCCCAACTGAGGAGATGATCAGAATGGCACTACCTGATCTCACGCCAGAACAGAGGGCGCAGGCTCTCGAGAAGGCAACGCAGGCACGGAGGCGTCGCGCCGAAGTGAAGAACGCGCTCAAGGCGCGCTCGATGAACCTGTCGGAGGTTTTGGAACTCGCTGATTCAGACGAAGCAGTCGCGAAGATGAAGGTCGTTTCGCTACTGGAGTCGCTGCCGCGCGTGGGCACGAACACGGCTGCCGTACTGATGGACGAGTACAAGATCGCCCAGAGCAGGCGCGTGCGTGGCCTCGGCCCCGTCCAGCGAAAGGCCCTCGTCGAGCGTTTCGGATGACGCGGTCAAGCGTGGCACACTTGAGTCATGACTAAGGCTCAACTGACTGTCCTCGCTGGCCCTACAGCCGTTGGTAAGGGAACTGTTGTCGCTGCGCTCACGAAGCGCTACCCGACGCTCAACGTGTCAGTCTCGGCAACAACTCGCGATCCTCGGCCCGGTGAACTGAACGGCGTCCACTACTACTTTGTTTCCGCCCAAGAGTTCGATGCAATGATCGAACGCGGAGACATGTTGGAGTGGGCGCTTGTTCATGGAAAAAACAAGTACGGGACGCCTGGCGGACCCGTCGATGAAGCCCTCGCTGCTGGCAAGCCCGTGCTTCTTGAGATCGACCTGGCCGGTGCACGCCAGGTCCGCACCAACAGGCCCGACGCACAGTTCATTTTCTTAGCTCCACCTTCGTGGGAGGAGCTCGAGCGTCGCCTCATTGGCCGGGGCACGGAAGGCCCTGAGGAACAGGCTCGCCGTCTGGCTACCGCCCGCGTTGAGCTCGAGGCTGCCTCGGAGTTTGACCATGTTGTGATCAACGACGACGTGGAGCGCGCCGTGGATGAGCTGGCTCGGCTCATTGGCCTGGAGTAGTATCTATCTGAATCCGCCACTGAGAGGAATACACGCATGTCCGGAATTGTTGCCCAGCCCGTGGGCATCACGTCCCCGCCCATTGACGATCTGCTGGAGCACGTCGATTCCAAGTACGCGCTGGTTATCTTCGCCGCGAAGCGTGCGCGTCAGATTAACTCCTACAATCTGCAGCTTCAGCAGAACATGATCCAGTTCGTGGGTCCGGTCGTCGACGTGCAGCCCGATGAGAAGCCGCTTGCGGTTTCCCTGCGTGAGATCAACGAAGGCCTCCTGTCTCTCGAAGCTAACCCCGAGGCCTGACATGGCAACGATCGTCGTCGGAGTGACCGGCGGCGTCGCAGCCTTTAAAGCACCCATCGTGGTCCGCGAGTGTCAACGCGCGGGCCACGACGTGTATGTCGCTGCGACGCGCGCGTCTTTGGATTTCGTTGGCCGTTCCACCTGGGAGGGCATCACGTCCCGCCCGGTCGCCGTGGATATCGCGGGGGAGGGGTGCGCCGAGCATGTGGAGCTCGCTCGCGTCGCGGATCTCATCATCGTCGTGCCGGCGACCGCGAATTCTTTGGCGCGCCTCGCCGCTGGCTTCGCCGACGACATGGTGTCGTTGACTGTTCTCGCATCGGATGCTCCCGTTGTCGTTGCCCCGGCGATGCATTCCAACATGTGGCTGGCGCCCGCTACGCAGGCGAACGTTCAGGCGCTTCGTGATCGCGGCTTCCACGTCATCGACCCTGCTTCTGGCGCGCTTGGTTCCGGCGACAGGGGTGTCGGCCGCCTTCCCGAGCCTGAGGAGATCGCCCGGGTGGCTCTCGGGGTCCTTGCTGCTCGCGATCAGGCATCGAACGCTCTTGCTGGTCGCACGGTTGTTGTCACCGCCGGCGGTACACGCGAGCCCGTCGATCCGGTACGTTTTCTTGGCAATAAGTCCTCCGGCCGTCAGGGACTCGCGATCGCGTCGGCAGGGGCGCGAGCCGGCGCATCCGTACGCGTGATCGCCGCCAACATCGAGTCGGCTTTGCTCGCGACGTTGCCAACGGCCGTGCAGGTTACGCGAGTGGGGAGCGCCCTGCAGATGCGCGAGGCAACGATCGCTCAGGTGGCCGATGCCGACGCTCTCGTGATGACGGCAGCCGTCGCGGACTTCCGGCCCGAGGCTGCCTCAGAGTCGAAGATCAAAAAGGACCTGTCCAACGAGGAAGCTCCGACGATTCGCCTGGTTCGTAACCCCGATATCCTCGCCGAGATCGGGCACAGCGATCAGCGCCCGCCTCTCGTCGTCGGATTCGCCGCAGAGACCGGCACCGATGAGGAGATTCTCGCCTATGCCGCTGACAAGGCTGCCCGAAAAGGCGCGGATTTTATTTGCCTGAATCGGGTGGGGGAGAGCGTCGGATTTGGTGACGTTCCCAATGACATTCGACTCCTTGACGCACGCGGGAACATCGCGGGCCGTTACGTCGGCTCAAAGGATGAGGTGGCCGCTGGTCTTGTCGGCCATATGGCTTCATTCCTTGATAATCTAAAGCGGTGAGTCAACAGCTTTTTTCTTCTGAGTCCGTTACCGAAGGTCACCCCGACAAGGTCTGTGACCGTGTTTCCGATGCGATCCTCGACGCGCTGCTCGCCGCCGATCCCCGCTCGCGCGTGGCCGTCGAGACGATGGCGGCCACCGGTCTCATCCACATCGCCGGTGAGGTGACGACCGAGGCGTACGTTGAGATCCCGGAGATCGTGCGTCGCGAGATCCTGTCTATCGGCTACGACTCGTCACGTGTTGGCTTCGACGGTGCCTCCTGCGGCGTGTCCGTGTCGCTCGACGGTCAGAGCCCCGACATTGCCGGCGGCGTTGATGAAGCCCTTGAGGTGCGCGGCACCCAGGGCGGTGACCCGCGCGACCGTCTCGGCGCGGGCGACCAGGGCATCATGTTCGGCTACGCTTCTTCGGACACCCCGGACCTCATGCCCGCCCCCATTTGGCTGGCGCACCGCCTCGCGAAGCGCCTGACTGACGTTCGCAAGCAGGGCATCGTTGAAGGGCTGCGTCCCGACGGCAAGACTCAGGTGACTCTCGCGTACGCGGACGGTCGCCCGGTGGGTATCGACACGGTCGTCGTGTCCACCCAGCACGACGAGGCGCTGTCGCAGTCCGCAATCGCCGACGCGGTACGCGACTATGTCATTAACCCCGTCATCGAAGAGTCCGGTCTCGCGCTGGCTACCGGCTCCATGACAACTCTCATCAACCCATCGGGTCGCTTCGTTTTGGGCGGTCCGGCCGCGGACGCCGGCCTAACCGGCCGCAAGATCATCGTCGACACCTACGGTGGCATGGCCCGTCACGGCGGCGGCGCCTTCTCCGGCAAGGACCCGTCAAAGGTCGATCGTTCTGCTACCTACGCCGCCCGTTGGGTGGCTAAGAACGTCGTTGCCGCCGGCATCGCTCAGCGTTGCGAGATTCAGCTTGCCTACGCGATTGGACGTGCTCGCCCGATCGGCCTGTATGTCGATACCTTCGGGACTACTTTGGTGCCCGAGGATCGCATCGCGGACGCCATCCGCGAGGTCTTCGACCTGCGTCCCCTCGGCATGATCGAAGACCTCGATCTGCTGCGTCCGATCTACCGCGAGACCGCTGCGTACGGCCACTTCGGTCGCGACCAGTTCCCGTGGGAGGCGACCAACCGCGTCGAACAGCTGAAGGCTGCGCTCGCATGAGCGAGGCAATGGAAGCCGAGGACTACCTGCCCTCGTACGAAACCGAGGATGCTCGCCGCGCGTGGCGCCGGCGCACGAGCCTGGAGATGATTATTTCCGGCTTCATCGGCCTCGTCACGTCGTTCGTCCTCTCGATCGAGGCGTGGCAGCTCGCCGCTAACTCGTCGGCACGCTTCGGCTGCGATATTTCATCCGTCTTGTCATGTTCGGCGGTTGCGCAGACGTGGCAGGCACGGATCCTCGGCTTTCCCAATGCGTTCCTCGGCATCTTTTTCGAGGCCGTGGTTCTCGCTATTTCCGTCGCCATTTTTGCTGGCGTGAAGTTCCCGCGCTGGTACATGCTGGGCACGAACCTGCTGTACACGATCGCGCTGTTCTTTGCATTCTGGCTGTTCGGGCAGTCATATTTCATCATCCAGGTACTGTGCCCGTGGTGTCTGCTGATCACCCTGACGACAACGCTCGTCTTCGGAGGAATCACTCGCATCAATATTCGCGATGGCGTCATTCCAGCGCCCGAGGGACTGCGTCGTATCTTCGCCCAGGGGCTCGACTGGGCCCTGTGGGGTCTGATCGTCTTTGGCGTGCTCGCCATGGTGGTCGCGAAGTACGGGCTGAAGCTTCTCGGCTGAGAGCGGGACGCAGATGTGCGCTGGCCGTGATTCACTAGGATCATGACTTCCCAACAGGGCATGCTTGACGGTTTCGATCCGCCGCGGTCTTGCGCCGCGGAGATCGCTCGCGTGCTCGTTGACGTCGATCTGGCGCACATGGATCGGCCGCTCGACTACGTCGTTCCGGACAGGTTCATTGATGAGGCCGAGGTCGGCCGCGCAGTACGCGTACGGTTTTCCGGGACGCGCGTGGATGGCTGGATCGTTGAGCGTACACGTCGCGATGTGCTTGACGACGCCGCGCAGATCGAATCGGTATCGTCTGCACTCCCGGTGCTGACGCCTGCACTGTACGAGGCTGCTCGTCGCATAGCGACGCGTTTTCTCGCAACGACCTCGCAGGTCCTGTCGCTCGCTATCCCACCGCGACATGCGCGCGGCGAAAAGACTGTCGTACAGGCACACGACTCGATGTGGCCATCCGTTGACGCTCCGACTGTTTCTGAAGGCTGGGCATCGTATCGTGCTGGCGACGCGTTACTTCACCGCCTTGCATCCGGAGAGTCTCCGCGTGCAGTCGTGACCGCGCTGCGTCCCCAGATGCGCGCGTGTCTGTCGGATGCCGTCGCTGCCACTGTTTCGTCGGGGCGCAGCGCCATCATCGTTGCTGCCACCGGAGAGGACGCCGCACGGTACGCACGTGCACTTGAGGAGGACCTCGGGGTGCCCGTTGCTGTCACAGGCGGTGAGGTGGCGCCCGAGGAGCGTTACCGTATCCACGCAGCCGCGACACTCGGGCGTCTTCCGATTGTGGTCGGCACACGCTCGGCAGCGTGGGTTCCGTGTGCGAAGCTGGGCCTCATCGTCATCTGCGACGACGGCGACGATCGACTGCGAGAGCGCAGGTTCCCTCGCTGCGACGTTCTTGATATCGCCGTGCAGCGGTGCGCGGTGGAGGGCGCGGGACTCCTTGTTGTTTCCTTCGCGCGCTCGGTGAAGGCACAGGCTCTCGTCCGTTCTGGCTGGGCGGCCAGTCTCGATCCGGTGCCCGGCGCGCTGCGCGACGCGACTCCACGCGTGCATCTGCACGGCGCGACGGAAGCAGAACGTGAGGGCGCCAGCGGCCACATGCGCATTCCCCCGGCAGCGTTGCGCATGATTCGCCAGGGCCTGCGCGAAGGCCCCGTTCTCATCCAGGTTGCAGTGTCCGGCTATTGGCCCACGGTCGTGTGCCGCCGTTGCGGCGAGCGTGCGCGCTGCCGCCATTGCTCGGGTCCCCTCGCAGTCAATAGCGGGGGAGACGTCACCTGTTCGTGGTGCGCCCGCACCTCGCAGTCATGGCGGTGCCCACATTGCTCCGGCACAGAGCTACGCGCAGCTCGCGTGGGATCGACGCGCACCGCTGAAGAGATCGCACGCAACCTCCCGGACACGTCGGTCCTCGAGTCTTCGGCTGCCCACAGAATCAACCGCCAACTGCCCTCACGCCCTACGGTCGTCGTTGCTACACCGGGAGCTGAGCCAGACGTGGACGGTGGCTACGCCGCCGCCATCATCCTCGACGCGCACGCTCTGGCTGGGCGAGCAGAACTGTGGGCCCCGGAGGAGGCTGCCCGGCGGTGGCTCAACGCGCTGTCTCTTGTCCGCCCAGGCCACCCCGGCCTCGTTGTCGGGATGATTCCCGATGCGTTGGGGCAGGCACTCGTGCGCTGGGCTCCCACCGACTACGCCGATCGGCTTCTCGACGAGCGTGAGGCTCTCGGCTTTTTCCCTGCTACGACGATGGTTGCCCTCGATGGGCCAGCGGCTCAGGTCCGTCAGGTTGCCGAACAGGTCATTCGTGATGGAGGAGCTGATCTGGTCGGCACCGTCGTGCGCCCGGCGACGCGCGAGGGGGAGGAAAACCAAGTGCGCACGCTGGTGCGAAGCCCGTTGGCCGGGGCGACGTCGATGCTCGCGGTTCTTACCGAGATTCGACGCTCACGCAGTGCCCGTAAGCTTCCACTCGTCAAAATGAGCGTGAACCCACCCGAGCTCTTCTGAGTCAGGGCCTGCGTAGTGCCGTAAACTGGCGGCCGTGCGCATTATTTTTGCTGGTACCCCCGAGGCCGCAGTTCCCACGCTGCGGGCCCTGCTGTCGTCGTCCCACGAGGTCGCCCTCGTCATCACGCGCCCACCGGCTCGGCGCGGCCGCGGAAAGACGATGTACCCGTCACCGGTGGCAGAGGTTGCCACCGAATTCGGCGTGGAACTGTTGGAGACAACGACACTGAAGACCCCCGACATCGCTCAGCGCATCGAGGACGTGCAGGCGGACCTCGGCGTCGTTGTTGCTTACGGCGGCCTCGTGCCCCCAAACGTGCTGGCAATGCCCGTACACGGGTGGGTAAACCTGCATTTCTCGGATCTGCCAAGGTGGCGCGGAGCTGCTCCTGTTCAGTGGGCGATTCGCGAAGGGGATGCGACGACCGCGTCCTGCGTGTTCAACCTCGAGGAGGGCCTGGATACGGGCGACGTCTATTCCCGCGTCGAGGTTCCGATCGGGCATGAGAGCGCTGGCGAGCTGCTCTCGTCCATGGCCGAGGCCGGGGCGGACCAGGTGCTCGGCGTCGTCGACGCGCTCGCCGCTGGTAGCGCAACCGCCACTCCGCAGCCCTCCGAGGGTGTCACGCACGCTCGCCGCCTCGAGCACGTCGACGGCTACGTGTCGTTCACGCACGATGCCGGGTACGAGGATCGCGTCATTCGTTCTCTCACGCCCAATCCCGGCGCCTACACGGTGTTGCCGGGCGGGGCACGCATGAAGCTCGACAAGGCTACGCCCGTGGACCGTGACGATCTCGCTCCCGGGCAGCTCGACGTAACGAAGAAGCAGGTCACCGTCGGGTGTACGAGTGGAGCTCTCGTGCTCGGAAAAGTGGCGCCGGCCGGTAAGTCCTGGATGGACGCGGCTGCCTGGGCGAGGGGAGCGCGGCCTTCCGAAGACCTGCGCCTTGGTGGAGAGCTGGAGGGAGAGCGATGAGCGAGAGGCGTTACGCGGACGGCTACCGCAAGCTGCGCAAGGCCGATGAGCCCCGTCGTATTGCCTACGACGTTCTCCACGAGGTCGAGACCCAGGGCGCGTTCGCGAACATCATTTTGCCGAAAGCTCTGCGTCAGGCACGGCGCGACGGTCACTTCTCCGATCGGGACGCCGCCTTCACCTCCGAACTCGTCCACGGCACGCTGCGTGCGATCGGCCGACTCGACTGGGTGATCTCCCGTCATATCGACCGTCCCCTGGCTGATCTCGATCCGCGCGCGCTCGTCGTTCTGCGTATGGGTGCCCACCAGCTCCTCGACATGCGAGTGCCTGATCATGCTGCTGTGTCGGCGACTGTGGACGTCGCACGAGAGCACCTGACGGATGGCCCCGTGCGTTTTGTTAATGCCGTGTTGCGCTCGATCACTCGCGAGGATCCGTCCGAGCGTGAGGCAGCTATGGATGCCATCGCCGACGAGGATCAAACCCTCGGCGTGCGCTACTCGCACCCGGCGTGGATGGTCACTGCGTTCCGCGACGCTCTGAAGGCCCACGGCTACCCCGAGGATGAACTTCTCGACGTTCTCGTGGCTGATAACGAGGTTCCCACGGTCACTCTGGTGGCCCGCCCGTCGTTGATGAGCGTCGACGAACTCGCCGACGAGGCCGAGGATATTCTCGACACGCGCGTCGCCCTGGGTGCTGTCTCCCCGTATGCCGTGCTCCTCGAATCCGGCGATCCCGCGCGCCTGCCCTCGATTCGCGACGGCCGCGCCGGCGCACAGGATGAGGGTTCGCAGCTCGCTGCCCTCATCGCCGCGTCCGCACCGCTTGAGGGCGACAACGACGAGCGCTGGCTCGACCTGTGTGCGGGTCCCGGTGGCAAGGCTGCTCTTCTGGCCGGCCTCGCCGCTGGCGTGGGAGCACGCGTGACCGCTAACGAGGTGCACCCGCACCGCGCCCGCCTCGTGGAGCGCACGACACGCCAGTTCGACTCCATTGAGGTCGTGAGCGGCGACGGTCGTACCTTCGGTGGTGGCCAGAGCGCATGGCCCCTCGGCTCGTTTGACCGTGTCGTCGTCGATGCCCCCTGCTCGGGCATGGGGTCGATGCGCCGCCGCCCCGAGTCCCGTTGGAACCGCACGCCCGCGGACGTGGAGGAGCTGACTGTTCTCCAGCGCGAACTACTCGATCGAGCAGCCGCGCTGACACGCCCCGGAGGCGTTCTCACATACATCACGTGTTCGCCGCACGCGGCCGAGACACGTGAACAGGTCGAGCGTCTGCTCAAGGCTGGCGAGGTCGAACTGATTGACACCGTGGCGCTCGCAAACGAATGCGCACCCCAAGCGCTGGACGTGCCGGCATCTGCGGGCGTCATCAAGGGGTTTAGCGGTCGGACGCTCCAGCTCTGGGATCACCGTTTCGGCACGGATCTTATGTTTGTAGCCTGCCTGCGCAGGCGCTAGCATATGCGTTATGAACGCCACAATTAGCCCGTCGATTCTCAACTGCGACATCGCTAACCTGCGCGGTGAGCTCACCAAGATCGCAGGAGCGGATATCGCTCACGTCGACGTCATGGACAACCATTTCGTCCCCAACCTCTCGTGGGGTCTGCCCGTCGCGGAGGCTGTCGTCAAGTCCGGCATTCTGCCGGTCGACGCACACCTCATGATCGAAGACCCGGATCGTTGGGCTCCGCAGTATGCGGAGGTCGGTTGTGAGTCCGTCACCTTCCACGCAGAGGCCGCTGCAGCGCCGCTGCGCCTGGCGCGCGAGCTGCACCGCATCGGTGCACGCGCCGGCCTGGCTCTGAAGCCGGCGACTGACATCGCACCGTTCGTCGACATCCTCAACGAGTTCGACATGATCCTCATCATGACGGTCGAGCCCGGCTTCGGCGGCCAGTCCTTCATCGAGCAGATGATCCCGAAGATCGAGCGCACGCGCACCGCGATCAACGCCGCAGGTCTGCAGGTGTCGATCCAGGTCGATGGCGGCATCTCGCGTGCGACCATCGAGCGCGCAGCCGAGGCCGGCGCCGACAACTTCGTCGCAGGTTCCGCGGTCTTCCGCGCTGACGACGCTCATCGTGAGGTGGAGGCGCTGCGCGAACTCGCCAACGCACACTCGCA
>ERZ772973.969-NODE-969-length-11447-cov-128.26_pt1 | contig 11447 bp, 10 predicted proteins | sample MGYA00580672_ERZ772973 | MGnify/ENA primary metagenome ERZ772973 (study PRJEB29015, sample SAMEA2737938) | human oral metagenome | biome: human oral; feature: human-associated habitat; material: dental | place: China | collected 2152 ... | reverse complement strand
GCCGAAGACGGCGTCCTTAGCGGTACCTCCTGGTTCGGATGTGGCCCGGAGCGTTTTTGCGGTCTCGTCCGCGGCACCCTGGTCCATGACCTGGGTGCAGTCAGCGCTTGGTACGGCCATCGAGGTGCCGCTGGCATCCAGGATCTGGTCGATGGCGATGGGCTTGCAGTACTTGCCGCCGGAGGCGAAGGTCGCGTAGGCGTTGGCCATACTGAGAGGTGGGACGGGTGCGCTTCCCAAGGCGATGGAGGGGTCGGGATCCAGCTGGCTCCCGTCCGCCTTGGTGATGCCCATGGAGGCGGCGAGCTTCGTGACCTCACAGACATCGAGGTCCCGGAGCATCTCGGTGAAGCCCGTGTTGATGGACTGCTTCGTGGCTTCTCTAACGGTCATCATGCCGGCGTTGGTTCCGGCGACGTTGTTGACGGGCCAGGGGCCGGCCGCACGCTCGGGATCGCAGGAAACGGTGAACGTGTTGGGCCCGTAGTTCTTCGGCGCGGACGCGTTCAGCATCTGGTAGGGCGTGTGGCCGGTTTTGAGCCATTCGGCCAGGATGATCGCCTTGAAGGTCGACCCCGGCTGGAAGCCGACGTTGCCGCCAGGCAGCTCGATTCCACCGTGCTTGGCGTCCGCTGCGAAGACGAGCTGAGAGTCCTCGTAGTTGGTGTTCTGAGCCAGAGCCTGGATTCGTCCTGTGCCGGGTTCGATCGAGACGATGGTGGAGTTGGCTCCGTCGGAGCCCCCGATCGGAGTTCTGGCCTGAATGACGGAATCGGCGGCACTCTGACGCTCGAGGTTCAAGGTGGTGGTGATCTTCAGACCGCCGCGCGTCAGGAGCTGACGGCGGGCGGCGACATTAGGTCCGAAGTTCTCCGAGCCGAGGATCTCATTGACCACATAGGTGCAGAAGTAGGCGTAGCTTCCCGCAGCACCACAGCCCGCGGGCGAGTCCTGAATATTGAGCTTGATCTCGGAGTTGACGGCCTCGTCGTACTGCTGCTTGGTAATGAACTTCTCTTCCAGCATCTTGGCCAGCACCCAGTCCCGACGGTTCTTGGCCAGTTCCGGCTGGGACTTGGGGTCGTAGGCGCTGGGTGCGTTGGTGGTTCCGGCCAGCAGGGCGGCCTCGGCCACCGTCAGATCCTTGGCGTGCTTATTGAAGTAGTGCAGCGAGGAGGCCTCCACCCCGTAGGTGGAGGGACTGAAGGCGGCGATGTTGAGGTAGCCCTCGAGGATCTGCTGCTTGGAGTACTTCTGCTCCAGGCTGAGGGCGAACTTCATCTCCCGCAGCTTGCGGGCCACGGTGCTCTCGGTGGCGTCCTTGATGATCTTGTGGTCATCGTTCTTCAGGCCGGTCTCGATGAGCGTGTTGCGCACGTACTGCTGTGTGAGTGTCGAGGCGCCCTGACGCGATCCACCGGCGTTGTTGGAGACCAGGGCTCGAACCATACCGGTGGGGTCGACCCCCTGGTGCTGGTAGAAGCGCTGGTCCTCCACGGCGACGATCGCGTTCTGCATGTTGACGGAGATCGAGCTCAGGGGCACGACGATGCGGTTCTCCGCGTAGAACTTGGTGATCTCGGTTCCGTCGGCGGCTAGGAGGGTCGAGATCTGGCTGGGCTGCTGGACGTTGAAGTCGCTGGGAAGCTCCTCGAAGAGCTCGGCGGAGGCCCGGGTCAGTGCTGCCGTGACGCCCACGAACGGAGCGGCGAAGCCTGCGGACAGGATGCCGCCGACGCTCGAGAGCACCAGAAAGACCACGAGCATCGAGACGACCTGGGGTGGAGTCAGAGAGCGTCCGCGCGCAGAGGAGTTCGCCATGGCGCCAGCCTACGTGGAATCTCTTGGAGGATGCAGTGGCATAGACCCCCCTCGGCCTGAGAAGACCCTAGGAGAGGGGCTCGGTGGCGCCGCAGGCGAGGGAGTGTGAGCCGGTGTGATGTCGTCGGCGGCGCGGCGGCGCGTGCGGAAGCGGGGTGGTCCAGCCACATGGTGAGACGACGCTCAACGTCCAGTTAATTCCTAGGAAATATCCAGGTCTGGGTTGCGAGCGGGTCACGGTTCGCTGGCACCCTTCGGTGCTTGGAGGTGCTCCTCCGGCCGTGAGAACCGGATTCTTCAACCTTGTGAAAGATGAGTCCCCGATGGGCTCGACGTCCAGTATTTGGCTCGCTATCAGAGAACTCCTCTTGATCGTGCTGGTGTTTGGCGGTCTGGGGGAGGTGAGTGGGGGTCAAACCGCTTGGACCACAGAAATGGGATTTGGCGTGCGGTGCTCGGTTGCCATACGGTAACGGCTGTGACGTGGCCGACAACGGCGTTGGCCGTTGATTGAATCGGGAGTGAGTATGACTCAAGACGACCAGACCTGGGCGGCCAGAGCGGCCTGCGCGACCGTCGAGCCCGACCAGCTCTTCGGTAAAGGGGCTGAGCAGCGCGACGCCAGATCACTGTGCTTTGCGTGTCCGGTTCGTATGGACTGTCTGGCCGAGGCGCTCAACTCCGAGTCCAGCTTCGGGGTCTGGGGCGGCCTGACTGAGCGGGAGAGGCGGGCGCTGCTGCGGCGCTTCCCCGAGGTCGATGACTGGGGGCTGTGGCTTCAGCGCGAGGACGACGAGCTCGTCGCCGAGATCCATGCCCGTCGCGCCCCCCGCATCCTGGCCCGGGTACGCTGCGCCTCGTGAGGTCTCCCGCGGCCGGACTTCCGACGCCTTGCGCCGAGCTCTAGGCTGAGCCTCATGACTGCATCTTCTGAGCACGTATCCGGGGCCCCGACCGCCTGGGAGTACGCCACCGTTCCCCTCATCACTCACGCCACCAAGCAGATTCTCGATCAGTGGGGCGCTGACGGCTGGGAGCTCGTCCAGGTCGTGCCCGGCCCGTCCGGTACCGAGAACCTCGTCGCCTACCTCAAGCGTCCTCGGCCCTGAGAGGCGCTCGTCGCTGACGCGGGCGAGTACTGGTACCAACATCACGCCGCGTCCGCGGTCCGCAGGTGGCGGAGCGCGGACGCGGCGTCGTCTGTGCTGTCGTCAGCAGCGTGCGGGGCGCATTGTCACCCGATCGGCACCCGACCGGTGCCCGGCCCGGAGTGCTCGGTGCGCTGCGCGGAGGGCTCGCGACCCGAGACGGGCCCTCAGCGGGCGCGACGGCGCAGTCGGTCGACGTCGAGCAGCGTGACGGCCCGTCCCTCCAGGCGGATCCAGCCGCGGGAGACGAACTCGGCCAGCGACTTGTTGACCGTCTCGCGAGAGGCGCCCACCAGCTGGGCGAGCTCCTCCTGAGTGAGGTCGTGGGGGACGTGGACGCCGTCGTCGGTGGGTGAGCCGAAGCGGTCGGCCAGGTCCAGCAGTGCCTTGGCCACGCGGCCGGGCACGTCGGAGAAGACGAGGTCGGCCAGTGCGGTGTTGGTGCGGCGCAGGCGCTGGGCCAGGGCGCGCAGCATGTCCTTGGCCAGCTGCGGGTGGGACTCCACGAAGGTCATGAGCTGGTTGTGGTCCAGCGTCAGGAGCTCGGTGGGGGCCACGGCGGTGGCGGTGGTGGAGCGCGGGCCCGGGTCGAACAGGGTCAGCTCGCCGACGATCTCGCCGGGGCCGAGCACCGCGAGCAGGTTCTCACGGCCGTCGGCGCTGGCGTGGCCGAGCTTCACTTTTCCGGAGAGGAGAATGTAGAGGCGGTCGCCTGAGTCGCCCTCGTTGAAGAGGGTCTCGCCACGGCGCAGAGTCGTCTGCGTCATCATGGCGCGCAGTTCCTCCTGCTCATCCGGGCTCAGGCCCTCGAAGAGCGGGATCCTGGAGATAATGCTGTCTTCCACGGAGATCCTCCTGGTGGTTAGGGGGCTGGCATCCCGCATGCGGGAGCCCTCGGGTCTATCCTGCCACGGCTTGTGACCTGTGGCACGCCGTCGAGCATTGTAGCCTTCGTGTGTTACAGGTCAAAGGGGGGTGAGCAAAATCGGGTGCGTCGTGTGACACGGTCCCATCCATGAGGTTGCGGGGCGGTAGTGGGATCGACTGCAATGGCGGTCTCTGGAGGAAGGCCCGGTCTGAGCCGGACCAGGGCTCGGACGAGGATCCCGGTGGCACTGGTGGTGCTGCCGATGAGATCGCGGAGAGAGGACGCAGTGCGCAGGGCAGTGAGCAGTGAGGTTGCGGCGGCTGACGCAGTCCCCGAGGTCTCCGAGGTGCCGACAATGGCTGACCCGGCCTGGCGTGCGGGCGCCGTCGACGACGAGCTCATGGCCCTCTACCCCGACGCCGCCTGCGCCCTCGAGCACGACGGCCCCTTCCAGCTGCTCGTGGCCACCGTCCTGTCAGCCCAGACCACCGACGCGCGCGTCAACACCGTCACTCCCGAGCTCTTCGAGCGCTACCCCGACGCCGCCGCCCTGGGGGCCGCCCGACGCGAGGACCTCGAGGCGATCCTGCGCCCCCTGGGCTTTCAACGGGCCAAGGCCGGCCACCTGCTGGGCATCGGTCAGGCTCTCGATGAGCGTTTCGGCGGCCGGGTCCCGCGCAGCCGCGAGGAGCTCGTCTCCCTGCCGGGGGTGGGGCGCAAGACCGCCAACGTCGTGCTCGGCAACGCCTTCGGACAGCCCGCCATCACCGTGGACACCCACGTCGGACGGCTCTCACGCCGCCTGGGGTGGACGACGTCGAAGGACCCGGTGCGCGTGGAGAAGGACATCGCGTCCCTGTGGGAGCCGTGGCGCTGGACCGACGGCTGCCACCGGCTCATCGAGCACGGGCGCCGGGTGTGCTCGGCCCGCTCGCCGCGCTGCGGTGAGTGCGCGCTGCTCGAGGCCGGGCTGTGCCCGCAGGTGGGCATTTGATGGACGTCTGAGAGCGGTGCCCGCGGAGGTGGCCCGGGCCGGTGTCGGGCTAGCCCCACCCCCGATCCGCCAGATGGCCGGATGGGATGGGAGGGGCGGCGCCGTCAGAGTGGAGGCATGACTGCTCACCCGCCCTTCACCCCCTCCGATCCGACCACCGCCTCCGCCTCGTCCCTGCCCTCCACGACGCCGCCTCCCGGGCCGGGCTCCTCGTCTCCCGTCGCCATCCGCCTGCGCGGCCTCACCCGCGTCTACGAGGTCCCCGGACGCCAGGACGCCCGGGTCACCGCCCTGGATCACGTCGACGCCGACCTGCCCGAGGGCAGCTTCACCGCCGTCGTCGGAGCCTCCGGATCGGGCAAGTCGACGCTGCTGCACTGCATAGCCGGCCTCGATGAGCCCACCGACGGCCAGGTGACCATGCTCGGCACCGTCACCTCTGGGATGCGGCCCGCCGAGCGCGCCCGGTTCCGCGCCCGCCACGTCGGCTTCGTCTTCCAGGAGTACAACCTCATCGCCTCCCTGAGCGCCGCCGACAACGTCTCCATGCCCTCGCGCCTGGCCGGGCGTCCCCTGAGTGACGCCCAGACCCGGGCGGCCCTCGACGCCGTCGGGCTCGCTCACCGCGCCGGCCTCAAGCCCCACCAGCTCTCCGGCGGGGAGCGCCAGCGAGTGGCCATCGCCCGCGTCATGGCCAGCCGGCCCCGGATCGTCTTCGCCGACGAGCCCACCGGCGCCCTCGACCTGAGCTCGGCCGCCCTCGTCCTGGACTGGCTGCGCCGGCTCACCGAGCAGGGCGCCACCGTGGTCATGGTGACCCACGACGTCGAGGCCGCCGCCAAGGCCGACGCGGTCGCCGTCATGAGCCAGGGGCACCTGGTTCAGTGGACCGGCTGTCGTGACGCCCGCCAGATCGCCGAGCTCGTCCACGCGGCCCGCGCCTCACGCGCCGCCTGACCGGGACAGGAGTAGAAGAACATGGTCACACTCATCTGGAACGACCTGCGCCACCACGCCCGCCAGTGGCTGTGGTCGCTGCTCGTCGCCACCGTCGGCGGAGCCATCATCGGCGTCATCATCACCACCTGGTACAGCGCCCTGAGCTGGGCCCAGGCCCAGGGCTCGGCCGAGCTCGTGAACGCCTCCCACATCATCGGCTCCAGCCTTGTCTCCTACGTGGGGCTGGCCACCGCCGTCATCCTGTCCACGACGCTGGGCCTGACCGTCTCGGCCCAGCAGCGCTCCCACGCGCTGTGGAAGGTCCTGGGCATCCCCGGCAGCCGCATCCGCCGCATCATCCTGGCGCAGGTCGGGGTGATCGGGCTGCTCGGAGGAGCCCTCGGCGCGGTGGCCTCCCTGCCACTGGTCCGCCTCTACCTGCTCACCTGGCGGGAGTTCGAGGTGTTTCCGCAGGATCTGCCGATCATCATGCCGGGTTTCGGGGTGCCGTTGACCATCGCCGTGACGATGCTGTTCTGCATCCTGGGTGGGATGGGGCCGGCCCGGCGTGCGGCGTCGGTCCCCGAGATGCAGGCGCTGCGGGAGGCCACGGCCCCGCAGACCCGGACCCGGTGGTGGCAGTGGGTGATCGTCGGCGTCATGCTCCTGGGTCTGGTCTTGACCCCCTTCGAGAGCTCCCTACCTATGAGTGAGGCGGAGAGGGCGGAGATGGCCGCGTCCGGTGCCAACCTCAACGACCCGGGGGAGCGTGCGCTCGTCGGCGGCTCCATAGGGCTCATCGCCGCGATCGCGGCCCTCAGCGTGCCGAACTGGACCCTGCGGCCGCTGCTGACCTGGTGGACCGCGCTCATCCCGGGCCGCAGCCCCGCCTGGTTCTCTGCCCGCGCCAATGCCCGCCACCGCGCCTCTTTGTCGATGACGACAATTGTTCCCTTCGCCATCGCCGTAGCCATGACCGGAACCGTCTACGCCGCCGTCGGCGCCGGGCAGGCCACCGGGGCCCAGGGCTCGGTCAACGGCTTCCTCACCGTCGGGGTGCCGATCTTCCTCATCGCCGGCGTCGGCGGAATCGCCAATATCGCCATGGTGGGGCGGGCCCGGCGCCAGGAGGGCGCGCTGCTGGGGGTCATCGGGGCGCGGACCCGCACGGTCCTGGCCTCCACTGCGCTGGAGGGCGTCATCTACGCCGTCACCGGCATTCTCTTCGGGCTGGCGGCCACCGCCTTCAGCGCCGTCTATGCCGCGTTGTACTCCGGGGGCGGGATGACGGTCCTGGTCGCCTCGGTCCCGGTAGGGCTGCTGGCCCTCGTCAGCGGGATCTCGCTGGCGCTCGCGGTGGCGACCACCTGGCTGCCCGCCCAGCTCGACCGACGCTCCCTCATGGACAACCTGCGCCAGCCGGTGTGAGGCGGCGCTGGGCGTCAGACCGCCGGGGCGACGTCGGCCAGGAAGGGCATCAGAGCCCGGACGAGCTCGGCCGGGGCCTCCTCCTGAGGGAAGTGGCCGGAACGGCGGATCGTCGCCTGGCGCAGGTTGCCGGTGACGTGGTGGGTGTCGCGCGCGTATGCCTGGGCGGGCTGAACCGGGTCGAGCTGGCCCTGGACCGACAGGACGGGCGCCGTCACCGGCCGCTCCAGCGCCGCCGTCTCCGCCCGGGACAGCATGAGGTTGCGCAGCGGCTCCAGGGCGCTGCGGGCGGCGCCCGGGCGGGACAGGAGCTCGGCGTAGTAGGGGGCCTCCTCTGCCACCGCCTCCCGGGTATGCGGTCCGGCCCAGGAGCGCAGCAGGCCCTCCAGGGCGCTGCGGCTGCGCAGTCGCCGCTCAGCCAGGCCCGGGATCTGCAGGCTCGCGTACTGCAGCGCCGGCCCTGACAGTGCCCGGGACCGCAGTGAGCGCAGGGCCAGGGGGTGGGGGGCGCCCACCGGAACGATCGCCCTCGTCAGGTCCGGGGCCATGTGCGGCAGGGCCCAGGCGACCTGACCGCCGAGCCCTGCACCGATGACCACGGCCCGCTCGTGGCCCAGGGAGCGGACCACGGCGGCGATGTCCTGTGCCAGCGTCACCAGGTCGTAGCCCGACGGCGGTCGGTCCGAGCCTCCGAAACCGCGCAGGTCGAGGGCCGCCACACGGTGCCCGGCCTGAGCCAGGGCGGGGATGACATGGCGCCAGGTCCACCAGCACTCGGGGAAGCCGTGGATCAGGAGGGTCAGCAACCCGCTGCCGCTCGGGGCCTCGGGGCCCGCCAGCGCGACATGGAAGCGGGTGCCGCGGGCGGTGAGGTTGCGGTGGTTCCAGGGGCCGGGGCGATTGACGTCAACAGGCACGGACGCAGCCTACTGGTCGGCACCCGGTAACACTGACGGGGACGTCTGACGCGTACGGGGACAGACGTCCTGTACCCCTACGCGTGAGACGTCCCAGGCCGCAATGAAAGGTCCCCGCCGGCGCAGAATATCCCCGGCGGCAGTAAGGTGGAACGGATGGCCCCGCGCGCGTCATAGGTTTCCGCCAGCAGCCGGAGGGAACGGAGGGGAGCGGCATGACCACTGATCGTCACCATGACACGGATGAGGACTCTGCTGACCGCCATGAGACCGCAGTCTCCGATGCCGTTGCTGACTGGGAGCCCGAGGTCGAGCCCTCTGCCGACGTCGGTGGCGGTCGAGGAGGGGACGAGCCGGCACCGATCTCGCCCGGACGCCTGGAGGCCTTCAGTGACGGCGTCATCGCCATCGCGATCACGCTCCTGAGCCTGGAGATCAAGCTGCCCGAGGACGGCGGGAGCCTGCTTCGCTCCTTGGCCTCCCTGTGGCCCGGCTACGTGGGCTTCGTCCTCAGCTTCCTCCTGGTGGGGCAGGTCTGGCTCAATCATCACGCCATCTTCACGAGGGTGCGCAGCGTCGACCAGTGGATGCTCATCTGCAACCTCTTCCTCCTGCTCGACGTCGCCTTCCTGCCCTTCGCAACCTCGGTGCTGACGCGCTCCCTGGAATCCGGGCACGACGAGCGCACGGGCGCCGTCTTCTACGGGGCGGTCATGGTGGTCGGCGGGCTGTTCTTCAACGCCCTGTGGCGCGCGGCGATCCGGGACCGGAGCCGCCTGCGGCCGGAAGTGACGCAGGCGGAGGTACGGTCCATGACCCTGCGCTTCGCGATGGGACCTTGGCTCTACGCGCTGGCCGCACTGCTGGGCCTGGTCAGCGCCTGGCTGAGCGTGGTCACCTACGTGGCCCTCATCGTCTTCTACATGGCCGGCCACCGGCCGCGGCGGGTTAGCCCAGCAGGAGGCTGAGGGCGACGTAGACGCCGGTGCCGCCGATGAGCGACAGCCCGATCGAACGCCGCCACAGGTGCAGGCCCGCCGTCGCCCCAATGCCGCCGGCAGCCGGCAGCCAGGTGGACGGCGCCAGGCTCACGCCGCCCAGTGTGTAGGCCACCAGCACGATCATGACGCCCAGAGGCATGGCCCGGGACAGGAAGGCCAGCATCGCGTTGTCCTTGCGTCCGCGCAGCAGAACGAAGGGAGCGATCCGGCAGACGAAGGTGATGACGGCGACGACCACGACAGCGATCGCGATCTGCGGGTTGGTCAGCACTACTCGGCCTCCTGCCCCGAGGTCGGTGCCGGCGAGGCGGGCCGGCGAGCGCGCCAGGCGTACAGACCCACCAGCCCGACGGCGAGCGTCACCAGCGCGGTCAGCAGTGCCGCCGACCCACCCATCGCCAGGCCGACGCCGCCGGCCACCAGTCCCAGGCACAGCACCCCGATATCGGGGTGGTTGCGCCAGTTCTCGATGGCCAGGACCACGAACAGCGACGTGAGCACGAAACCGAGCAGCTCGATGCGCTCACCCACCACGGAGGCCAGCACCGTCCCGGCCAGCGCTCCGATGGTCGTGCCCGTCACCCAGGAGGTATGGCTGATCGCCTCGACGGCCACCAGGTAGCGCCCGCTCATGGCTCGCCGGTCGCGCGCCGCCAGCAGCGCGTAGACCTCATCGGTGATGGCGTGGACGGCGTAGAGGCGGGTGAGCGTCCCGCCGCGCACCCGGTCCAGGGGGAACCCCAGGCCGTAGAAGACGTGCCGGCCCGAGACGAAGCCGGTGGACAGGGCGATGGTCGCCAGCGGCTCGCCGCCACCGGCCAGGGGCACCAGCAGCATCTGCATGGTTCCGGAGTAGATGACCAGGCTCCACACCGGCGCCCACCACCAGGCGAGCCCCTCGGCGACCAGCAGCATCCCGGCCGCCAGCCCCAGCGTCACGTATCCGACGACGATGGGCACCGCATCGCGGGCGGCATCGCCGACTGTCCGCATCCGTGGGGTCGGCTGCGAAGGAACCCTGGAGGGGACCTCGGCGGGCGGCTGGGCGGCGTCGGACTCAGTCACGGCGGCCGCGGTCGTCGGCCTCCTGCTCGCGCTGACCGGAACGGCGCGCCAGGTGGGCGACGACGGCGACCATGATCGTCAGCACGCCCATGAGGATGAAGCGCCCGGACAGACCGTCGTCCATGACATAGGTGGACAGGGCGCGCCCCAGGTCGGAGTGTGCCTGGAGCCGGTCGACCGTCGGGCCGAGGATCGACCGGACGACCCCGGGCATGAGCACGAAGGGCAGTCCGATGACCGTGCTCAAGGCGCCGACGACGAAAGCCCCCAGGGAGGATCGCGAGATCATGAACAGGGCTGCGGCGCAGGCCGCGGTCCCACCCAGGATCTCCAGGGCTCCCACCGGGGAGGCGGCGGCCGGCCAGGACGAGGGGTTGCCACCGGTCAGGGAGGCGGCGCCGTCGTGCACGAGGAACCAGGCCAGAGGGAACAGGACGACGGCGATGAGCACCCCTGCCCAGTGGGTCTCGATGCGTGAGCTCGTGGGACTCAGGATGCTGGTGGCGCCCTTGAGGAGGATCGAGTCGTCATCCTCGGTGGAGCCGGTCATGGCGGCGGCGGCCTGCCGGGCGCGCGAACGGCCGCGCTCCTCGGGGTCGTCGCTCTCCAGGGCATCGGCGCTCGCGGAGAAACCCCGGGCGGTGGAGGTTGAGGGCCAGCCGGGCTCCTGCGGCGAGGACTGCCTCGACGGCGCCTCGGCCGGTGCGGAGCTCAGCGTCGGGGCTGACGCGGATGTCGCCGCGGAGGTGGCGCTGTCCGTCGCTGACATCGACTGTGCGGTCGCCGCGGACTGGGCTGCGGGAGCGGGCCGGTAGGCCTGGGGCGCCGTCGAGCTCGGTGCCGACGCCGATCCCGCTGTCGTGGAGGCGGCGCTCGACGCGGCCGTGGTCGCCTGGGTTGCCGCGGCCGCCGCGGTTGCTGCGGAGGCCGCGGATGCCGCCCTGCCCTGGGCAGGAGCCTGAGAGCGGTAGCCGGAGAGTCCGGCCGGCGGGGCTGAGGCGGACGCGGATGCCGCCGGACGGTGTGCGGAGAGGCCGGCTGCGCCGTCCGGCGAGAACGCGGGGCGCGTCGAGGAAGTCGACTCGGCTGAACGCGCAGTGGAGGCACTCGCCCCGGAGGCGGTGCTGGCCAGCTGGGCCGCGGGGGTCGCCGGCCAGGAGGGTGCCGAGGGGCGGTTGTCCACCGAGGTGCCTGCGGGCGCAGTGGGCTCCGAGGCCTTGGCCTCTGACGGTTGAGCGACCTCCGGCTCGGCCGCGTCCGTGACCG
>ERZ772973.966-NODE-966-length-11487-cov-64.7288_pt1 | contig 11487 bp, 6 predicted proteins | sample MGYA00580672_ERZ772973 | MGnify/ENA primary metagenome ERZ772973 (study PRJEB29015, sample SAMEA2737938) | human oral metagenome | biome: human oral; feature: human-associated habitat; material: dental | place: China | collected 2152 ... | reverse complement strand
CCCGCCGGTGCGCCGTCGCCCGCGGCGGTGGCCGACGCCGTCGTCGCCGCCTGCCGGGAGCAGGGGCCGGGGATCCTGCCGTGGGAGGGCGGGGCGGCCGGACTGCGGGCGCGCCTGGCGCTGCTGCACCGCAAGCTCGGCGAGCCCTGGCCGGCGATGGACGACGACTCGCTGCTGGCGCGCGCCGGGGACTGGCTCGCCCCGGCCGTGGAGCAGTTGGCGGCCCGGTCGCGGCGCTTCGATCTGGGGGCCCTGGATTTGACGACGGCGCTGCGGGCGCTTCTGCCCTGGCCGCAGGCCGCACGGCTCGACGAGCTGGTGCCGGAGCGGATCGAGGTGCCCTCGGGCTCGCGCGTGCGGGTGGAGTACGGCGCCTGCGGTGAGCGTCCGGTTCTGGCGGTGCGGGTGCAGGAGTGCTTCGGCTGGGAGGAGACGCCGCGGGTGGTGGACGGGCGCGTGCCGGTGCTCCTGCACCTGCTGTCCCCGGCGCGCCGACCGGTGGCGGTCACCGACGACCTGCGCTCCTTCTGGGCCGGGCCCTACCAGCAGGTGCGCCGCGAGATGCGCGGGCGCTACCCCAAGCACGCCTGGCCGGAGGATCCGCGGCGCCCCGGGCGCCCCGAGGGGTCGTCGTCCGCCCGGCGTGGCCCCCGCCCCTCCGTCTGAGGCCCGCCCCTCGGGGGAGTCGTCCGGGCGCTGCTTGACGCCTGCGCCGGCGTCAAGCGGCGACCCCGCCCACCCCGGGGAGTCGTTCCCGCGCCCACGAAGTGACGAAAACCGCGACCGGCGACCCCGCCCCCGGGGGAGTCGAATTGGCGATGTCACCTCAGATCGCATTGTGCGAGGTGGGATGGCGAGAATCGAGCGCAGGCGGATTCCGTCGCGCTGGGCTCGCACGGCGCGAGCCGGGGTGGATTCCGTCGCGCTGAGCTCGCATTACGCAAGCCCGCCCCGGCCCGCGCTGGACCCGACCCCGGAATTTCGTTGAGCGGACATGGAATTACGCAAGCCGGCCCCGGATCCTCCCCGGCCCTGGAACCTCACTGGGGCCGGGTCTCGCCAGCCGGGTCCGCACCGGCCCGGAGCCGGGGGCGTGCTCCGGACCGTGGGTTCGTCGTCGTCCTCATCACCGGGCCCGTGCGGGTCCTCGTCCCGGTGCCGGTACTCTCGTTCGCGTCGGTCTTGCATGCGGGGGCCGGGTGCGCCCCGGCCCGCGGGCGCCGGCGGGAGAGTCTCCGGGCCAGATCCCGGCGGGAGTCCGGACACCGCCTCGCCCCTCGTCCGCGCCGCCGCACCGGAGCTGCCGGGGAAGCGGCCCCGCGAGAGCCAGCGGGGGTGCCACCTGGACCCGCGACGACCCCAGGGGGTGCGGACCCGGTCGGTGCGGGTCGAGCCCGGGGCGGCCGTAGCTGGCGCGGACCGAGCCCAGGGAGAGTGCGGGCCCGGGAAGGTTGTTCAGCAGGCTCATGGCGGTGCTCTCCTGTTCGGACAACTTGCGTTCCGCTGGACCACGGCGGTCCGACCGTCGTTCTCGAGTGCGAAGTGCACGTCTCGGCGTCCGGGGCGCAGCGGTGTCGGGCGCCGTGGTCCGCGAGATCGCCGGGTAACCCGCGAGAACGTCACTTGACTCGCGAGATCGTCACTTAACCCGCGAGAACGTCTGCTAGAGGTACGTTCTCGCGGGTTAAGTGACGTGCTCGTGAACTGGCCGCGTCACGGCATGCGAGACGCCGTCCCACCATGCGGGATGACCGGCGGGGGCGCCGGAACCGCCCCCGATGCCGCCCGGGCCGCCCCCGGCACCCGACCCGCCGATCCCGCCGCGCCCGACCTCACCCCGACGCGCCCGGAGGCGACCCGAGCGGGCCGTCACGGCCGGCCCCCGTGCCCCAACGCCCTCAACGACCCCTCGCATCACACCCGGGAGACGCACTCGGACGCCTTCGCAACAGCCCTTCTGACGAGGAGGACCCGCCCGAGCAGACCGTCACCACGACCTTCACACCCCACGCCTTCAAAACCACCCCTGAACAACCTTTCGGGTCGGCTTGCGTAATGCGAGCTCAGCGCGACGGAATCCACGCCGGCTCGCGCCGTGCGAGCCCAGCGCGACGGAATCCGCCTGCGCTCGATTCTCGCCATCCCACCTCGCACAATGCGATCTGAGGTGACATCGCCAATTCGACTCCCCCGGGGGCGGGGTCGCCGGTCGCGGTTTTCGTCACTTCGTGGGCGCGGGAACGACTCCCCGGGGTGGGTGGGGTCGCCGCTTGACGCCGGCGCGGGCGTCAAGCAGCGCCCGGACGACTCCCCCGAGTCGCGGGCCTCAGACGGAGGGGCGGGGCTCACACCGGGCGACACCGCTCGACTCCCCCGGGACGGGCCTCAGACGGAGGGACGGGGGCCACACCGAGCGGCGCGCCGGGGCCGGGCCGCATTCCCGACTCCCCGTCCGAGGACGGCGCGGCCTGCACGACCGCGGAGGACAGAAGCACCCGCTGAAAGGCCGAACAAGCGCGGCCTGCACGACCGCGGAGGACACGGCCGCGAGCGACGAGGCCCGGTGCCGCGACTCTCCGCCGCGGCGCCGGGCCCCTCCCGTCATGGCGGTAGCGCTGGGATTCGAACCCAGGGTGGCTATGAACCACACAGACTTTCGAGATCTGCACCTTCGGCCGCTCGGACACGCTACCTCAGGCGTTGAGGGTACACGGCGTCGCGCCCGCCGCCCAATCCCGGACGACTGCGAGGTCGCTCACGAAGGCGGGCCTGGCGCCGTTGCGGCCTCGACCCCGCCCCCGAGGCCCTGCCCGATCTCCTCCTCGGTGAGACGGCGGATGACCTTGGCGGGCACCCCGCCGACGATCGTGAACTCGGGCACGTCCCGGGTGACGACGGCGCCCGCGGCCACGACCGCGCCGTCGCCGATCCTCACCCCGGCGAGCACCGTGACGTTCGCGCCGATCCAGACCCTCCGCCCGATGCGGATGGGGGCGGGGACGACGCGGCCCCGCCGGGCCACCGACAGCTCGTGGTTGAGGGTCGCCAGGACCACGTTGTGCCCGATGAGGCTGCCCGCGCCGATCCAGATGCCGCCCTGGTCCTGGAACCGGCAGCCGGAGTTGATGAAGACGTTCTCGGCCAGGTGGATATTGCGCCCGAAGTCGGATGTGAAGGGCGGGAAGATCCTGAATCCCGACGGCGCGGGCTCGCCGGTGATCCGGCCGAAGAGCTCGGCGCGCTCCCGCGGCGCGAGGTACTCGCCGTTGAGCCTGGCGGTCAGGCGGCGGGTGCGCTCGCCGATCTCGACCATGAAGGCGTGGACCTCGGAATCGTCTGGCAGCGCCTCGCCCCGGGCAACGAGCTCGCGGAATTCCTCCAGGGTCGTCATGACCCGACCCTATCAGCGCCCCGCCGCCTCAGCATCCCCGCTCCCCCGCCGCTCGAGGGACCCGGCGGTCGGGGCGGACTGGGCGGACCGGGCGGTCGGGGCGGACTGGGCGGACCGGGCGGACCGGGCGGGCCCGGCGGTCGGGGCGGACCGGGCGAATCCGCCGCCGCGCCGCCGCTCGAAGAACCCGGCCAGCAGCGCCCGCGACTCCTCGGCCCGCACCCCGGCCACCACCTCGACCCGGTGGTTGGCGCGCGGATCGCGCAGGACGTCGCGCACGCTCCCGCACGCCCCGGTCCTCGGCTCCCACGCCGCCAGCACCACCCGCGCCAGACGCGCCAGCTGGATCGCCCCGGCGCACATGGTGCAGGGCTCGAGGGTGACCACCAGCGCGCAGCCGTCCAGGTGCGAGTCGCCCAGCGCCGCCCCGGCGGCCCGCAGCGCGAGGATCTCCGCGTGCGCCGTCGGATCGCACTGCGCCTCTCGGGCGTTGGCGGCCTCCGCGACCACCCCGCCGTCGGGCCCCAGGACGACGGCGCCCACCGGCACCTCGCCGCGCTCGGCGGCCCGGCGCGCCAGCTCCAGGGCGCGCCCCATCGCCGCCCCGTAGCGATCCTCGACCATGCTCACGGCCACAGCCTGGCACGCCGGCCGGAACCCTTCCGGAAATATGCCCCACCTCACACCGACCGCGGGGAAGACCGGTGACCGCGTACGCCCGAACAACCGCATTTCCGCTTGAATCCGCCACTTCCAGTTGCGCTCTCCCCCGTGATCCTGAGAGGCTCCCAGGAGCACCCCTGATGCAGGATGAAGGAAGCAGGACATCGTGACGCACGACCCCACGACTCCCTCGACGGGCACGGCCGACGCCGACGCCACTATCGCCACCGCCGGCGCAGCCACCACTGGCACCATCAAAGCCGCCGCAGCCGATGCCGGCGCCGTAGCCGCCGTCGACGCCGCCGACAGCACCGCTGGCGCTGCGCGAGACCCCGCCGCGAAGAAGGGCCACCCCATCAACTGGGGGGTGTTCAGCGCCTCCGCCGTCATCATCGCCATAGTCGCCGCCGGGGCCTTCATATCGCCGTCGACCGTGCAGAGCGCCTTCGGCGCCGCCGTGACCTGGGCCGGCAAGTGGTTCGGCTCCTTCTACATCATCCTCATCACGGCCGCGCTCGTCTTCGTCGTCCTGGTCGCCGTGACCAGGTACGGGCTCGTCAAGCTCGGCCCGGACAACTCCACCCCGGACTTCTCCACCTTCTCCTGGGCCGCCATGCTCTTCGCGGCCGGCATCGGCACCGGCATCATGTTCTTCGCCATCGCCGAACCCGTCGCCCAGTACGTGCACCCGCCCATCGGCGAGGGCGGAACCGTCGAGGCCGCCCGCCACGCCGTCGTGCTGGCCATCTTCCACTACGGCATCTCCGGCTGGGGCGTCTACGCCGTCATGGGCATGGCCATGGCCTACTTCGCCTACCGGCGCCGCGACGCGCTGGCGGTGCGCTCCACGCTGCGCCCGCTGCTGGGCCGCCGGGTGGACGGCTGGATCGGCGACGTCGTCGACACCGCGGCGCTCGTGGGCGGCGTGTTCGGCATCGCGGCCTCGCTGGGGGTCGGCGTCGTCCAGCTCAACGTGGCCCTCGACATCCTCTTCGGCATCCCCCAGGGCACCGGCGCGCAGATCGGCCTCATCGCGCTGAGCGTCATTATGGCGACCATCTCGGCGACCACCGGCGTGGACCGGGGCGTGCGCATGCTGTCCAACATCAACGTGGTCCTCGCCATCGGGCTGGCCCTGTGGGTCCTCATCACCGGCAACACGGCCTTCCTGATGGACTCGCTCGTCGGCAGCGTCGGCGACTTCATGGTCCAGTTCCCGCAGCTGACCCTGGAGACCTACGCCTACAACCGGCCCGAGGCCTGGCTCAACGACTGGACGCTGTTCTTCTGGGCGTGGTGGGTCACCTGGGGCGCCTTCGTGGGCATGTTCCTGGCCCGCATCTCCCGCGGGCGCACCATCCGCGAGTTCATCCTCGGGGCCCTCATCCTGCCCTTCTCCTACGTGGTCATGTGGGTGGCGATCTTCGGCAACAACGCCCTGGACCTCATCCGCTCGGGCAACCAGGAGTTCGCCGAGGCCACCATCGCCAAGCCCGAGCAGGGCCTGTACCTCATGCTCGACGCCGCTGGCGGCAAGCCCGTCATCGCGCTCGCCCTGTTCATCGGCATCCTCTTCTACGTCACGAGCGCCGACTCCGGGGCGCTGGTCATGTCGAGCCTGTCCAGCCGGATCAAGGGCGAGCGGGAGGACGCCGCCCCGTGGCTGCGGATCTTCTGGGCCACCCTGACCGGCGTGCTCACCGTGGCCATGCTCGTGGCCGGGGGCATCACCATCCTCCAGCAGGCGACCCTGGTCATGGCGCTGCCCTTCAGCTTCATCCTCGTGATCATCATGGCCTGCCTGCTCAAGGCCCTGCGCCAGGAGGCGACCTTCAACCTGGCCCGCTCGCGGGCCTACCGCAACCGCCAGGTCGGCTTCACCGGCACCGCGGCGGGGCTGCGCCACGTCTCCTGGCGCGACCGCCTGTCCCACACCTTCGACCACGTCAGCCCCGAGCAGGCGCGGCGGGCGCTGGACCGGCGCATCGTGCCGGCCCTGGAGGCGGTGGCCGTCGAGCTGGGCAAGGAGAACCTGGAGGCGCAGGTCCACATCGAGGGCGCGGAGGCCGTCGACCCCGACGACGAGCGCAACTACCTGGGCCGCGTCACCCTCCTGGTGACCGACCCGCACAGCGAGGCGCGCGAGGGCGAGGTCGAGCCCGAGGTCCTCGAACGGGCCGGCGGGCGACGGGTCTTCCGCTACGTGGTGCGCATGGTCGAGGCCCCGGCGCCCTCCTACGGCAGCGGCATGAACGAGGCCGACGACGTCACGGTGCGCCTGGAGGTGCGCCTGCGCGGGGGCGGGGTGGGCTACGACATCATGGACTGGTCCGCCGACCAGGTCGCCCATGACGTCCTCGACCACTACGAGCGCTGGCTGGAGTACCTGGGCACGAGCGGTGCCGCCCTCGCCTGACCCGCCCCTTTCACCGAAACCGGCGGAAAAGACACGCGAAACCGGCGGAAAACGCACATCCTGTGGATAACTCGGGTGTCCTGGGCCGCCCCCGGGTGCCGCGTCCTCCTCGACTCCGTGAGCGCGCGGGTTTCCAGTCGAACGCGCGCCTCCCGGCTGCGCGTTCGACTGGAAACCCGCGCGCTCACGAAAAACGGGACCGGACCACCCCGACGCGGCCGGCCACGGCGCCCCTTCAGTCCCGCGCCCGCAGGGTCTGCCCGACGCCCTGCCCGCCGCGCGCACGGGAGGAGGCGACGACGGCCAGGCAGGTGGTGACCAGGGTCAGGTTCGCGACCACGTTGAGCTCCGCCCACGGCGCGCGGATGAGAGCATCGGAGATGCTCAGACCGGCCGCGCCCGCCAGCAGCGGGCTCGCCGCCGCGAGAGCGAGAAGACCGAGAAGAGTCGCGGTGAACGCGTGAAGAACCCCCTCGAGGACCTGCGCCGCGAGTACGCCGCCCTCGCGGGCCCCGGCGGCGCGCAGCAGGGCGGCGTCACGACGCCGGCGCCCGGCGCTCATGGCGATGACGGCGACCCCGCCGCTCCAGGCCACGACGAGGGCGAGCCCGAACATGGACAGGAACCCCCTGGTGGACACCGAGGCGAGGCCGAGCGACCTGCCGCTGAAGAGGACGGCGACCAGCCCGATCGCCACGAGGAAGGGCAGCACGGTGGCCGAGGAGCGGTGCGACTCCAGGGCGGCGGTCCGCGCGGCCACCTGCCACGCGGTACCGGGGACGGGCAGGGCCGCCAGCGCCCTTTGCAGCCGGGGGACGAGCCAGGGCGCGAGCAGGCACATGAGGACGACGGCGCCCAGGGAGCCGAGGGCGGCGGCGTCAGCGGCGGCGTCGCTGCCGACGCCCGCGGTCCGGGTGGTCAGCCAGGCGGAGACGAGGCCCGCGCCGAGCCCGCCCACCGCGGCCAGGCGCAGGAGAAGCCCGAGGACGCGGGCGAGATCCCAGCGTCGTTCCTCGTCACCGCGTCCGCGCAGGAGCGCGACCTCGGGGGCGCGGGAGGCGCGCCGGGCGGCTCCCCACCCGCCGATCACGACCGAGCCGGCGACGATGAGCGCGGACCACAGCAGGTCGACGGGAACCCACTGCGGCGCGGTGCCGGGCGCGGTGACGCGCTCCTCGATGAGCAGGGGGATCATGAGGCGGGCGACGACGGCGCCGACCGCGGTGCCGGCCAGTGCGCCGAAGGCGCCGATGGCGACCAGCTGCCCCAGGACGACGGCGCGCAGCGTCCCGGGCCGCATGCCCAGGGCCCGCCACAGGCCGTGGTCGCGTTCGCGCTCGGTGACGGCGAGCGCACTGGTGGAGGTCAGCACGGTCGCGGCGGCGAACACGACGGAGACGATGATGAAGGCGGAGACGACGGAGGCGGCCTCGATCAGGTTCGCGTCGCCGACGGCGCGGGCGGAGGCGAGGGAGCCGCGCATGACCATGAACTGGCCGGACACGCAGGCCCCGGTGACGACGGCGACGGCGACGGTCCACGTCCAGGTGCCGGCGTGGCGGCGCAGGTCGGCCAGGAGGAGGCGGGTCATCGGACGGTCTCCTCCGATCGAGCCGACCGGTTCGGCGGGTCCTGGCGCTTCTGCGGACTCTGCGAGCCCCGCGGACCCCGCCAATTCTGCGGATCCCGCCACTCCGCCCGGGCCCGCCCCCCGGCCCGGGCGGCCAGGACGGCTCGGGAGACCGCGTCGGGGTCGCCGCCGGGCAGGGCGGCGACGATCCTCCCGGCGTCCATGACCAGGACGCTTCGGGCGCGCGCGGCCGCCGCGGCGTCGTGCGTGACCATGAGGACCGTGGTCCCATTCCGGCGCAGCTGGGCGAGCCAGTCGAGGACGTCGGCGCCGGCGGCGACGTCGAGGGCGGCGGTGGGCTCGTCGGCGAAGACGACGTCGGGCCGGGAGGCGAGCACGCGGGCGATGGCGACCCGCTGGCGCTCGCCGCCGCTGAGCTGGTGGGGCAGGTGGCGGGCCTGCGCGCTCAGCCCCACGCGCTCCAGGGCGGCGTCGACGTCGCCCCGGCTCAGGGGCCTGCGCCGCAGGCGGCCGGGCAGGGCGACGTTGTCGCGGGCGGACAGGGCGGTGACGAGGTTGTCCTCCTGGAAGACGAAGCCGATGTGGTCGGCCCGGAAGCCGGCGGCGTCGCGCGGGCGCAGGGCGGTGGTCTCGACGTCGAGGATCCGCACGGAGCCGCCGGTGGGGCGGTCGAGCCCGGCGACGCACTGGAGGAGGGTGGACTTGCCGCACCCGGAGGCGCCGACGAGCGCGGTGAAGGAGGCGCGCGGCAGGGCGAGGTCGACGCCGTCCAGGGCTCTGACCCCGTCGCCGCGACGGCGGCCGGGGACGGGGTAGGTGCGGGTGAGTCCGGAGACGACGACGGCCGGGGCGCCCGCCGGAGCATCAGTCTGAGCATCCGTCGGGGCGTTCGCTGGAGCATTCATGGCTCAAGGGAACCTCCGGCGCCCGGCCCGGTCACTGGCGCCCGGACCCGTTCCGCATCCTCGCGGTGGAGCCCGGTCCACCCCGGGCGGGTGCCGGGACCAGTGCCCAGGAGCACGCCGGTGCGTAGCGTCGCCCCCATGACGCCGCACATCGCCAAGCCGTGCACCGCCGAGCCGACCGCCGCCGAGACCGCCGGCCCCGCCGCTGACCGGGCCGCAGCGGCCATCGCCGGACCGCGCGCCGTCAACCCGCACCTGCGCCGCACCATCCTCATCGTCGGCGAGATCGTGCGCGCCGCCGCGTGGATGCCGCTGGTCATCGCGCTCATCCCCCTGACCCTGGCCTTCCACCTCACGGTGCCGGCGATCGCCCAGGCCGAGCGGGCCGTCGCCCGGGCCGCGGGCGCGACGGCGCCCTCGGGATGGCGCCGGGCGCGGCGCAGCGGCGAGGGCGCGGGACGGTGGCTGGCCTCCCGCGTGACCACACCGGCGTTCTGGCGTCAGGACCTGCCCCTGTGCCTGGGCGCCCTCCTGCTGACGACGGTCGGCTTCTTCCTCGCCTTCCTCGGGGGAGCCCTCGCCTTCGTCCTGATCGCGCTGCCCGTCGTCGCCGATCCCGAGCGGCCGGTGCAGATCTTCCTGGGCCACCTGCACGTGGTCGGCACGAACGTGGGGGACGTCTGGTGGACGGCTCCGATCGGCGTCGCTGTCCTGGGGCTCGCCCTGACCCTGCTGCTCGGACTGGGAATCCTGCGCACGCGCATGGTCGAGGCCCTGTCCGGGGACCGGGAGGCGGAACGGGTCGAGGCGCTGACGGCGCAGGTCGGCCGCCTGTCGGCGGGGCGCGCCACGCTCGTCGACGCCTTCGACGCCGAGCGCACCCGCATCGAGCGGGACCTGCACGACGGCGCCCAGCGGGAACTCGTCGCCCTGACCATGGCCCTGGGCGTCACCCGCCTGCACGCGCAGTCGCTGGACGAGCGGGGGCGGACCGGCGAGCTGCGCGGCAGCCTCCTGGCCGACATCGACGCCGTGCAGGACCGCGCCGAGGAGGCGCTGCGATCGTTGCGCGAGACGGTGCGCGGCATCCGCCCGGCCGTCCTGACCGAGCGGGGCCTGGCCGCCGCGCTGCGCGACCTGGCGGGGCGCTCCCCGCTGCCGACGACGGTCGCGATCCGCGGCTCCGACGCCGACCTGGGGGCGATCTCCTCGCCGGTGGCCACGACCGTCTACTTCGCCGTCGCCGAGGCCCTGACCAACGCCGCCAAGCACGCGGGGCCCGGCGCCCGCGCCGCGGTGGAGCTGACCTGCACGGCGGAGGGCCTGAGCGTCGTCGTCGCCGACGACGGGTGCGGCGGGGCGGACGCGCGGGCGTCCGGCTCGACGGGCCTGCGCGGCATGGCGCAGCGGGTGGAGTCCGTGGGCGGGGCGCTCGCGGTCGACTCCCCGGCCGGGAGCGGGACGAGGCTGACGATCAGCGCGCCCCTGACGCCGCCGTGGGCGACGGACGAGGGTGGAGCCGACGGGGCCGACGGGGCGGGCGGCGCGGGCGGGGCTGGGCTGGCGGCCGGGCGCGCGCTGATCCGATCCGGGGACTGGCAGGGGTAGCCCGCGGCGAGGTCTGGTGGATCGACTTCGGCGAGCCCGTCGGCTCGGAACCCGCCTACCTGCGCCCGGCCCTGATCGTCTCCTCCGACCGCTTCAACCGGTCCCGCATCGCCACCGTCATCGGCGACCTGCCCGCTCACCTCCTGGCCCGGGTCGACGACGGCCTGAGGCTGGTTCTGAGCCTTTGAGGCCGGGCCGGGAGCCGGAGCCCCTCGCGAGTCCGTCCGCCCGGCCGGGCCGAGTACGGGACCGGGCCGGAGCCTCTCGGCCCGGGTTCGCACCGGCCGACGGCGGAGGGGCAGGATGGGCGCATGAGGATCCTGCTCGCCGACGACGCCGCCCTGCTGCGCGAGGGTCTGGCGGGACTGCTGGCCGCCGCCGGCCACGAGGTGGTCGCCCAGGTGGCCGACGCCGACGCGCTGCGCACCGAGGTCGCCCAGCTGGCGGCGGCGGGCGAGCTGCCGGACGTCGTGGTCACCGACGTGCGGATGCCGCCGACGAGGACCGATGACGGCCTGAGGGCCGCCGTCGACCTGCGCGCCGCGCATCCGGGGCTGCCGGTGGTGGTGCTCAGCGCCTACGTGGCCGGGCCGTATCTGGGCGAGCTCATCGAGGGTGTCGACGGCGCGGTCGGCTACCTGCTCAAGGAGCGGGTGGGGCGCGTGAGCGACTTCATGCACTCCCTGGACGTGGTGGTCTCCGGCGGCATCGTCATCGACCCGGAGGTGATGGCGCACCTCATGGCGTCCGCGGCGGGTGCGGTCGGAGCCGGCGCGACGGGGCCGGATGCGCCGCGAGCGCTCGCGGCGTCGGGCGTCTCGGGCGCGCCGGATGGGGCGGGCCCAGCGGGCGCACCGGATGGGGCGGTCGGGGCGGGCGAGTCGATCGCGCCGGGCGCAACGGGCGCGGTGGG
>ERZ772973.965-NODE-965-length-11489-cov-3.14877_pt1 | contig 11489 bp, 16 predicted proteins | sample MGYA00580672_ERZ772973 | MGnify/ENA primary metagenome ERZ772973 (study PRJEB29015, sample SAMEA2737938) | human oral metagenome | biome: human oral; feature: human-associated habitat; material: dental | place: China | collected 2152 ... | reverse complement strand
CACTTGTCAGCTTCCAAAGCCCAAGTACCCTCGGCAACTTTTTTAGGGGCTATGACTAATACTTTTGAGATCTCAAAACGGTTGTAAAGTAAATCATTAAGAGCCGTTAAAGTTATTACCGTCTTACCAAGCCCCATATCAAGAAATAAGCCTATTTCTTTTTGCGCTATTATCTTTTCAATGCAATATCTTTGATAATTATGAGCTTTGTATATCATTCAAAAACCTCTCTGCACTCTCTTTACTGTCAACTACTAAAACCCTGCACCCTAGATCTTTCAGTCTGCTTATCTGTCTGTTTTGTAATGGGCTTGTTTTTCCTCCGGGTCTTTTAAGCTCTACAAAATATATCCTATTCCCCGGCATTACTATCAGCCTATCAGGTACTCCCGAATTCCCCGGAGATGTAAACTTGAAAGCTACACCTCCCAGTTTTTTCACTCCAAGTCTTAAATACTCTTCAATATCCTTTTCTGTCATGATTCCCTCCGATTCTTAACAAAATAATTAATTGTAACATTGAGGCGTAACATTCTCGATTTTTCCTATATGTATACGCGCGTAGGCGTCGCAGGCGTCGCAGGCGCTTACGCACACGCTCTAATTTGTCTATTTAGTATTTATATATAAAATCAATGTTACAATGTTACAAATAGCTGTAAAGCCTTATTCTATCGGGGTTTAGGCTGTAACATTCTAATGTTACAAATGTTACGAATGTTACAGAGAATGTTACAAATGTTACAGAGAATGTTACGCCTATTTCTTACGAAATTATGAAACCCCTTTGTATTCCATGGCATCCGAATCTCATAGATTTTTTATTATAGGTAAGTTCTTCCATGCCTCTTAAAATACTGTTTATCTCCATTATGTCCTGCCGTTTTGATGCGCTTATCTCTTTATTGAAACACTCGGTCCACACCTCGGCTGCACATACTCTATCTCTCTTGGTAAGATTTCCCCTGTATGATTTATAATCAAAAGACCAATAAGCTCTTCTTTGATCAAGTGTATAGCTATCCCAATCGACCGGAATCCCTTTATTAACAAATTCCATAACTGTTCCTGCTTTAGCTGATACTTCTCTGTGGTCTTCCTGTTGTTTTCTTGCCATCTTTTCCACATTTTTAGACAGGTACAAAGGTTCGCCAAGCTGCCAAAATACAAAAGCTTCTGCCCATATGTTATCCACCTCTGTAGGTAAATCTCTGAATACTGATTTAGTGGCTTTTTCGGCGTTGGCATCCACAGGCCAGAACCTACGCCCCCCTGTCGGATCCTTTAAGTACTCAGTATCGTTAGTAGTTCCAAAAAATACACACTTTCTTGGAAATTGTGCTGTACGCCTTCCATAGGCTTCCCTGTATATATCGTCAGTCTTTGAAAGAAACTGCTTTACAGTATTAGTCTCTGACTTAGTCATACCGCTAAGCTCTCCAACCTCTATAAGCCACCTCCCTTGTATAAGTTCTGCGGCTTCCTTGCCTTCAAATGTAACTAAGCTGTCTGAAAACCAGTCTTTCCCCAGATATGAAAAGAAAGTACTTTTACCTATTCCCTGTGCCCCGGATATTATTACCATGTTGTCAAACTTTATTCCCGGCTGCATTACTCTTGCCACTGCTGCCACGAATGATTTTTTAGCTACCTCTTTTGTGTACTCATTATCATCCGCACCAAAATAGTCTATAAACAAAGTTTCAAGCCTTGGCACACCATCCCATTTAACGCTTAAAAGATAGTCTCTTACGCTGTTGAATTTATGTTTATGGGCGCAAAGTGATGTAGCATCATATATCTTTTCCTTACCGATTAATCCGTATACTTTTTCAAGATAGTGTCTAAGTCCTGCATCATCAGTATCATTCCAAAATCTTTTCTTTTCACTAATATCCCAAGGCAGTGCCCCAAGTACTAACCCCCTGTTTGCAAAATCATCAAGTGCTATTTTCCCTTTAACTAACTGGTCATTTTCAAGTACCAACAATATATTGTCTATAGTCTTTTCTATAATACCGTTACTGTTCCTTTTTAAGTCAAACATCCATTCATCAGAACAGTCTGTATTAACACTTTGAAAATCTTGTTAGCCTCTTCGTATCTCTCTTTAGTTAAAAGTATTGATACCTCTTTGATACCCTTTGCAAACTCAGCCATTGCTAAATAAGAGGGCAGTTTATTCGTAGGTGTATCCGGTTTTGCATCCGCATCCAAATCATCAAACTTATGCAACCTTACAAGATCCCACGCATTACAAAGCTTTCCGCTTGCAGGATCCGTGGCATGGTGCGAATATAACCATAAACCGTTATATACTATCGCTCCTCCTGCTGTAGAGCCCCCTGCGTATGTGAACCTGTCTTCATACTCTGTGCTAAGGTACTCGCCCGGTATAAGCTCATCCATAGCTTTGTAAATATCATAGGTTCTGCAAAAAGCGCCTATGATACCGCCTTTTTCTCTGGGGTCTTGTTGTTTATCCGCTTGTAATTTATATTTTCCAACTTCGTTAGGCACTAAAGCCCATTCAGCGTGGTTGTGCCAATCCTTGTACATATCGAGTATGCCTTTAGGATTTAAAAAACCTCCGTCCAATACCTTAAATACATACACACTATCAGAGCTGCAGCTAGGAAAGTACATAAGCCTTGAAGCTTGAAATGTTGTGGGGTCCGCCCATTCTATACCTATGATCTCGGCAACTTTTCTTGCTATAGGTTCATACTCTTCCGCACTTACCTTGTTTGCCAAAGGTATAATAACTCTCAACCTTGGTCTTGACGGCTCATGTTTTCTTGTACTGTGAACAATAAGACAACAACCCAAAAGTGATATTTTCTTTAATACTTCGTCCGTCATTCCTGCCGGAATATTATCAAGGTCAAGTGTTATAAGGTCCCTACTTTCGACATTCTTTGAACCACGTCTGTTATTAAGTAAAGCTCCTCCGACATAACCGCCTACATCCTTTAATTCATCCTGCTTTGATTTAGGCAGTTTTATAAAATGTTCTAAAGTCTCGGTAGACCTTACAGGATTTTCCAGCTTTTTTATAAATTCAGACCAAAAAATATTCTGTCTTTGCCATTTTGCAGCAAAACGACTATTGGCCACCGAAATAACTAATTGCCTATCTGCCATAATTTAATCCTTTTTATAGAACATCGACTCAAAACCGTCACCTTTTAAGATCAGTCCGTTTGCCCAAGGTATAGGCTCTGCCATGATGTCCGTCAGTTCTTTTAATTGTCTTTCTTTAGGGCAATCCGCAACCATTTCATCATGTATATGCATTACAATGTTAAATCCTTTTTTAGCTGCTTTTCTCATGCTGTGAGCTAAACAATCCCTTGCTATTGCCTGTACTATATTCTCGACTATCTTACCGCCGTATGTTCCTATCTCTCCCCATTTTTTAGAATCCTGTTCAACTCCTCTGTAAAATAACTGTTCTTTGTTCCTCTCATTAAGTTTAAGCGTAGGTTGTACATAAAATAGTTCTCTACCAGAGGGAAGTGTTATTATCATAAAGTTTTCAGTAACTCTAAAAGTGCATCCGTTCACATTTTGAGCAATACCGGTATGCATGGCTGTAAGAACCGCATTCTCACATCTGTACCAAAGTTCAGTTATCTTCTTATTTGAACCTCTCCACCTTGCAACTATGTCAAACAATTCATTATCATCTAATCCCATTTTATCGGCACCCATAGCCTTTAACGCCCCGACATGACCTTGATAGCCTAAAGCAAGTTCCGCAATCTTTCCCTTCTGCCTGAGGCTATATTCAGGGTTGCCTTTTTTTATCCTTTCTATAGGTACCCCGAACATAGCGGATGCGGATGCCTCGTATATCTTACCGTGTGTGGCAAATACTTCCTGTCTCCAACTCTCTCCGGATAACCAGGCGATAACTCTTGCTTCTATAGCTGAGAAATCTGCAACAATAAATTTGTTACCATGCCCAGGTATAAAAGTGGTTCTTATAAGCTGAGATAAAGTATCCGGAACATTTCCGAATATTATTTTTAAGTTGTCTAAGTCTTTAGCCTTAACTAAGTCTCTCGCAAGCTCTAACATATCCATGTGGTTTCTTGGGAGATTTTGCACTTGTACAAGCCTTCCTGCCCATCTGCCTGTACGGTTTCCACCATAAAACTGCAAAAGTCCTCTTATTCTTCCGTCATCGCAAAGAGCGTTTTTCATGGCATCATACTTTTTTACAGATGTCTTTGAAAGTTCCTGCCTTATTTCAAGCGTCCTTACAGCTTTTTCATTGTCAAGTTCATTTATCATTCCCGACACTGTGTCTTTTCTTAGATTGTTCACCTCTTTGCCTGTTTCCTCTTCAAGCCATTTAGATAGCTGCTGAACGGATTTTGGATTGCTTAGACCTGTAATTTCTTTTGCCTCTTCCATAAGACTCTCTGTGATAGCCTGTGAGCAATACAAAGCCCCTTCAATAAGTTTTTCATCTACCGCCACACCGGTGTTGTTTATAGTTAGATCTAGTCTCCACAGTTCCATCTCATCATCAGGAACCAGATGCTTGTCTAAAATGCTTTTTATTGCCATTTCGGTTACAACATCCTGCTTGCAGTACTCTCTAAATAGTTGCCATTTTTCCAACTCATGCTGAGGAAGTATTCTTACTCTAGGGTCTGTTTTTGCTGGCTTACGGGGTACACAAAACTTTCTTATAAGGCTTAAACCCACACCCATTTTCCTTTTATCTTGCGGAAGCCCTATAGCCTCGCCTATGGAAGATAATCCGGCAGGATAACCTAAATAAAGCCCATGGTGCATAGTGCAAGCCCATCCTGTTTTAGGTAATTCCATACCGTAATACTTTGACAAACAAAGCCATTCAAAAGTGGCATTATACGCACACTTTTCCACATCCGGGGATATGAGTAAGCTATACAACAGATCCATACCTGTCTTAAAATCAGGCTCGGTAAAATCAAGTATCTGTACAGCTCCTCCGTTTATGCTATAAGCCGCTAACATTATTTCAAAATCTTTGGAGCGTACATATGCGTACGCCCCTGATTTTTTAATGTCTACACTGCTGTAAGTTTCTAAATCTATTGACAATCTGATCATAGCCCCATGACTCCACCTCTTACAACAGGCTGTCCTGTGATAGGATCAATCTGTCCATACTGTGGCTGTGAGGGCACTCCATACTGTGGTTGTGCATATTGTGGCTGTCCATACTGTGGTTGTGAGGGTACTCCATACTGTGGTTGTGAGGGTACTCCATACTGTGGCTGTGCCCCTACTACACCATAAGCTGCCTGACCTTGAGGTGCATATGCTTGGTTTTGTGCTTGCGGTACTTGTGAGGCTCCAAAGTCTTCTGATGCAGATACCTTAGTTCCCGCCAAAGGTGCTCCGTCTTCAAGCTTCTGAACATTGTTAAGGTAGCAGCCTATACCTTTCTTGCCTGCACTAAAATAAGGCGCAAAGGTGATTGAAAGTCTGCCATACATCCCTGAGTAAATTTCTGTTGCACTCATTATCGGCTGTAAGTCCGGTCCTACTATTTCAGGTCTTGGTTTAGTCGGATCCGCATTTGTCGATGCTGTAAATACCCAGCAACCCTTGCATTCCTCTCCAAAAGGTGAACCATCAGTCCTTACTCCATCACCGTCATGTATGGGAGTAGGTACTACAGGCGGCACAAGACCGTTCCATTTTCCGTTTCTTCCCTCTTCTATAGCTTGCGCTATAGCTGCGTCAATAGCCTGCTTTGTTTGTATATCAGACTTAGGCAAAAGTGCGGTTACGCTGTATTTGCTGTTTCCATTTAAGTCGTTTCTCGGGTTTAAAAGTGCCACATAGCTAAATCTTACTTTTCCTGTTATTACTTTACTCATTTGTTGATTCCTCCTTGAATTCATCTTCTGCTTTTATTTTTAACGCTACTCTTTTATCACTTTCAGGTACCAGAGTCGGTTTACCTGCACTCATTGTTACCATATCACCCACTAATTCAGAAAAATCCTTTTCACCTATCTCATCTTTCACTTGTGCCAAAGTAAGGGGTGTTTTTTTCCACAATATTTCTTCACCTATTCCGTTGTCAGTAAGTTTTTTGAAAGCTTCATCCATATCTGTCCAAGTTCTTGTTTTTCTTCCGGGTACCACCTTCCACCCCGGTATATCAATACCTTTTAATGCTTCAGATAACGCATAATCATCTAAAACCTTCACCCAACCGGCTACTTCCCTAGCTTGTTGTAAGATAGCACCCACTTCTTCATGTGTGAGTAGTTCCGGCTTTTTAAACTCAAGCCTCGCAAGCTTTCTACATTTTTCTGCGTGTTTTTCACATATAGGTCTGGCTTTACAAAACTTACACCATGAACCTGTCTTTTGCTCTCCTACCCCCATAAAGGCAAGGTCTACAATCGGCTTTATACTTTCAGCCCAAGCTCTCAAGCCCTGTACACTTATGCTGAATGTTCCGCCCCCCTCGTTATTTCTTGGTTGAAAAATATGCATATGAACATTTTGAATACTAAAAAACATTTCAAAACTGTCTATTGCTCCAAGAGCATAAAGTTTTAACTGAGGGTTATTTTCAGCACTTACAGCTACGCTTTTGCCGTATTTAAAGTCTACTATGTGCAAATCGCTTCCACATATAATGATACAGTCCGCAGTACCGAACCCCTCAGGTACGTACTTTGATAAATCAAGCCTTACCTCCGCCCTTACACAAGAGGCTTGCGGATAAGACAATACTATCTCTCTTATGTAGTCGACATACTCATCTGTTAAAGTATCCATTTCTTTTTGATACTCTTCTTTCTCGGTAAAAGCCTTAAGTATTTTGTTAAAAGACCTTTTAGGCAGGGGCTCTATAAAAGCATTTCTTATTTTTGCTTCTGCGATAGCATGAGCTAAGGTACCTTCTTTGGCACTTGCAGACGGCACATCTTCAAAATTTTCTTCAAGCCTTGCACTGGGTGTGCATTCAAGCCATCTGTGCGCACTTGAAGCACTTAAGATTGCATGAGCTGCCATTAAAGTTTTACCCCCATTTTCTGTAACTCAACTACAAGTTCCGGGAGCTGATTAGGCTGTAATTGGGTAAGAGCCGCTACTCCGAACCTTGCAAGTAATTGTCTAAACTCTTCAAGTCTGCCTGAATCTTTCAACTGCATTGCTGCTACTGCTATTTGGTCTATGTTATAAGTCGGTATCTGTGTAGGCACTGTTTGGGCTACCGGTGTAGATGGCGTTGTATTAGTTGTAGGAAAGCTCGGTACCGCTACAGGTGCTACAGGCGCTACAGGTGCTACAGGCGCTACAGGTGCTACAGGTGCTTGAGCTGCTACAGGTGCTACAGGTGCTTGAGCTGCTACAGGTGCTTGTGAACCTTCTAATATCTGCTTTGCAAAGGTAATCATCTCTTCATAAGTTTCAAAAGTTAAATTAATCATAGTTTTATTCTTCCTCTCTTTTCTCTATAATCACATGATCTCTTACCTGATCTATTATTGTGTCTATTAAACCTTTCATGCTAAGTGAGCTTTCGTTATAAAGGTCCACTAAAAAGTTATACTGGTCCTTGCCTATTCTTATAACCTCGCCCCTGTCATTATTACTGTATTGCAATATTTTTCCGGGTATATAAACCTTAAAATCATCTTTGAACATATTTCCTCCTTATCTGTAATTACATCAGAACCTCGTCATAGATACGATCCTTGTTTACAAAGTCCGGTATATCAAGCTCCTTCTGTTTTGTTGTTACTTCCTCAAAAGTTATCGTAACAACTGTTCTTATACCGTCCCTAAACACTTCAGTACCTATATGTTTCCTACCATCTGCAAATACACTTACCACACTGCCATTATCCTTACACATAGCTACCTCCTCTTAAAAATTTATATTTATATAAGTTCTATTCTATTTCTTTAAAGATTTACCTTTTAAATGAAGATAATCGAGCAAGAACTCTTTAGTTTTCTCAGAGTACTTTTCATAAAGCATATTAAGAAATTTATCTGTATAATTCTTATATTCATTAGGTTTTAATTCATCTGTGCAATCTACGGCATGTAAATTATTGGCTTCTGCTATCAATCCGGCTATACCTACGATATTGAAGTTTCTATGCTCACAAGCAAGGTGCAGTAAGTTGCATAAATCTTTATATGTACGTATTCTTTTGACAACTCTTGATATTTCTGCTTTCATATCTTCCTCCTAAAATATTTTTATTTTTTCCTCATTTGTCAGCCAACCCTTACTATTAAGCCGTCTAAGTTCTATTAAAGTAAAGGTATGCGGCTGCCTACTTCTTTTCCTGTATGTCTTTTCAGAACATCCCAGTAAAGTTGCCATTTCCTTGTCAGTTTTGCTATAAGTAGCCTGTATTCTTCCAAGAATGCCTTTGAGTTCAGCATCCTGCTTTTGTTCTCTGCTTTGTGCCAATTTGGGCATATCTCCACCTCCTTACTTGCCAGAATCATTTATGTAAAATGCTATACTCATCATTACAATTACTGCCACAATACTCCCGACTGCTGCCATGCTTCCTCCTAACCTACCTTTTCTTCTATCTGCATCCCTAAGAAAAGATTTACAAAATACACTTGACCTTTTCCTGTAACCTTAGTGGTCTTCGTAACTCTCACACTGCCGTCAGGATTATTTATAGTGCTTTCTTTGACCTCAAATAGTCCAAGCTCCATACCCCTTTGTGTAGGTAGGTTCTTACTACTCCCCGATTTCATCAAGAAGCTTCTTTGTCTTAACTCCTCAAACAATCTCTTCTGCCCTGTATCGTACCCATTTTGCTTTAATAGCTTTGCGAGGTCACCTATCAGTATTGATGTACCACTTGCTGATACCGACTTAGCAAACAAGGCTAATGGCTGCATTTGTGCGTTTTCAGCTTCTAAAGCTTTCCTTGCCTCCCTCTCTTCCTTTAATGCCTTAAATGCTGCTATCGCTATATCGGGATTGTCCAGTAGCTCATCTTTAGCGTATAAACCGTGTTTGCGGATAGATGGTAATACCTCTGAGGTTACCCATCTCTTAAAGGCTTTTGCGGTTGGAAGCTTGCTTGATAAGATGAGAGAATATAGTCCACTTTCGTTGATAAGCCATCCACCTCTCTGCCCTAACTCAAGGTCAATTTGTCCCTGAGTTTTTGAATTCATTCGATCTTCTTCATCAACATGGTCTAATACAGCATGTGCTAAATCTGTATATTCTAGCCCCTCCGCCACATCTTTACCCACGAACCAAGGTTCGCTGTTGATTTCTATAGTTCTTATTTCTCCAAATGCTTCATTCTTAAAAATTTTTAGTTCGTTCAAATTATTACCTCCTCCTCTTTTCTAAGCGTGTCAATTGCAATATTTAACGCTTCAACATCGCTCCCACACACGCCAAAGCCTTCTTCGTCTTCTTTTATGTGCTCCTTACAATGCTCTCTTAAATCTTCTAATTGTTCTATCGCTTCCTCTTTGTTCATCTTTCCTCCTTACTCTCCCAAGTCCTCATCGTAAAAATCTTCATCGTATTTGCCCGGATATTCATAAGTATAATTCCACCCTTCCGGTACAATTTCATGTATAAGCTCTTTTAAATCGAAATTTGCAGATACAATAATTACATACTCTGATGGCTTATAAGCTATTTCATAAAATATGAAACCCTTTTCTTGCATTATGCGGTTGATGTTGTCAATGATTTTACCAAGTTGCAAACCTGTTTCTTTACCCCATGTGCTAATCCTTAATTTAAATTCCATGCTTACTCCTTTTTATCTTTGTCTTTGTTATTTTCTTCTCTTGCAAGCCTTATCCCTTGTGCCAGCCCTGTAAGATATTCAAGGCTTGCTTTTGGCAATTGATCTAAGGCAATTGTTATGATGTTTTGCTCTTTTGCTATTCTTTCGCTTAGCATATTATCTTCTCTCCTTTCTGATAATTGAATTTTGACTATCAAACTTAATTAGTTCGTTGTACGAATATATTAGCACCACACTAGACGTATGTCAATACGATAAACGAATTTTTTTATTGCTTTTTTGTTCGTTGCATGATAGGATAAGGCAAAAGGAGGTAATATGAAAGAAAGACTAAGGGAATTACGCACATACTTAGGTTTAACTGGGGAAAAGTTCGGAGAAAAAATCGGACTTAAGAAAGTAGTTGTTAGCCAAATGGAAAATGGAAAAAGCTGTATAACCGACAGAACTGTTGCACTTGTTTGTCGTGAATTTAATGTTAATGAAAAATGGCTAAGAACTGGTGAAGGGGAAATGTTCGAACCAATAGATGAAAAAGAACTTAGAGAAAAATTATTAAACGACCATGCAAACCCTAACCACGATCCGGCTCGTGCAGCGTTTATAAAAGCGGTTGTAGACTTGTCCGATACCGAGTTGGATATTGTTCTAAAATTTATGGAAAATACAATAAAAGAGTATAAAAAAAATACAGGGGACTAATCACTGTCCTCTGTATTTTTATGTTGCTCTAACTTTTTGCATTTTCAATTTTAATGTTTAACCTCCGTACACATTCCCTAATTAAAAGCTGTTCACGTGTACTTGCCTTCTCCAGTTTCCTTATGATTTCTTCTAAAATCTTATTTTCAACTGTAAAAATCACAACCGTACCTCCTATCACATGATTGCCCAAGCCCACACTGAATAGTTGTGTTTGTTATTGTTTTTTGACGGGATTTTTTAGATTTATTCGACCTATGGACAGTACAAGGACTTATGTACTATTTAAATTTTATCAAATATAAAATTAATAACAAGTCTTTAAAAGATGTTTTCTACATGATATAATATTTAGACATTTTCAACTGAAAAAAGTAATAAAATTGTAAGATTTCATCGAATCAAATTATAATTTTTAATACTGGATTTCAGGTATTGTAACATCTAAATCTATACGCTGAAACTCTTAATGAGTTAAATAAATACATTAATGTGCTATAGAAAAGCGTGTTTACAGGTTCAGGTAAGGCAATAGCCTTCCAAAGCGATGTAATATAAGTAAACTCATTAAATTAAATTAATCATTAAATTAGTCAAGAGGTATGGCAAAAAATTTTAATAGAATATATTTTAGGAGGGTTTATGAAAAAGAATAAACTTATTGCAGGTGTTGTTGTTTTCGTTTTACTTGGTGTAGTCGGAACTCTATTTGGTAACAAGTCTTCTAACAATAAACAGAGCACTGAAGTTTTGAATACTGAAGCAAATATAGAAAATTCAGATGCCAATGCAAATAAGAATGGTACTACCCCGTTACAAGATTTTGATTATACTATAAATGGTACTACTCTAGTACTAAACAAATACAAAGGTGAAAATAATATTATCAATATTGCTAATGAATACGAAGTAGATGGGACTACTTATAAAATAGACAATGTTGAGGGAAGTATGTTTCTTGGTATGTCAGTAAAAACAGTTATATTCTCAGATGGAATACAGGGA
>ERZ772973.963-NODE-963-length-11518-cov-8.17011_pt1 | contig 11518 bp, 9 predicted proteins | sample MGYA00580672_ERZ772973 | MGnify/ENA primary metagenome ERZ772973 (study PRJEB29015, sample SAMEA2737938) | human oral metagenome | biome: human oral; feature: human-associated habitat; material: dental | place: China | collected 2152 ... | reverse complement strand
GGGCCCTCGCTGACGGTGCGCCGCCGCGGCCCGCGGGCCTGAGGACGCTCGGTAGCGTCATCTAGAAGTTCGTCAGGGTCAACGGCCGAAACACGAATCATGTCACCAGAGTACGGGACTCCCGCACTGACAAGCCAACGACCGCGCGATAGTCAGAACTTGCTCAATAAACAACTGACAACACATAGACCGAAGCGTATTGTACTTCACATGAATCATCAGCATTCCATACGATCAACGACAAAAACAGCACCAATCCCAACGACGTTAGACATATTCGTGGTCTGGCACCCGCACGACAAAATAGGGAAACAGATATGCGAAAAGCTGTTTAACCACTACCATTCCGACGCATTCTCCGGTCTCGCAGGTGGCGCGATCGAAGTATATGCACGTTCAGTATCTGCTCCCCCAACGCACGGGCATCCTCTACCCATACCAACCCCCGATGGAACAATCAGCACCAACAATTCATTCGCAGCATCTCCGGCTCGATTCGCCGTGATTCTAATCTACGTCGAAAAAAATCTAATCAGGGATTCCATCACCACCGACTCACCTTGGGCGACCTACTTAAATCAAATCCTCCACTACAGCAGAACAGAACCCGCAAGAACACTGATCTTGCCAATATTTCCAAAACGAACAGTCGACTACTCAAACGCTCCACTTATCAACGAACTAGCGAACATCCAAGGAACGTCAGACAGCGACATTGTCTCTGTATCGCAACCTGAATCGTACTACTCACCCGCCGACTATGACAAATTACCTAGGGATGTCAGCAAAGCTATTGTGCAAAAACTACTCCGCAAAGCGCCTTTAAATGATAGACTAGAGATATTTGTAAGCCACGCCCGCCAGGACATACCCGAGTCCGACCAAGCCACCATAAACACATACGGCGTCGTTTCTAAAATCGCTTCTTGGGTTAAGAAAGCACAGTTATCCAGTTTTGTCGACATACATGATCTTCAACCTGGCCAAGAATGGAATAAATGCATCCGACAGCAGGCAAAATCAAGTGCGCTTTTGATGGTTAGGACTGATCACTACAGCATTCGAGAATGGACACAGTGGGAGGTTCTGGAAGCAAAGAAAGCAGGAATGCCAATTGTATGTTTGAGTGCCTTAGAAACAGGAGAGTCAAGAGGATCCTTCCTTCTAGATCATGTGCCCACCGTCGCCTACCGGAACCACTCAGAGATATCAGAGGGATTCTCGATCATAAAAGCACTAAATCGACTCGTTGACGAAACGCTAAAATATGCACTTTGGAAGAATCAGGAAGTATACTTAGAGCAACAACCTCACGATGCCGAAACTGGAAATAGCAACAACCGAGGATTCGATGCTGTGTCTCCTCACCCACCAGAACCATTAATGCTAACTAATTTCCTCGCAGAGCATCGAAAAAATTACCCTAACGACAACCATCTGTGGATACTGCACCCCGATCCTCCCCTACTTCCTCCAGAGCATGAGACAATGATAGAATTATGCACTCTAGCCGGATACAACAAAAATAGTGTTCATCTACTAACTCCTCGGCTATTCTTTGCTGCAGGAGGATCCTTCGGCTCTGGCGAGCCTGAGCTACAAACACCTAATCTATCGTTGGATCGACCATTGTCCGACTTTACTTTGTCCATCTCTGCATCCGCTGGTGAAGATCTTAATGGCCTAGGCATCACTAACCGCCATTTAGAATCGGTTGTTGCAGAAGTTGCGCAACTTACGTTAATTTCGGGTGGATGTATTTCGTACGCGGGATCAGTAGGCACCCATACTCCAGACCTTACCAATTCGGTCCTTCAGGTCATCAAAAAATACATAGAGGACGCCAAACTAGATCAGCATAGAGTTTACGGTCAAGAGCGTTACGGGCTAACGCCCATACATCCAGGAACCATGTTCAATCTCACAGTACCATGTACAAACATAACCTCAGAGGAGTCCCTACAAAGGTTAGTTCGTTTGAAGAACGACTTTGCATCCACAGGACAGATTTGCGTAATAAATGAACACGGAAATGAAGTAGCTCTTGAAGACGCACAAGTGTGGGATACATCATCAGCTGTCCGCACATCTAATGCTCTATCTCGTATACGAAGCTCCTTGCATGCTTTCACCCATGCCCGTCTCGTCATCGGAGGAAAAACAGTACCCAGATCTGAACAACACCCTAACGGATACTTAGGACGCATTCCGGGCATTATTGAAGAAACACTGGAAGCACTTAATAATCAGCAGCCCGTTTACATTGCAGGAGGTTTCGGCGGAGCTGCGGCAGTTCTGGCGTACGAAATTGGGCTGACTGACAAACTCCCCATATCACAACATGCATTGGATGCGATAATAAACAACAGTGCGTGCTGCGATGCAATCTGTAGGATAAAGGAACTCTACACTGCGACCAGTCTATATCTCGAAGACGATGACATAGAAAAACTCACTACGACCCAAAGAGCCTCGGAACTTGCTGGTCTTGTCATAAAAGGTTTAGTGAATCGTAATAATGCACGTGATGTCACAACGTCAGTACCACACCTAAACTAGGCACACCTTCGGCGACTTCTGGATCATTCCAAAGGAGTTCGTTTATTTAAGTAAGGCGATGGCTCACTTTGTGCACGTCAGCTCAGCTGAGATTAAACTGTCGTCGTGAATGATAGCAACGTGATCCTCGCAGCCAATGGCGTCTTGGACCTGAACGAGTTCTTGCGAGCTCAACTTCATCTGTCAACCGCTTGGCCTGGATATGTTCCTATCGCTTTGCCTATCTGCATTCCGTTAAAGGAAGGTGCATTTAAGCCCTGTTCGCCGCAGTCTACTAGTAACCAAGAGATGAATTCTCAGGTTGTAAGATCCGCCGGCGAGTCCATCGAGCGCTCAGTTGCGCCAGGAGTGCCCGCGAATCTAAGGATTCTGATATCTCAACTGTTCATAGGCCATCGTGAATGGTAAATCGCTTCCACGTTGGTCTTAGAAAACAGTTGCAGGTCCTATTCCAGTTAGCGTCAGACGAGTGGGATAAACGTCCAGGTTGTCGGCACGCAGGATCCGAAAGAACCCTACACACATATACATGAGCCATCGTCTCACGGAGACTCATAATCAGCGTCATCTATAAACGACTATAACGCTTGAGTCACGTCTAGCGATTGTGTGGCTTGATATTCATCAACATAGTAGACGCCTCACTCTTCCATTTCTGGCAAAACTAACCACAAGGATCGTCATGATTTCTTCGTCCCCTTCAGTTCTTGACATATTTGTGTTATGGCACCCCTTAGATAGAGTTGGGAAACAAATCTTTGAAAGGCTTCTGAAGCATTATCGCTCAGACTCATTCTCTGGATTAGCCAGTGGAGTAATTGATGTGTATTCCAGATCAGCTTCATATAATGATGAGCCTAATCAACCTCCATTGGATATTAAACTCAACGCTTCTAAGTTTACAGTAGTAATCCCTGTAATCGGACCTGCTCTGCGTGACGCCTATATTGACGACGACAATTGGAGAAAGTACATTACTGACACTCTCGGGGCGGCAACGGGAGATCTTTCATTCGCGGTTATCCCTCTTCCTTTAGCTGGGATAGATTTGTCTTTCTTCACCTCAGATACACTAGGTAACCTGCAAGACTATCAACACTTGAATCCATACTCGGATCACTCATCTATGGATATTGAACGCATTCGAGAGAATGATACCAGTATACTGGCAGTCGGGAGCCTGGAACGTGAATTAAACCAGGCTATTATTGAAATAGCTTTGTCGTCCGATTCAGTTCGGCCATCGCTTCGAATTTTTATCAGTTATGCCCGAAAAGACAACGCAAACATATCTGATGTTTCCGGAAACACATCTTTACATAAAAAGGCTTCTGAGATACTACAGGAAATTGGTGTCACTAAATTCTTAGATATTTCAGATTTGAAGCCGTTGCATAATTGGAGGTCATCTGTAGATCGTGCACTTATTTCAAGTTCGCGTTATGTTTCTGCGCTTCTAGTATTAAAAACAGACAATTATGCTGCTAGTCCTAACACCCAGCACGAAGTGCTGCTTGCCAAGCAGAACGAAGTGCCTATCGTTGCACTTTCCGCGATTAAACAAAGGGAGCATAGGGGGTCATTTCTACTAGACAACATCCCAACGGTTCAGTATCGCCATAATCAGCCGAAGGTTTCGATAGTTCTGGCAATCAATCGGTTAATCGATGAGGTTCTTAAGTTCGTTCTTTGGCACGAGTCCATGTCGAGAGTGGCAGAACGCTCATTCGATTGGTATTCGGCCACAACTCCCGAGTTGGTCACATTGAATACGAACATTATGAAACTCGCCAGATCGGGGAAACTGAATCGCGACTCGTTTTGGATCATTCATCCTGATCCTGTAGTTCAGGAACCTGAACGTGAGGCAATTATGCAAGCGTGTGCTTTAGCGGGCATTAGTGATGAATCACTGCATATTCGGACTCCTAGGACAGTCGTCATCCGCGGCGAAAACTCCTCGAGTAGTTCCTTTCATAATTCTGATGTGGAGCAGAATGAACTACTTTCACCCGATACAATCGTCGGGTTGTCGATGGCACGAAGTAATAACCTTGATAGCCTAGGTCTTCATGATTCTCATCTCGAACGCGTAGTAGCGGAGATCTCTCAGCTCGTCTCTGTGTGCGGAGGCGCTTCACTTTACGGAGGAATGATTGGAACCTATTCACCTGACCTTTCAAATACCATGATGGACGCAGTTTCTAGATACTTTAGGAACTCATCCACTGCCGTAGACAGTAGAAGAACTTGTTCAATACGTAGGTACTTTTATCTCTGGGTTCCACTGCACAAGATCTATGAATGCTGGAATATGCGGAGTGTCCTTTTACGGAATTTACGTGAAGCTCACGAAAAGTTTGGAGACAAAGGACAGATTCGGGTTGTTGATTGGAACTCGAATCTGTACTCGCCCAACTGCGTCCCGTCGCCAGAACATGACTACACGGCGTCGGTAAGTGGTAGCGAACTGTTTACGGGCTTCAGGAAGGCGCTCGTGGATAAGTCTACGGTTCGTTTAGCATTAGGAGGGAAGATCCACCCAAAACATGAGTCCAGTAGACCCAACGAAGGTTACAGTGGGAGTATTCCGGGAGTTGTCGAAGAAACTCTATTGTCGTTACGTGCTCACAAGCATGTATATATTTCGGCAGGGTACGGTGGGGCGGCTTCGGCTATCGCAGCATATTTGGGTATTCCGGGTGCTGAACATGGCAAAGTTGCTTTGGCGCCACTGCTAATGAATCCTGCATGCGCTGAGGCGCTACAAGAAATCCATTCGCTGTATGATGTAGACAACAACCATTTGAGTAGCGACGACCTTGCGACATTCACATCGTCATATCGTCCCACTGAGCTCGCAACGCTCCTGGTGAAAGGGCTTGCTAGTGACTGCCGTTAGTTGCCTATTCTGCGTTTCAATTTGCTAGGTGTACTGATCGGATAAATTGGTTAGGCATTCGATGGGCCAAGATCGGCAAATTCTGCTTAGGTGGCTGGTCGGCTGAGTGTCAAGCCTCGGGTTTTGTGGTGGCTGGTTTATCTGATGCCGGTGGTTGCTGGTTGTGATTGTTTCTGGCTGTTCTGGCTGACGTCGGGGCCCCAGGCGGCTTGGTGCTCGGCAGGGGTACGCATGCCGACGGCGGAGTGAGGGCGAATGGTGTTGAACCAGTGCACCCACTCGGCAGTGGCGACCACGGGCGGCGTCGATATCCTCCCAAGGGCCCTGGTTGCGGATCAGCTCGGCCTTGTACAGCGAGTTGAGCGCCTCAGCCAGGGCGTTGTCATAGGAGTCCTCCTTGGAACCCACCGAGGTGACCGCCTCACACTCGGACAGGGCCTGCCCGTAGCGAATAGACCTGTATTGCACCCCTTGGTCGGAGTGGTGCACCGGGCCCGTCAAGTCTCGGCCCCCTGGCGTTTTCGTTGCCAGACGGCCATCTCCAGGGCGTCCAGGGCCAGGTCGGTGTACAGGCTCGTGGAGGTCTGCCAGCCGATGATCCTCCGCGAGTACACGTCGATCATGAAAGCCACGTAGCCCCACTTGGAGAAGGTGCGTACATAGGAGGGGGTACCTCCCGCTTGCGGGGGAATGTCGGCGACCCACAGCTCGTTCGGTCTGAACGCGCTGAAATGCCTTTTGACAAGGTTGGTTGGGCGCTGTTCTCGCGGTGGGCGGGGACTTGGCGCGTCTGACTCCGCGTAGGCTCAGGTCGCCCATGAGGCGTTCGACGGTACAGCGGGCCACGTGACCGGCACCGTGACGCTCGGCGTTCTCAGGGCGGCCCCGTATCGCGTGCATCTTGCGGGTCCCCAGCACCGAGTAGCTGGTTCTTGTGGACCTTGGATATCTCCGCCTTGAGGGTCTCGTCGGATATCTCCGCCTTGAGGGTCTCGTCGCGCAGGCTCCTGGCGCTAGGAGGCCGGCTACGGCGGGCGTGAGTCACGTGCTTCGGGGCGATCTTGACTCCGGCGCCAGTGAGCACCTTGCACATCGGCCAGGCTCCAAACTCCTCCTTCTTGGTCTCGATGTACCGGCAGATCAACAGGACGGGCGCGCTCACACTCCGCAGCGACAGACAAGGCGACCGTGCTCTTCAGGATCGCGTTGGCTCTTCACAGCTCTCGGATCTCTTTCTCAAGCTCCTTGATCCGCTGTGCCTCGTCGGTGGTGGTGCCGGGCCGGGTGCCCTGGTCGATCTGGGCCTTCTTGACCCAGGTGCGCAGAGCCTCGGGGTGGATACCCAGCTCATCGGCGATCCTGCGGATCGCGCCCTTGGCCCAAGCTGGGTCAGCCAGTGTCTCCAACGTTATCCTCGTGGCTCGCTCGCACAGCTCATCGGGCTACTTCTTCTGTCCCATGACAGCGATCCCTCCACGTCATCACTGCTGACTTGATGCAACGTTCCGTTGAGTGACTCGATCCAGGCCTGATCAGTGCGAGTTGCCGGGCGTCCGAAGTGCTGGACGATGGCGACCATGACCATGAACCTGCGGGGACTGGTAGCGATCATCCGCGACCCGTTATCCGATACGGCCAGTAGCAGCGGAGTAGGTCATCGTCACCGTCCGGGACCAGCCGGCGCTGGAGAGCCTCAGCGCGCTCCAGGGCGGAGGTGAGCAGGTCCTCTCGGCCTCCAGGGCCTGCTCAAGGCGAGACGGACCTGGAGGTGGGTCTCCACGTGGGTGATCCAATTACGCGAGACCAGGTACTCGATAATCAGTACTGTCATCCCGCAGGCGGTGAAGTGGGTGGAGTCGTGGATCCATGTCGAGTTGGGTCTGTACGTCGCCCACACCGGGAAGGGACGGCGCTTGGACCCCGATGGCCGGGGAGGATGCCTGAAGCGTAGGTCGTGATCGTTCAGCCCTCGGCGGACCATGGAAGCTGATACCCAGAACAACCCGTCGTAAGAGCCCAGGTGAGCCCGGTGGAAGAAGTCCTTGTCGGCAAGGTCTCGAAGGCATCAACGATCGCCTCGGCCTCGCACGGCATCAACGCGTTGATCGAGGCTCCGGACCGACCATCGTCCAGCGCTTCCCCGCCCTCCTGGCGGCGTCTCCAGCGCCGCTGGCGCTGCTGGGACAGTCCCAGGACCTCGCACGTCTTGGGTGCGGGCCAGTCCTGGCCGGCTGCATAGTCCGCCAGGTCCAGCAGCTCCTGCTTGACGGCTGCGTCCACTCGGGCGGGAACCGGCTTGTCAGGCATCAGGCTAAGCCCCTTCTTTCTCCAGCACCACCAACTTGACCGCCTGTTCGGCCACCGTTCGCGTGAGCCGCTTGATCTCGGTTCTGGCCTGGTCAAGCTCGATGTCACGAGCCGGTTTGCCCGAGGTTCCTGGCCGTGAAGCGGCCAGCGCCTCCAAAGCACCCTGCCTGGCGACCTGCCGTAGACGCATGATCGTGGAGCGATCCACCCTCGCCTGCGCGTCAGCCGCCCCGACCCGTGGTCTCCCCACGCATCAGCTGGATGTAGATGTCGTACTTCCTCAAAGGAGACAGGAATACCTTGGCCCGGCGCCCAGCCCCCTTCGTCGTGCAGCATCACTCTCACTCATCGCACACCCTCCTCAGGTGCCACGAAGAACTTACAGATACGGTCTGATCAACAAGCCAAAACCGGACACGAACGCTGCTTCAAGTCACGAGCCATGTCAGGACCTACCCACCCTTCTCAGCTATCCCAGTGCTCAGGCTACCAGTACCACCACCCCCGGCTAGAAAACCTCAACGAACGTAACTGGAGCAAGCAAATCCACGACTCGGTTCGCTCATCTCGGTGACTCTACGCCACTCTGTCAGCGAAACTGTTCTGCGCACAATTCCGCAATTGCTGCTAAACCAGTTACGGGGCTCAAGATCAACTTTCAACGTCATTTCTCGGCCTCTCAAGCTATCAAAGTAGTTGGCATATAATGACGAACCTGACGGGGCAAACTGGACTGCAGCAGCAGAATATGGCTTCCCTGTAAGTTTAATTGTTCCGACCTTCACCCCCGCAGCCAAAGAGTACACTGAAACGGTGTTCAAGGAATCAACATAAGCAAGATACTCGCCATTGCCAGAAATGTTTACAGCAGAGGATCCTTCCAGGTACGAACGTTGCTCGATTGTTCCATATCTCGTATTAGCAACAACAGTTTTATTCCTTGACGTACTGAAAGTAGAACCATCGTTAGCCAGCCAAACATAACGATCATAGTTCTCCACTTTTCCATCATTATAAATAACTTTAAACATGCCAGATCTGTAACCGTTGTCACTATCTTCCGAAACCACAACCCCGCAATCAGTCATTTCAACTACGCGACCTTCAGATGCAGTCTTACTAAACTCTTGTTTTCTATAGTCAAAACTCCAAATGTCTAAACCGTTTGAAAACCTTAGGGAGCTTCCATCCCACACCCCTTTAATGTGTCCAGGATTAGACAGAAGATGCCCGGAACCGGAGTCGTTCTCGGTCCAAGACGGTATAGCCCAACAACGATCGGAAGCACTAACTGCCGCCCGATAAAGGCAAATCTTCCCGCCTTTTATAGCAAAGTAGTCTTCATCGGTTCGCCATGCGAGGAAATCTGCTTCTTCAACTTTACTCTCCGAACCATCCCTAAAATTTAGGACAAAAATGTGACCACCTTTAGAGGTATTCCAATACTGGACTAAATACTTTCCTGACTGAGATGGGGCAATTCGAGATACCGCACAGTCGTCGCACATGGGACCTGCCGTCGATTCATATTCCCGAATTACTTTAGACGGGTTGTCCATCCTCCAGTATGATACGTTTGAACCGATCGCAGTGACAATCACATGCTTGGCTGGCACAGCCAAGGCAGAAAGTTCATTGCCGACAGGGAGTGAAGTGGAATTCCATCGATTAGATCGGCCATCTTCAATATCATATACAGTAAGTCCATCTGCGTTAATGACGGCAGCCGTCGATCCATCATCTGAGAGCGCTGGCAATGGAGATCTTACATAGTAACGTTTGTCCCAATCAAGTTCAGCATAGGATACAACAGGCTCTACGTAGTCAGGAGTACTCTGTTGCGACGATACACTGCCCTTTTCGCCGAAGCTATAGCCGCCATTCGGTGAAAGAACAGGAGACTGATCGTCTGGACCGCCAATATAATTGCGCGTACGATACACTTCCTGCTGGTCGGTAAGAGAGTACGTACGTATCGATGTGTAGCTTTGGATAACCACCGATTCATCATCAGGTAACGCTACTGAGTCGTTCTCATTGGTGGAAAAGCGACTGTGAAGGTTAACATCTGACCATCGGCAATCTCGCGATTCTCTACGTAGTACTTTTACAACACCAGATCCTTGAGGCGGTAGCGCAACTGTTTTTCCGGATGGAGACACGGCAGCACCGCCATAGCGATCTAACTTACTGACACATTCTTCCTTTCCCGACTTCCAAAGTTTGACTTCAGCTTCATAGTATCCGGGGTACACGTCACGCCATCCCGTTGCTACAACAACATCTCCAGAACGATTCACGGAAATTCTTCTTACTGCAAAACGTAGTTTTCCAACCTGCGTCAGCGCGTTCGTTTTAGTTTCCCATCGTTCCATCGTTCCGTCTTCATGTCCAACGAATATCAGTGTTGCATCAGAGTTTGCGGCCAGCGACGTAACGCTACTCGACGTAAGTCTGTTTCCCACCAGATTTCGTGACTCTACAACGGATTTGAATAGTGCCGCACGGGTGACTTCATCTTGATGAAGATCCCAGGCTTGCGCGGAATATAACTGAGAATCGGCTACATCACTTTCAGACAACTCATTAGCTCGAGAAGCGAATGCTCTTGCAGTCGCGACGTTTAAGTTCGATAAGGCTTCATTCCGCGCAGATACCGCAAACCAGGAAATTGTCAATGAGATCGCGAGAAGGATAGTGAGTACCGAAAAAGACATCCGCCGAAATCTCACGAGGCGATTCTGACGCTTGTTCTCGCGATCTAATAGAGCCTCTTTCGAAGTATTCTGAACACGCGACGAGATGCTGAGGACGGCGTCGAGAAACTCTGGATGATTCTCTAGGGACTCCTGAGATTCGCTCCACCCTCTCATATCTATCCATAGAGGCTCGTCCTTAATGTGATCTAGCGCCTCTCTCGGGATATTTGTTGTCGTACTGGAAAAACTCTTCGCTTCCCGATCCCAAAATATGACGCCATCATCCACTATGAGTATGAGTTTTTCAACGCCGTTCCGTTCGATATACCACTTAAGCTCTTTAGCGACCGGGTCTGATCTAGCGGCGTTCTCGGAGCAAATATACACAAGCCATTCAGACCGCTTGATAATGCTTTCGAGCTCTTTTTCCAACCTCATCGTCGGCCCAAGCGAGCTTCGATCTAAAAATACATTGAGCGCCCGGAAGCTATACCAGTTTCGACTGAGTTTTTCTAAGTTGTCGTGCAACGTAAACGCGAGCGTTCTAGATGGGTCGTGACTGTAGGAAATGAACACGTCATAGTTGCCCACTCGCCTATGCTTCCATCGCATCCACTGAGCTTTAACAATAGACGTCAGTTTATCGACAAGGTCTCGCTTCATTGGGAGCTCCTTAGGTGGTTGACGTTCACGCTGTGGCTGTTCTTCTTCGAAATCCAAAGCGGATGTTGCAGTTCGATCGAACCGAATTATTACGTATTCTACCATGTAGACACGATGGTGGTGCCGTCACCCTGGTCAGGGTGACGGCACCACCATCGTCAGATTCTGTTCAGCAGACCATCGGCCCGCTGACGTATGTCAGGCCTTGGGGGCGTTGACGTCCTCGGGGAGAGCCTTGCGGGCCACCTCCACAAGGGCCTTGAAGCCCGCGGGCTCGTTGACGGCCAGCTCGGCGAGCATGCGACGGTCGATCTCCACGCCGGCCAGGCCAAGACCCTGGATGAAGCGGTTGTAGGTCAGGCCCTCGGCGCGGGCGGCAGCGTTGATG
>ERZ772973.956-NODE-956-length-11583-cov-75.5053_pt1 | contig 11583 bp, 8 predicted proteins | sample MGYA00580672_ERZ772973 | MGnify/ENA primary metagenome ERZ772973 (study PRJEB29015, sample SAMEA2737938) | human oral metagenome | biome: human oral; feature: human-associated habitat; material: dental | place: China | collected 2152 ... | reverse complement strand
CTCGGCCGCGCTCGCCGCCCGGGCGGCCTCGAGCCGCGTGGCCGCCGCGCTCGCCTCCCTGACGGCCCTGAGCCGCGCGGCCGCCTCGCTCACGGTCCGGGCGGCCCGGGCGGCCCGGGCCGTCTCCTCGTCCTCGGCGATGAGGAACAGCATCGAGTGGGCCTCGACGCCGACGACCTCGTTCGCGTCGTGGCGGGAGCGGGCCGCGTCCTGGCCGGCGGGCGTCGTGTCGAGGGCGACCACCCAGCCGGGGGCGTAGTCCTCGCCCGGCAGCGTGAAGTCGATGTTCTCGCCGGAGGCGTTGATGAGGATGAGGAAGGAGTCGTCGACCACCTGCCGGCCGTACTCATCGGGCTCGGCGATGGCGTCCCCGTTGAGGTAGACCGTCATGGCCCGGGCGTACCACGTGGCCCAGTCCTGGTCGGTCATGTGCTCGCCCGAGGGCCGCAGCCACTCGATCTCGCGGCGCTCGGACTCCCCGCCGTGGCCGGCCCTGCCGGTGAAGAAGCGCCTGCGCCGCAGGACGGGGTGGTCGTGGCGCAGCTTCACCATCTTGGAGGTGAAGTCGAGCAGCTTGCGCTCCTGCTCGTCCAGGTCCCAGTCGATCCAGGTGATCTCGTTGTCCTGGCAGTAGGCGTTGTTGTTGCCCCCCTGGGTGCGGCCCAGCTCGTCGCCGTGGCAGATCATGGGCACGCCCTGGCTGAAGAGCACCGTGGCCAGGAAGTTGCGGACCTGGCGGCGGCGCAGGTCCAGGACGGCGGCGTCGTCGGTCCGCCCCTCGGCCCCGCAGTTCCAGGAGCGGTTGTTGCTGTCGCCGTCGCGGTTGTCCTCGCCGTTGGCGTCGTTGTGCTTGCCGTTGTAGGACACCAGGTCGTGCAGCGTGAAGCCGTCGTGGGCGGTGACGAAGTTGACGCTCGCCACGGGGGTGCGGCCCGAGTACTGGTACAGGTCGGAGGAGCCGGTGATGCGCGAGGCGAACTCGCCCAGCGTGGAGGGCTCCCCGCGCCAGAAGTCCCGCACGGTGTCGCGGTACTTGCCGTTCCACTCGCTCCACAGCGGCGGGAAGCCGCCGACGTTGTAGCCGCCCTCGCCCACGTCCCAGGGCTCGGCGATGAGCTTGACGCGCGACAGGACCGGGTCCTGGTGGATGATGTCGAAGAAGGCGCTGAGCTTGTCGACCTCGTGGAACTGGCGGGCCAGGGTCGAGGCCAGGTCGAAGCGGAAGCCGTCCACGTGCATCTCGGTGACCCAGTAGCGCAGGGAGTCCATGATGAGCTGGAGGACGGCGGGCGAGCGCATGAGCAGGGAGTTGCCCGTGCCGGTGGTGTCGAAGTAGTGGGCCGGGTCGCCGTCGACCAGGCGGTAGTAGGAGGCGTTGTCGATGCCGCGGAAGGACAGGGTCGGGCCCATGTGGTTGCCCTCGGCGGTGTGGTTGTAGACCACGTCGAGGATGACCTCGATGCCCGCCGCGTGCATGGACTTGACCATGGACTTGAACTCCTGGACCTGCTGGCCGTCCTGGCCGTGGGCGGCGTAGGCGTTGTGCGGGGCGAAGAAGCCGATGGTGTTGTAGCCCCAGTAGTTCGACAGGCCCTTCTCCTGCAGGTGGGTGTCGTTGACGAACTGGTGGACGGGCATGAGCTCCAGCGCCGTGATCCCCAGACGGGTGAGGTGGTCGATGACGGCGGGCTGGGCCAGTCCGGCGTAGGTGCCGCGCAGGTGCGCGGGGACCCTCTCGTTGAGCCGGGTCATGCCCTTGACGTGCGCCTCGTAGATGACCGTCTCGTGGTACGGGCGGGCCGGGGGCCGGTCGTGCCCCCAGTCGAAGTAGGGGGTCGTGACCACTGAGCGCATGGTGACGGGCGCCGAGTCGTCGGTGTTGCGCTTGTCCGGATCGTCGAAGGAGTAGGAGTACAGGCTCGCCGAGGGGCGCACCTGCCCGGAGATCGCCTTGGCGTAGGGGTCCAGGAGGAGCTTGGAGGCGTCGCAGCGCCGCCCGGAGGCCGGGTCGTAGGGGCCGTCGACGCGGTAGCCGTAGTGCTGGCCGGGACCGACGTAGGGCAGGTAGGCGTGCCAGACGTCGGCGTCCTTCTCGGTCAGCTCCACGCGCCGTTCGACCCCCGACTCGTCGAACAGGCAGAGGTAGACGCGCTCCGCCACGGAGGAGAAGAGGGCGAAGTTCGTGCCGGCGCCGTCGTAGGCGGCGCCCAGCGGGTAGGGCTTGCCGGGCCATAGGATGTCGGGGGCGGCCTCGGCGGGGGTGCTGTTGTCCATGCCTCATACATTGCCACGGCGCGGGGGCCGCGGCTGGGCGGATGCCGGGGCAGGCGGCCCGTTGAGAAGACGGGTACGTCACACGCCGAGCCTTTGCGCCCGCGCCCATCACCTGCTACCTTACTTCCCGCACCGCCGGACGGCGGCGCGGTGCGGATGTGGCTCAGTTGGTAGAGCATCACCTTGCCAAGGTGAGGGTCGCGGGTTCGAGTCCCGTCATCCGCTCGGGCGATTGGCGCAGCGGGAGCGCGCTTCCCTGACACGGAAGAGGTCACTGGTTCGATCCCAGTATCGCCCACCGGCTCAGGCCTCGGACGCTCGTCCGGGGCCTTCGTCGTCGCGGCGCCCCCGCCGCGAGCGAGTCCGACCCGCCCCTCAGGAGGACCCCATGATCCGCTCCCGGGACTGCCGTCCGTCCAGGCCCGATCTCCTGCCCGTCGTCATCGGCGGGGACATCGGGGCCTACGCCCTGGCCCGCCAGCTCCACGACGCCACCGGGCAGCGGGTCGCCCTCCTGTCGCCCAGCCCCATCGAGGCCATCGAGCTGTCGAGTTACATCGACGTGCACCACTACGAGGAGCACGACGAGGACATGATGCTCTCCCTCCTGCGCGGGCTCGCCGCCGGCCGGGCCCCGCGCAGCGCCGTCGTCATGGCCAACAGCGACGCCACGGCCCGCCTCCTGGCCGTCCGCCGCGCCGAGCTGGAGCCGTGCTACGCCGTGCCCTTCCCCGACGTGGGGGCCATGGACGCCCTGAGCGACAAGGTGGCCTTCGCCGCCGCCTGCGCCGCCCAGGGCCTGCGCACGCCCCGCCAGACGGTCGTGGACTGCTCCGAGCTGGTCCACGGCGACCCCGAGATCGACATCCCCTTCCCCCTGGTGGGCAAGGCCGCCGTCGGATCGGACTGGGACGCCGCCGAATTCCCCGGCAAGCGCAAGATCTACTTCCTGGACGGCCCCGAGGACCTCGCCTCGCTGTGGTCGGACCTGCGGGGCGCCGGCTACGCCTCCACCTTCCTCATCCAGGAGCGGATCCCGGGCGAGGACGAGGCCATGCGCTCGGTGACCGCCTACATGGCCTCCAACGGCGAGATGACCATGATCGGCTCCGCCCGGGTGCTGCTGGAGGACCACGCCCCCACCCTCATCGGCAACCCGGTGGCCATGATCACCGAGCCCTTCCCCGAGCTGTGGGACGGGGCGGAGCGGCTGCTGAAGGCGGCCGGCTACCGGGGGTTCGCCAACTTCGACGTCAAGGTCGACCCGCGCACCGGCGAGTCGGTCTTCTTCGAGCTCAACCCGCGCATCGGGCGCAACTCCTTCTACATGAGCGCCGCCGGGGTCAACCCCATGGTCCCCATGATCGCCGACCTGATCGACGGCCGGCCGGGGCCGCGGCGCCAGGCGCGCCGCGAGGTCCTCTACAGCCTGGTGCCCCGCCACCTGGTCCTGCACCAGGTCGACGACCCGGCGCTGCGGCGGCGCGCCCTGCGCCTGGCCCCCCGGGCGGTGGACCCCCTCATCGACCCGGCCGAGCGCTCCGTGCGCCGCCGACTGCTGGTCACGGCGCTCAAGCTCAACCACGACCTGAAATTCCACCGCCACCACCCCAAGCGCCTCGTGCGCCGCCGCCCGCGCGGGCGGCGCGCGCCGGCGGACGCGACCTAGATCATCCGGAAGAACGAGCACAGCGGCCCCTCGCGTGGTTAGGCTGGCGCGGACCCTGGACCCGATCCCCCGGGTCGCTTCCCCACCGCACCGCAAGACAGGAGCCCCGATGGCCGACGAGCCCGCCCCGCCCCAGCAGCAGGAGGTTCTGCGCGCGGTGTCCGCGCGCGACATGCGACTGGCGATCGGGTGCACCCCGGCGCCCGTCGAGCAGATCGAGGCCTGGGAGGCCTATGAGAAGAGCCAGGGCAACACCCTCTTCGGCCGCTACGTCTTCGAGTGCGACGGCAAGCCGACGGCGGTCCTGGCCCTGTACCGCCACCGCATCGGCGGCCGGCCCTTCCTGTGGGCCAAGCACGGGCCCGTGTGGCTCAAGGAGCAGTCGCCCGCGCGCGAGGCCCGGCTGCGCCAGATGCTCGTGCGCGAGGTGCGCCGGCGCGAGCCGCGCACCGTCTTCATCAGGATGCACGCGCGCTACCGCGCCCGCGACACCCTGGAGCTGCTGTCCACCATCACCTACGACCGCACCTACGTCATCGACCTGACCCCCCGCGAGCCCAAGGCGATCGCCGGCGCCATGCCCCGCGCCGGGCGCCGCGGCGTCCTGCGCGCCGAGCGCGTGGCCCGCGAGGCCGGGTGCACCATCGCCGAGGAGACCGGGCTGAGCCGCGAGGAATTCGAGTCCCTCTACGCCGTCATGAGCGAGACCGCCCGGCGCGACGGCTTCCGGCCCCACCCCAGCGACGTCTACTGGGACATGCTCACCACGCTGGGCCCCGAGCACGCCCGCCTCTTCGTCCTGCGGCGCGACGGCGAGCCCCACTGCTGGGACCTCGTGACCGTCTCGGGCAAGCGGGCCGTGGCCTACTACGGGGCCTCCTCCTCCGCCTCGCGCGGCTTCCGCGGCGCCGAGGCCCTCGACTGGTTCGTGGCCCGCACCATGGCCGCCGAGGGGTGCGACGGACTGGACCTCATGGGCGCCGACTCGGCCCGCGTCCCCGAGCTCTACGGCGTGGGGCAGTACAAGCGCCGCTTCGCCCAGCACCCCACGGAGGTCGACGGCGCCTGGGACGTGCCCGTCCACCCGCTGATCTACCGGGCGCTGCGCCGGGCCCGGCGGGCCCGACACTTCGTGCGCGACCGCCTGGGCGTCTGAAGGCGCGCCGGATTCGGCGGGGTAGTATCCGCAGGCGAGAGCGGACGCACCCGTGCAGCGTCCACCGCGCAATCATCGGAGGAGAACCCCGTGACAGCCCAGCCCAGCATCGATATCGTCCTCGACGGCGCCGCGCGCAGCGTCGAGGAGGGCACCACGGGGACCTCCCTGTTCGCCTCCGAGCGCGACGTCGTGGCCATGAGGGTCGACGGCGAGCCCTGGGACCTGGAGCGGGCCGTGCCCGCCGGCGCCGTCGTCGAGCCCATCGCCCTGTCCAGCCCGGACGGGCTCAACATCCTGCGCCACTCGACCACCCACGTCATGGCCCAGGCCGTCCAGGAGATCTTCCCGGACGTCGACCTGGGCATCGGCCCCTTCATCGACGACGGCTTCTACTACGACTTCGGGGGCATCGACGCCGTCACCCCCGAGCTGCTGCGCGAGATCGAGCGGCGCATGAGGCGCATCGTCAAGGAGGGCCAGCGCTTCGTGCGCCGCGACATCACCGAGGCCCAGGGGCGCGCCGAGCTGGCCGACCAGCCCTACAAGCTCGAGCTCATCACCACCAAGGGCGCGGGCGCCGAGGGCGCCGGCGTCGAGGTCGGCGGGGCGGGCCTGACCATGTACGACAACGTCCGGCGCGACGGCACCGTGGCCTGGAAGGACCTGTGCCGCGGCCCCCACCTGCCCACCACCCGGCTCATCGGGGCGGGCTTCGCCCTGACCAAGTCCTCGGCCGCCTACTGGAGGGGCGACCAGCACGGGGACTCCCTGCAGCGCATCTACGGCACCGCCTGGGCCTCCAAGGAGGACCTCAGGGCCCACCAGACCCGCCTGGCCGAGGCCGCCCGGCGCGACCACCGCAGGCTCGGCGCCGAGCTCGACCTGTTCTCCTTCCCCGAGGAGATCGGCCCGGGCCTGGTGGTCTTCCACCCCAGGGGCGGCATGCTGCGCCACATCATCGAGAGCCACGTGATCGCGCGCCACGAGGAGGCCGGCTTCGACTTCGTCCACACCCCCGAGATCTCCAAGGGCGGGCTGTTCCACACCTCCGGGCACCTGCCCTACTACGCCGACACCATGTTCCCGCCCATGGTCGTCGACGAGGAGACCGGCGCCGACGGCGCCGTCGTGCGGGCCGGCCAGGAGTACTACCTCAAGGCCATGAACTGCCCCATGCACAACCTCATCTTCCGCTCCCGCGGCCGCTCCTACCGCGAGCTGCCCATGCGCCTGTTCGAGATGGGCCGCGACTACCGCTACGAGAAGTCCGGCGTCGTCCACGGCCTGACCCGCATGCGCGGCTTCACCCAGGACGACTCCCACACCTACTGCACCCCCGAGCAGGCGCCCGACGAGATCGGACGGCAGATCGACTTCTTCATCTCGATCCTGTCCGACTTCGGGCTGACCGACTTCACGCTCGAGCTGTCCACCCGCGACGAGGGCGCCGGGAAGGACAAGTTCATCGGCTCCGACGCCGACTGGGCCGCCGCCACGTCCGTCCTCGAGCGGGCCTGCGCCTCCTCGGGCCTGGAGGTCGTGCCCGACCCGGGCGGGGCCGCCTTCTACGGGCCCAAGGTCTCCGTGCAGGTCAAGGACGCCATCGGCCGCACCTGGCAGATGTCGACCATCCAGTACGACTTCAACCAGCCCGAGCGCTTCGACCTGGAGTACACGGCCGCCGACGGCTCGCGCCGCCGGCCCATCATGCTGCACTCGGCCAAGCTGGGCAGCGTCGAGCGCTTCATCGGGGTGCTCACCGAGCACTACGCCGGCGCCTTCCCGGCCTGGCTGGCCCCGGTGCAGGCGCGCCTGGTGCCGGTGGCCGAGGCCTTCGACGACTACGTGGCCGACGTCGCCGCCCGGGCGCGCGCCCGCGGGATCCGGGTCGAGACCGACCTGTCCGACGACCGCTTCGGCAAGAAGATCCGCAACGCCGCCAAGGACAAGATCCCCTTCACCCTCATCGCCGGCGGCGCCGACGCCGACGCCGGGGCGGTCTCCTTCCGCCTGCGCGACGGCGAGCAGATCAACGGCGTGCCCGTGGACGAGGCCCTGGACCACATCGCCGCCGTCATCGCCGGGCGCGTCAACGACCCGGCGGCCGAGAGGCCCGCCCGTGACTGAGGCGAGTGGGGCCCCCCGCGCCGACGACGGCGCCCGCCGCGACCCGGAGGGCGTCGTCGTCGACGGCGTGCGCATCCAGGCCCCCTTCCAGCACCCCGACGCCCCCGACCCCTTCGGCCGCCTGTGGACCCCCCACCGCATGGTCTACATCGGCGGCCAGGACAAGCCCGAGGACGCCTCCGCGCGCCGCTGCCCCTTCTGCGCCGCGCCCGGGCTCGAGGACGCCGAGTCCCTCATCGTCCACCGCGGCGAGGCCGCCTACGTGCTCATGAACCTCTACCCCTACAACACCGGCCACCTGCTCGTGTGCCCCTACCGGCACGTGGCGGACTGGACCGGGGCCTCCGACGCCGAGCGCATCGAGATCGGCCGGCTGACGGCCCGCGCCATGGAGGTCGTGCGCCACGTCGCCCACCCCCACGGCTTCAACCTGGGGCTCAACCAGGGGCAGGTGGGCGGCGCCGGCATCGCCGCCCACCTGCACCAGCACATCGTCCCCCGCTGGATGGGGGACGCCAACTTCATGCCCATCATCGGCAAGACCAAGCCGGTCCCCCAGCTCCTGGGCGACCAGCGCGCCATGCTCGCCCGGGCCTGGTCGCACCTGCCCACCACCGTCGACGGCGTGCGGTAGGCTGCCGAACCGCACGACCCACCCCGTTGTGAGGAAGACATGCTCGGACAGCACGGACGCGGCCTGACCAGGGCGCTGTTCACCCGACCCGCCCTGGCCCTGGCCAGGATCGGCGTCACCCCCAACCTGCTCACGCTCGCCGGGACGGCGCTGACCATCGGCGTCGCGGTCCTGACCCTGCCGCGGGGGCACTTCGTCGTCGGCCCCATCGCCCTGGTCCTGACCATCGTCGCCGACTCCTTCGACGGGATCCTCGCCCGGGCCACCGGGGGCTCGTCCGAGTTCGGCGCCTTCCTCGACTCGACCATGGACCGCCTGGCCGACGGCGCCGTCTTCGGCTCCCTGACCGCCTGGGCGGGCCTGCGCCTGAGAGACGGGCCCCTGCGGACCTGGACGCTGTGCCTGGGGATCGCCTGCGTCGTCCTGGCGGCCGTCGTGCCCTACGCCCAGGCCCGGGCCAAGTCCGTGGGCGCCACCGCCGCGGTGGGCATCGCCGAGCGCACCGACCGCCTCGTCGTCATCGGCGCCGCCGTCCTGGCCGCGGGCCTGGGCGCCCCGACCTGGGTCGTCACGGCGGGCCTGGCCCTGGTGGCCCTGGGCAGCCTGGTCACCGTCGCCCAGCGGGTGCTCGTCGTGCGCCGCCAACTGGTCGACGGCGCCCCGGCCCCCGCCCGCGCGGGCGGGCGGCGCGGCGCAGCGGTGAGCGCATGAGGACGCCCGGCGTCGAGAGCCTCTACCGCTTCGCCTGGCGCCACGTGCGGCGCCTGCCGAGCGGACTGGGCTACGCCCTGTTCCACCTGGCCGGGGACGCGGCCTGGCTCGCCCACCGCCTGCGCGCCGGCCGGGGCGGCGTGGGCCGGCTGGAGCGCAACCTGTCCAGGCTCCTGCCGGACGCCGACCGGCGCGAGCTGTCGCGCGCCACCAGGGCGGCCATGCGCTCCTACATGCGCTACTTCTACGAGGCCTTCGCCCTGCCCGGCCTGACCCCCGACCAGCGCGCCGCCCGGGTCCGACCCGTCATGGGCCCCGAGGTCCGCCGCGACGCGAGCCGGGGCTCCATCGTCATCGCCCTGCCCCACATGGGCAACTGGGACATGGTGGGGGCCTGGGCCTGCACCGAGCTGGCCCAGGTGCTCACGGTCGCCGAACGGCTCGAGCCGCCGGACCTGTTCGAGCAGTTCGTCGCCTTCCGCCGGGGCCTGGGCATGCGCATCATCGGCCAGGCCCGCGGGGAGAGGGTCTTCGAGCCCCTCGTGGAGGCGGCGGAGCAGGGGCGCTACGTCATCGCCCTGCTGGCCGACCGCGACCTGTCCTCCTCCGGCGTCGAGGCGCCCCTGTGCGGGTGCGCGGCGCACGTGGCCGCCGGGCCGGCCGCCGTCGCCGAGCGCCTCGGACTGCCCCTGTACGCCGCCACCGTCCACTACGAGCGCCTCACCGGGGCCCGGCGCCGGGCCGCCGGCGGGCCCTGGGGCGTGGTCATCGCCCTGCACCGGGTCCCCGCCCCCCCGGGCCTGACCGGACGGGAGGCGGTCGCCGAGCGGACCCGCGCCTGGGTCGAGCGGATCGGCCCCGAGCTGGCCGCCCACGCCGTCGACTGGCACATGCTCCAGGCCGTCTTCGACGACGACCTCGACCCCGAGCGCCTGGCCCGGTCCCGGGCCCGGGAGCGGGAGGGGCGGGCATGAGAGTCGGACTGGTCTGCCCCTTCTCCCTGGACGTGCCCGGCGGCGTCCAGGCGCACGTCATGGAGCTGGCCGCCGAGCTCATGCGCCGCGGCCACGAGGTCCGGGTGCTGGCCCCCGCCTCGCAGACCCTGGCGCTGCCCCCCTGGGTCACCAGCTCCGGGGACTCCGTGCCCATCCCCTACAACGGCTCCGTCGCCCGCCTCAACTTCGGGGCCGTGGTGGCGCGCCGCGCGCGCCGCTGGCTCGAGGCCGGCGACTTCGACCTGATCCACGTCCACGAGCCCATCGCCCCCAACGTGGGCTTGCTGGTCCTCCAGGCGGCCACCGGGCCCGTCGTGGCCACCTTCCACGCCGCCATGGACCGCTCCCTGGCGCGCGAGCTGCTCGCCGGCGCCGCCGGCCCGCTCATGGAGCGCATCACGGCGCGCATCGCCGTGTCCGAGGAGGCCCGGCGCACCCTCGTCCGCTTCCACGGCGGCGACGCCGTCGTCATCCCCAACGGCGTCGACGTCGCCGCCTTCGCCCGCGCCCCCCGGGACGACCCGCGCTTCGCCGGGACCCCCCAGGCGCCCACGATCGGCTTCCTCGGCCGCCTCGACGAGCCCCGCAAGGGGCTGGCCGTCCTGGCCGACGCCGTGCCGCGCGTCCTGAAGGCCGTGCCCGGGGCGCGCTTCCTCATCGCCGGGCGCGGCCGGGCCGAAGAGGCGCGCCGGGACCTGGCCCCCCACGGCGGGCGCGTCGTCTTCCTGGGGGGGATCAGCGACGAGGACAAGGCCGCCATGCTGGCCTCGGCGACCTGCTACGTCGCCCCGCAGACCGGGGGGGAGTCCTTCGGGATCGTGCTCGTCGAGGCCATGGCCGCGGGCACCCGCATCATCGCCTCCGACCTGGCGGCCTTCTCCGACGTCCTGGGGGCCGGGCGCTACGGCGCCCTGTTCCGCACCGGGGACGGGGCGGACCTGGCCCGCGTCATGATCGACACCCTCACCGACGAGGCCGGCGCGCAGCGGCGCCGGGAGGCCGCCGAGGCCGCCGTGGGCCGCTACGACTGGTCGGTGGTGGCCGACGAGGTCCTCGACGTCTACGACATGGCGCTGTCCACCGCCCACACGCGCGTGAGCCCCGCCTGGTCCAGGCCCACCATCGTCGGGCGCCTGCGCGGGGTCCTGGAGGACCGCGACCGTGACTGAGATGCCCGCCCCCGCCCTCGCCCCCGCGCCGGGCGCGCCGCTGCCGGTGCCGCTGCACGTCGCGGCCCTGGGCCCGGGCCCCTCCGCCGCCTGGGCGGGCCCGGTGATCGCCGCCGTCACCGCGCTCCTCGTCCTGTGCCTGGCCGGGTGGGCGGCCTCCGCCCTGGCGGTGCGCGTCGACCGGCTCCACCGCCAGGTCCTGGGATCGCGGGCGACCCTGGAGACCCAGCTGGTCCACCGCGCCCAGGCGGCCGTCGAGCTCGCCGCCTCCAGCCGCCTCGACCCGGCCTCGGCCCTCCTGGTCTCCCGCGCCGCCCACGAGGCCCTCGAGGCCGAGGGCCCGCTGGTCGACGACCGCCTCGACTCGGCCTCGCCGCGCCAGGACCCCGATGATGCGGGCCGCTCGCGCGCCGCGATCGAGTCCGACCTCACCCGCGTGCTGCGCACGGTCCTGACCGGGCGCACGCGCGCCGAGCTCAGCGCCGACCCCCTGAGCGAGGCCGCCCTGGCGCGCCTGGACAAGGCCGCCTCCCGGCTGGTCCTGGCGCGGCGCTTCCACAACACCCACGTCGCCGAGACCCGCCTGCTGCGCGCGACCTGGCCCGTCCGGATCCTCCACCTGGCCGGGCGCGCCCCGCAGCCCGCCACCTTCGACGCGGACGACGACATCACCCCCGAGCCGTCCGAGGAGGAGACGCCGTGAGCAGCCCGCAGCCCATGGGCCCCGGAGCCTGGGACCCCCGTCTACAGCACCCTCCCGCCGCCGACCCGCTGGGCCCAGCCGGCCGGTCCGGCCCAGCCGGCCGGTCCGCTTCCGCCGCCCGGCCCGGCCCCGCCGGCCGAGC
>ERZ772973.942-NODE-942-length-11696-cov-2.73104_pt1 | contig 11696 bp, 6 predicted proteins | sample MGYA00580672_ERZ772973 | MGnify/ENA primary metagenome ERZ772973 (study PRJEB29015, sample SAMEA2737938) | human oral metagenome | biome: human oral; feature: human-associated habitat; material: dental | place: China | collected 2152 ... | reverse complement strand
GCGGGTAAAAATTTAGATCGATGACGTTGTCGAGCATCCGCACGGCGATCGGCATCACGCGAGCTATCTCTTCGCGGCTGTTGATTTTGCTTAAATTTACGCTTGCGAGGTTGCAAACCGCCGTCGCACCTTCGCTGCAGCCCTTTTCTACGATAAAAATTTCTTTGCCGTCCAGCGTGTCCAGTGCCGTGATCTTTTTCGCCTTTTTTACGATGCCCGCGTCGGTTCTTACCTCTTCGTTTTCCTCAAACAGCCTCTCGCTGCCGTCGGCAAATACGACCTTAATTTTATAGTGGTTCGGCGCCGTGTTTTGAAAGATCTCGGTGCATAAATTTGAGCTCCTGATTAAGCCTTGATGCGCGTTTGGATTGATGCGGTTGGCGTTATCTTTGAAGCATAAAAAGGGCATTCCCGTCTCAAAATAGCTAGTTAAAATTTTCTTCCAAAGCTCCTTTGCCAGGATGGTGGATTTTGAAATTTTATCGTCAGCCTCGTACTGCTCGTAGCGCGCTTCAAATTCCGCACCATATAGATCGCTCAGATCGCTTACTTCTGCAGGATCGAAGAGCGTCCACTTGCCGCCGTTTTGAAGCCTTTTCATAAACAGATCGTTTATCCACAGCGCGGGGAAAATTTCATGCGCGCGGCGCCTCTCCTCGCCCGAGTTTTTGCGCAGATCGAGGAAGTCGCTCACGTCCATATGCCACGGCTCGATATACACGGCGATAGCGCCCTTGCGCGTGCCTAGCTGATCGACGGCGACTGCGATGTCGTTGGTAATCTTTAAAAACGGTATGATGCCGCCCGCGGCGTTTTTATGCCCGTCGATGCTGCCGCCCATCGCGCGCACCTTGCACCAGTCCCAGCCGATACCGCCGCCGAATTTGCTCAGAAGCGCCATCTCCTTGTAGCTATCGAAAATTCCTTCGATATTATCGGGCGTGGAGCCCACGTAGCAGCTGCTTAGCTGATGTCGCGTCGTGCGGGCGTTTGAGAGCGTCGGAGTCGCGAGCATGACTTCAAATTTAGATATGAGATCGTAAAATTTCTTCGCCCAGCTCTGGCAGTCAAGCTCGTTTTGCGCGAGGAACATCGCGACCGCCATAAACATCTGCTGCGGAAGCTCGATCGGCGCGCCGCTCTTATCCTTGATGAGGTAGCGATCATAAAGCGTTTTAATGCCTAGGTAGTTAAACTGCAAATCGCGCTGCGGCTGCAGATAAGAATTTAGATCATCCAGGTCGTATTTTTCCTTTAAGCCGAGCATTATGCGACCCACCGCCTCGCCGCGAGCGAAGTAATCCCTCAGGCTGTTGTAGCCGCTAAAGCCCGTTACCTTGTGATACAGATCGTATAAAAATAGCCGCGCGGCGACGAAGGTCCAGTTCGGGCGATCCACGTCGATCTTTTCGACCGCGGTTTTAATGAGGGTTTGTTGGATCTCCTCCGTGGTGATCATATCGCGAAACTGGATCTTTGCGTCCACCTCAAGCTCGCTAAGGCTTACGTTTTCCAGCCCCTCCACTGCCTCGCTCGTGTATTTTTTGATCTTGCTTACGTCAAGTTCCTCGGTTCTGCCGTTGCGTTTGATTACTTTCATATCGTTCCTTGAAATTTAAAAATGCAAATTTAGCGTTAGTTTCCCAATATAAAATACGTCGTCAAAAGAGGCGGCATAATAAATGCCTCAAATCCGCCGTCTTTTAAATTTACGCTAGCTGCGCTGCAAAAGCGCGCATTATAGCCAAAATTGCTTAAGCCTATCTGTCATTAAAGGATAAAATTTTTCGATTGTCGAATTAAAATTTAGCTGGGCGGGCGGAAAAGATGCGGTAAAATTTGAGCGGAATTTTATGGTGACGCCGCGGAATTCTGCAGGTAAAAATTTGCGCGGAGCCTTGCGAAATTCTGCTCCGAAAAAGTAAGAAACAAAAAAGCTTTGCGAACAGGTTTAAAATTTGCTCGCAAAGCTTTAAAATTTAATTGTGCGGTAGTGGGATAGATTTGCCGTTTAAGATCATAGAGTTGCTTGCCTTATCGAAGCTAAACTCCATCTTAACCCCATCTCCATCAGGCTTAAGAAACTGCGAGCCGTAAACTTCCGCCATCGGCGCAAAATCGCGCAGGCTGTCGTAAGGCGATAGGAAGTCCGTGATGGTCGTATTTATCGTAGCTTTGCCGTCCAAGCTCATGCGCTTAAAAAGCTGCGTCTCATCGATGTAGCCGCCTAATAGCGCGCTTGCGTTAAAAGCAAATTTCTTGCCGAGGCTATTTTCAAACGAAAAATCATTCACGTTGATTTTCATATCATCTTTTAGCAGCTTCATAAAAAGCTCTTTATTTTCCGCTAATTTTTCGCCTTCTTGCGGATTTGAGATAACAGACAGATATTTTTCGAAAAGTGCGGCGCTAAAGCTGGTATCGACGCCTAAATGGATGTTTCGCACTAGCACGTCAGCGATTTTTAGGCTTTGGACTTTATCACTTTCGTTGAAATTTAAAATTCCATCTTTTACGCGGTAGCTACCTTCCGTGCTCATATCCGTAACTACGACGAAGCGCTGCTTATCTACAGTTACGACGAGCTCTTTAGTACTGCCTGCAAAATCTATGTCATTCAAAAAGAGCTTGGTTATATTATCGTCTAGATCTTGGATACCGTTTTTAAAGTTCGCCTCATAGATAAGATCCTTCATATCAAGACCCGAATCCTTGCCGTCGTCTATAAAAATTTCACCGATTTTAAAGCCCAAGGCTTTTATCGTTTTACCGCTCATATCGCTCGTGCCGTTTAGGCTAAGGCCTGCAAGACGTCCTATTCCGCCATCTTCGAGCACATTTATATCGGCTAGCTTTGCACTAAATTTAACCTCCGTAGGTCCGTAGTTTAGATGCGTGCTGAGCGGCGCATCGGTCTTAAACAGCTTCTTGCAAGGTTCTGCGTAATATGGCGTCTTAATCGTTAAAATTCCGTCGCTCTCAAATCCATCCGCAATGTTTTTTACGCTATGCTTGATAGTGTAGTCGTAGCGAAAAGCAAAATCCTCCGGGAAAATTTTAGCAGGATCCGGCTCGTCCGTATCGTTGCTATCTTGCGCGCCAGCTTTTTCCTTTAGCTTACTAAAGCCTTCAGCAAGGCTTTTTTGTAGTTTCTCTTTTTTTACTACGCCTTCGATAAAGCCGCTTGAGTTGCTATCTCCCGGATAAAATTTAGCGCTCTTAGTCTCGAAAATTTCGTTTCTAGCGATAAATTCCGCAATCTGCTGCTCAATCGCCGCGCTGGCACTCTTGCCGACCGCACCGTCAACCGTTTTGGTTATGCTATCGTTTACACTTTTAGCTACTCCCGTTTTAGCGTCCTTCGTCGCCACAAAAACGCCCACTATAAGCGCTACGATGAGCACTAAAGCCGCGATGATCTTTTTCATCATCTCTCCTTTAAATTTAAAATTTATTTGGGTGCGTATTTTGCCGTAAATTTCTAAAATTTTCAAATTCTAGCTTAGTGTGCTTTAACCTAAAAGAAGTTATAATCGCAACATTAATATCAAAATTTAGGAAAACTTATGGCAAAACAAACGAAATATATTTTCGTCACCGGCGGAGTGCTGAGCTCGCTGGGTAAGGGCATTGCGGCGGCGTCGATCGCGACGCTTTTAAAGCATGCGGGGCAAAAGGTGCGCATCCTAAAGGCGGATCCTTATATCAACGTCGATCCCGGCACCATGAGCCCGCTGGAGCACGGAGAGGTTTTCGTCACCGACGACGGCGCGGAGACCGATCTGGATCTTGGACATTATGAGCGGTTCTTGGATGAAAATTTAAGCCAAGACAACAACTTCACCACGGGCAAAGTTTACAGCTCCGTTATCGAGAAGGAGCGCAGGGGCGATTATCTGGGTAAAACGATCCAGGTGATCCCTCACATAGTAGGCGAGATCGTGCGCCGCATAAAAAAGGCGGGCGAGGGCAACGACGTGCTGATCGTCGAGATCGGCGGCACCGTGGGCGACATCGAGGGGCTACCGTTTTTAGAGGCGATCCGCGCGATGAGGGTGGAGCTTGGTAGGGTAAATACGATGAATATCCACCTCACGCTCGTGCCTTTCATCAAGGTAGCGGGCGAGCTTAAGACTAAGCCCACGCAGCATAGCGTAGGCGAGCTGCGCCGCATCGGTATCAGCCCCGATATGATAATCTGCCGCTCCGAAATGCCGCTAAATCGCGCGCTTAAAGATAAGATCGCGCTAAGCTGCGGAGTGGATAAAAACTGCGTCATTGAAAGCCCCGATAGCGCGAGCATCTATCAGATCCCGCTTGCGTTTTTGAAGCAGGATATTTTAACGCCGATCGCGGAGACTCTAAGCTTAAACAAGCTCGAAGTCGATATGAGCAACTGGGATAGCCTCGTTAAGCGCGTCATCGTACCTACGAACGAAACCACGATCGCCTTCGTCGGCAAATATATCGATCTGAAAGAAAGCTACAAATCCCTCACCGAGGGGATCATCCACGCGGGCGCGACGCTTGATACGCGGATAAATTTGAAGTGGATCGACAGCGAAAAAATTGAAGCAAGCAATGTGGATGAAATTTTCCGCGACGTAAACGGAATTTTAGTCGCGGGCGGCTTTGGCTCACGCGGGATAGAGGGTAAAATTTTAGCCATAAACTACGCGCGGGTGCATAAGGTGCCGTTTTCGGGTATCTGCCTGGGGATGCAGCTTGTGATGGTGGAGTTTGCGCGCAATGTCTTAAAACTGAAAAACGCTAACTCCTCGGAATTTGACCCTCAGACCGAAGATCCTGTGATCTACCTCATCGATAGCTTTATCGACGCAAGCGGCAAAAAGCAGATCCGCACGCACAAATCCCCTATGGGCGGCACTATGCGGCTGGGCGGCTATGACTGCGACGTCAAAAAAGGCTCGCTTTTGGGTAAAATTTACGGTGAGCAAAAAACCATCCGCGAGCGCCACCGCCACCGCTACGAAGCCAATCCGAAGTACCGCGCCGAGTTTGAAAAGCACGGGCTTATCGTCTGCGGCGAGAGCGACGGGCTTATCGAAGCGGTCGAGCTAAAAAACCATCCGTTTTTTCTGGGCGTGCAGTTTCACCCGGAATTTACCAGTCGTCTAGTGCGCCCAAATCCTGCTATTTTGGGCTTTATCGAAGCATCTATAAAAAATGCTAGGTAAAAATGAGATAAGGGAAATTCTAAAATCGAGATTTGCGAACGATCGACATACTAAAATTTCTGAAATTCCCTTACCCTGCGAGCTGAAGGATACCTATAAGGCGGCTTTGCGCATAAAAACTGCCATCGAAGAAAACCAGCGCATAGCCGTAGTCGGCGATTACGACGTCGACGGTATCGTAAGCACCGTCATAATGAGCGATTTTTTCAATCAAATAGGCGCGGATTACGTTATCAAGATCCCAAACCGCTTCACCGACGGATACGGGCTAAACAGTGAGATCATAGGCGAGCTTGAGGACGTTGATCTCATCATCACCGTAGATAACGGCACCTCCGCGACGGAAGCTGCCGAAATTTGCGCTCAAAAGGGGATCGATCTCATCATCACCGATCACCACATGCCCCCGCCCGTGCTGCCGCGAGCTTATGCGATAATCAATCCAAAGCAGCCTGACTGCACTTTTCCTAATATCGAAATTTGCGGCGCGCAGGTAGCGTGGTATCTCGTAGGCGCGCTAAAAGAAACCCTCGGCGTGAACTACGATATGGCAAGCTCGATGGATATCCTCATCATCGCCATAATCGCCGATATGATGGAGCTGCGCGATATGAACCGCGCGCTTTTGCGCTTCGGCATCAAGCGGCTAAATAACTCAAACCGCGCCTGCTTCAAGGCGATAAAAGAGCATTATTTTAAAAAGCACTTCGAATTCGACGATATCAGCTACACGATCGCGCCGCTAATCAATTGCACGGGGCGGATGGACGATGCGACGATGTCGTATAACTTCCTATGCGCCAAAAATATCAGAGAGGCAAACCACTACCTAGAGACGATAAATTCCATCAATAACTCGCGCAAAGAGGAGGAGAAAAGCCTCTACGACGAGATCGTAAAAAGCGTCGATCCGAGCGACAACGTCATCGTCGTGTGGGGTCCGCAGTGGCACGAAGGCATCATCGGCATCGTCGCAAGCCGCCTAAGCAAGACCTACAAAAAGCCCGCGATCGTCTTTAGCGTGAGCGACTCGCGCGCCAAAGGAAGCGCACGTAGCATCGGTAAATTCGATATTTTAGAGCTGATCTCCTCGCAAAGCGAAATTTTAACGACATTCGGCGGACACAAGGGCGCTGCGGGCGTGGGGATCGATCCTGCGCTGCTTCAGGAGTTTAAGCGGCGCGTAAATGAGCGTATAACGCCCAAGGATCTGAGCGATTTTAGCGCGCAAGACGATCTGCTGGGCGAGCTGGACGCGTCGCAGATAGACTTCGAACTGCTTGAAATTTTAGAATTTTACGAGCCGTACGGGCAGAAAAATCCGCGCCCACTCTTTTGTATCAAAGGCGCCCGCGCCCGCAATATCAGGGAGATCGGCAAGGAGGGTAAGCATATCAAAATGGCGCTTGATAAAAACGGCGGCAGCGTCGAGGCGCTGTTTTTCAACTACGACTTTTTGCCGCGCGCGGGCGAGCGAGTGGACGCAATCTTTACGATTAGCAAAAACAACTTCCGCGGCACGATCACGCCCGAGCTCATCATCAAGGAGCTGATCCCGAGCGAGAGCTAAATTTTAAAATTTAGGCCGGTCTGGCGTGCGTTTCGCGCCGGACACGGCCTTTAAATTTACGCTTAATCTATGAGCTAGGCGCGCATTGCGCACTCGGCGGGTTCGCCCTACTACAGCGCCCGTCTGCTCTACTCGCCCGATATGTATTGCACGCTCGGCGCGACTTCAAAATTTAATGCGCGAGCTATGGATTTGACTTGCGATGCGAGCTCGGGCGTGCGATTTCGGGGCTAGACAGCGCGCAAACGCGATGCGTTATTTTCAGCTCCCGCACGGTTTGCAAACTCGGTGAAATTTTTGGGCGAGATAAAAGTAAAATTTAAACGTTTTGGAATTTTAAAATTTTGTGAGAGCGAACGAGAGCAGGCGGGAACAAACAAGGCGATCCTAAGAATGAAATTTCGGATAAAATTTTATGAAGCGGCGGGCGGGCTAAATTTTAAAATTTGACCCGCCCTTAAACTTATAGGCTAAAAAACCACCACTAAAAACCACTTAAACGGCACCGGCGCGAAGATCGCGTGCGGCAAGCCCGCAGGCATGACGATGCTTTGCCCCGCTTTTACGCGGTGCTTCTGCCCGTCGATCGTGAAATCGCCCTCGCCCTCAAGCACGTAAACGAATGCGTCGCCGTCGGATTTGTGCGAGCTGATCTCCTCGCCGCCGTCGAAGGCGAAAAGCGTCATATTCAGCGCAGGATTTTGCGCGAGGGTGCGCGAAATCACCTTATGAGGGGATACTTCGACTAGCGAAGCAAGTTCTACGGCCTTAGCGGCGTCGATATTTTTGATGTGTTGCATAAGCTCTCCTTAAAATGAAATTTGATCGATTTTAGCTAAAATTTGGCAAGCCCGCTTTGATGAGCATCAATCCGGATCCGCGCTGAAAGGATTTTTCAGAAAGATCGGGATGAAATTTATCAGATATAGCGCGACCGCGGCGATGAAAAGCGCCGAGGGGATCATCACGTATAAAATAAAGCTCTCGCCCGCAAAAACGGCTCTTAAACCTCCCGCGAGCAGAGCCAAAACGAGCGCCGCGGCTTAGGCGCGGGAAGTTTAGCGGCGAAATTCCGCTGTGGCGCTGGCCGGCGATCATTCCTACGAATAGTATCGCTCCATACATATAGCAGATCGCGATGACGTGTAGCGGCGCGGCAGCGTATCCCCCGCGTATCAGCGCCGCGCCCAGCCACAGGTATCCCGCCGCGCACGCAGCCTGCAACGCGTAGTAAAACGCCATATAGTGGCGGCTTAAAATTTCGGCGTAGTGCAGCTCGCGAAGTTTCGCCAAAAACAAAAACCCGATGCCAAGCGCGATAAATCCGCATGCCGCCTCGCTTAAAAAGGGCGTCGCGAGCGCCAAAGCGAAAGCAAGAAAAGCGGCTAAATTTTTGTAGATAAAATTTGGAATAAAAACGGCGTCCTTCAGCCCGCCCTCTCTTAGCGCTTCGTTGCCGATGACGACGCTTATGCGGTAGCTTACGACGGCGATTGCCGCGACGTTGATATGCACGAAGCTAAGCAAAAACTTCTCATCCCCGCTTGCGCCATAGGCTGCAGAGCAGGCGCAAAACGCCGCAAGGACCGCCAGGATGCTAAAATTATTCGAGTTTTTATCCAGCCACAAAAGCCATGCCGCAAAGATGAAAAATACCGCCCAAAACAGCCCCGTAATCGCCGCCGCAAGCCGTAAATTTAAAAAGCTCGCGATAAAAGCCGCGATCAGGCAGGCGGCAAAAGCAAGCGAAACGGGCTTTAGCGAGCCCTCGAAGTTCGTCCAATCGGGCAACGCGGTAAGCAAAAACGCCGCGTAGATGCACGAAGGCGCCAAAAACAGAAAGTAAAACTTATGAGCGCTCACATAATCGATCGCCAGCGCATCGGGCGCTAAAAAACTAAGCGCGCCCAGCGCCGCAAAAAAGCAGGCGCAAAGAACGAAAGCGCGCATCGGATGGGAGAAAAAATTTCTCGCGCGCTCATCTTTAAATTTAGGCGCGTAAAAGCCTAGCCGCTGCGCCGGGCACGGCTCGGAATTTTTGAGCTCCTGTGGCGAAACGGGCTCGGCATGGCTTTGCGTGGAATTAGCCTTGGAATTCCGATCGGAATTTTTAGCGCTCTGCGAGAAGTTCTGAACAGAATTTGGCTCGGCGCTTCTGCCGTTTTGTGAGGAATCCCACGCGAAATTTTGATTTTTAAAGCTTTGCGGGCGGGCGGGTTTGAAATTTTGACTTTGATCGGAATTTTTGATGCTTTGTAAGAAGCTTAGTGGGAAATTCCGTTCGGAATTTTTAATGTTCTGCGAAAAACTCGGTTTGGAATTTGGCTTGGCGCTTCTGCCGCTTTGCGAAAGACCCTGAGTGGAATTTTGATCGTAGCTTTTACCATTTTGTGAGAAGTCCTGCGCGAGGTTTTGATCTTTGAAGCTTTGCGCAGGCTCGGCTTCTCTATCACGAGCGGAATTTTTAAAATTTCGCGTAAAATCCGAGGCACAAACTTTAGAATTTTGCGCAAATTCACAATTTCTGTATCCGAGGCTAGGTCCACACGGCGCACCAACCGCACTCTCAAAGTAAAATCTACGCGGCGCGAGAATTTTACTTTCAAAGCCTAGTCTGCGCAGCATACGGCTCTCGTGCCCAAAACTCGTCAAATTGCGCGGATCGGCGCTCTTCTCGGCACCTTCGCCGGCGCGGATTTGCTTTTTTAAATTTACAAATTGCGAGGCGGCGAGGTTAAATTTCTTCAAATTTACAGAGCCAAAATTCTTAAAATCGCGTGCGTCGTGTAAATTTAAAAAATTCCGCACCGCACAAAACGTGCCTAGAGTGGGATTTTGCTCGCTACCTAGCCCACTTGCATCGCAAAACGGCGAGCGATAGGCGCCCAAAACGGCTTTTTGAGTGCTGAACTGCGCGCTTAATCCGCATACATCAAAACCACAACGCGAAAAGGCGTCTCGGTTCGCGCCAACGCAACGCAAGCAAATGTCTGCATTGAAATTGCGCTGCGAGCGGACGCTCATACTAGATTGCAAACGATCGCTCGTGTTAGAGCTGCGTCGCAAACAAGCGATCGCGCTGGGATCGCGGCGTGAGCGGGTATCTCGGTTTGCGTTAACGCGCCGTAAGCAATCACCCATGCTAGGGCTGCGCCGTAAGTAAGTACTCGCGCTAGAGCCGCAGTATGTATCGTTGCTAAATTGCGCTAAATTTCGCGCGGTAAAACCGCAGCACACTGCGCCGTTCAGGAGTACGCTCACGCTATAATCGCAGTTCGCACGGCTGTGCAGTTCGTATTTCGGTGTGATAAAACCGCGGTGCCCTGCATCCTGTGTGAGGCTGTGTCTGCCCGCGCCGACATCGATACATCCAGAACCCCGCAAAAGCTCGCGCCTGCGCGCATCCAGATCGTAGCGCCCGATGCCCCGAAAAAGCCCATCTATGCGTGCGCCGAGATCGTCGCATCTAGCGCCCGGCAAATGCCCGTGTCCGTACGCGCCCGGATCGCGATACGCGCCAAAGCTTCGCTTGCTCGCACCTAGGCTGCAACGTAAGTTCAAATTTCGTGCGGAGTTTCCCTGCTTACGCACACTAAAGATAAAATTCCTATTCATAATAGCTCACTCCCCCGAATTGCTCGCTTACCACGCGCTCTTCGTACCGCTCGTCGCGCGCGCTTAGCGGCTCATTTAGGCTCACGACGCGCCTAAGCCCCATCCCTTTGGGCTCAAGCTCGATGATCTCGTGGCTTAGACGTGCGGCTTCGAAGCGGTCGTGGGTCACCAAAAGGCAGGCAAGCCCTTCACATTCGATCTTTGAGACCAAAATTTCGATCAACACGCCGCGCAGATCACGATCTAGACCTACAAACGGCTCATCAAGCAGCGCCAGATCGCAGCCGCTAAGGATCGTGCGCAAAAACGCCGTGCGCTTTTGCATGCCGCCGCTTAGCTCGCGCGGGAATTTATTCAGATCACTCGGGCTTAGCCCGATCTTTGCGGCGAGGGCGTAAATTTCGCTCACGCCCGCGGGGCTAAAAATTTCGATATTTTTAAGCGCCGTGAGGTTCGGCAGCAGGCGGTTTTCTTGAAACAAAAAGCTGATTTTTTTAAAGTCGTTTTCGATCTGCCCGCTTTTTTTATCCTCCAGCCCGCAGACCAGCCGCAAAAGCGAGGTCTTGCCGCAGCCGCTGGGACCAAAAAGCGTCTTTACTTCGCCTGCGCGCAGCTGCAGCGAAAAATCTGAAATTATAACGTCGCGCAGAATTTCGTAGCGCAGATTTGAAATTTTTAGCATCATCTGCTCCACGGCATCAATAAAATTTCAAGCGGCTTGGTCACGAGATAATCAAAAAGCGCCGTAAAGGCTATGACTAGGCACACATACGCCATGACCTCGACCGTATCGATATTGACGCGCGCTTCGGCGATCTTTGCGCCGACGCCGTCGTTCGCGCCTAAAAGCTCCGCCATCACAAGCACTTTCGCGCCGTTGCTGACCGCGACGCAGATCGCAGGGAGCAGCCGCTCGATTAGGTGCGGCGCGTAGAGGTAACGCAGTTTTTTTAAAATTGAGCTTTTGTAGCTGTCGAAAAGCTCGGTGTATTCGGCGCTAACGCTAGCCATCGCCTGCGCTGCGGACGCAAAAGTCATCGGCGCGACGACGATAACGACGGTAAAAAGCACGCTCGTATCGCCGAAATGAAACCAAAATATCGCAAGCACGATCCAGACGATGGGCGGAGTCGATAGAAGCACGGTAATTAGCGGGTTTAAAAAGGCTCGCAGGCTTTTGAAATACCCCGCCGCAAGCCCGCTGCAAATCCCCGCAAAAAGCGCGAGAAAGGTGCCCACAAGCGCGCGCTTAAGCGACAGGGCTAGATCGTTTGCGGCAAAATTTCTTAAAATTTCGCATGCCTTAGAAAAAA
>ERZ772973.941-NODE-941-length-11741-cov-47.507_pt1 | contig 11741 bp, 9 predicted proteins | sample MGYA00580672_ERZ772973 | MGnify/ENA primary metagenome ERZ772973 (study PRJEB29015, sample SAMEA2737938) | human oral metagenome | biome: human oral; feature: human-associated habitat; material: dental | place: China | collected 2152 ... | reverse complement strand
GCAAGCACACCGACTACGCCGGCGGCTCGGTCCTGGTCGGCGCCGTCGACCGGGCGATCACGGCGCGGGCGCGTCGCGTGGCGGGGCCGCCGGGGTCCCTGACCGCCACCACGGACTGCGGCGATCCGGTGACCCTGCGCGCCGGGGTGGACCCGGGCCTGGAGCCGGGCCACTGGGGCCGCTACCTTCAGACGGTGCTGGACCGCCTCACCCTCAACTTCGGGGCGGGAGCCGCGGCCCACCTGTCCCTCTCCTCGGACCTGCCGCCGGCCTCCGGGATGAGCTCGTCCTCCGCACTGGTGTGCGCCACGGCCCTGGCCCTGGCCTCCCTCAACGGCTGGGACGAGGATCCCCGGTGGGTCGAGTCGATGCCCGACCGGCTGTCCCTGGCCGGCTACCTCGCCGCCGTGGAGGGAGGACGGGCGTGGCGGGACCTGCCGGGTACCAGCGGAGTGGGCACCCGCGGAGGGAGCGAGGACCACACCGGCATGCTGTGCGGCGCCCAGGACCGGCTGCTCCTGGCCGGATTCGACCCGATGCGCATCGATCAGACCATCTCCTTCCCCGCCCAGTGGGCGCTCGTCGTCGGCGTGAGCGGGGTGCTGGCCCACAAGACCGGTGCGGCCCTGGAGGACTACAACCGCGGGCCGAGCACCGTCCAGGCGGTGCTGGGCAGGTGGAATGAGACCACCGGACGCACTGACGCCTCCCTGGCCGGCGCGGTCAGGCACCTGGTCGGGGAGGCCACCGGCGAGCAGGCGGCCGGCGACCCGGCCCTGAAGGACCTGCTGGGGCTGTGCGAGCCCGGCTACGAGAGGCGGCGCATCGAGCAGTTCCTCACCGAGTCCCTCGTCCTGGTTCCCGCCGGCGCACGGATGATCGCCGCGGCCGACCCGGACGTGGGTGAGGTCCTCCAGCGCTCCCAGGAGCTGGCCGACCGCGGCCTGGGCAACCAGGTGCCGCAGACTCGGCTCATGGTGTCGTTGGCCCGCCAGGCGGGCGCCATCGGCGCCTCCTCCTTCGGCGCCGGGTGGGGCGGGTCGGTGTACGCCCTGGTGCGGGCCGACGACGCCGAGGCCTTCGCCGCGCAGTGGCTCGGGGCCTACCGGGACCGAGAGCCGGGCGCCGAGCAGGCCGCGGTGATCATCACCAGGCCGGGCCCGGGGGCCTGCCGGCTGTCCTGAGCGCCCTGACCGGCCGGGCTCACACCGCGTCGCGGGTGACGGGGCAGGTCATGCAGTGCGAGCCGCCGCGGCCGCGCACGAGCTCGACGCCGGGGGTCTCGACGACCTCGATGCCGGCCTTGCGCAGGGCGTCGTTGGCGCGCTGGTTGTGGGCGTAGCCGATGACGCGCCCGGGGGCCAGGGCCACGACGTTGCAGGAGTCCCGGGCGAGCTCGCGCAGGGCCTCGGCCTCGTCGGAGGCGCCGGGGCTGATGACGCGGAAGGAGTCGATGCCGGCGGCGCGGGCGAGGACCGCATCCATCTGAGAGCCGTCGTGGACCGTCACCTGGAGGGAGCGTCCAGCCGCTGCGGGCTCGATCTCCACGGTGGTGACCTCGGTGAAGCCGGGGAAGCGCAGGTAGGTGTCGGGGCTGACCATTGTCATGAGGGTGTCCAGGTGCATGACGGCCTCGAGCTGGGTGTAGAAGGCGGCGTCGGGCATGTGGACGCCGATGACCCGATCGGCCACGCCGGAGGCGAAGAGCTGGGAGGCTAGGCGCTCCACGCCGGCGGCGGTGGAGCGGTGGGTCAGGCCCATGACGAGGGTCCGGTTGCCCAGGATCTGGAAGTCGCCGCCCTCGATGGTCGAGGCGGCCGAGACCCGCCCCACCTCGCGCCACAGGCGGGCCTCCGGGTCGTCGGAGCCGGCGAGCTCGGCCAGGCGCGGGCCGAAGGCCGGGTGGTGCCGGTAGACGGCCTCGTAGCCGATGGCCTCACGACGGCGCGGCTCCAGGGCCATGGAGTTGACCGAGACCCCGCCGTAGAGCCAGGCCGACGCGTCGCGGGTGAAGAGCAGGTTGGGCAGCGGAGTGACGACGAACGGCCCCTCCAGGGTGGACAGGTAGGTGGAGGAGAACAGGTCGCGCCCGTCGGAGGAGCTGAGGCGCTCGCGCAGCTCGGTGCGGGTGATGCCGCTCAGGAGCACCTCGGCGAGGTCGGCGTCGGGCAGGGACTGGAAGTACTCGATGAGCAGCTCGGAGGCGGAGACGCCGACGACGTCGGGACCGACGGCCTCGTCCAGGACCAGCCGACGGGCCTCGGGGACGGCCAGGACCTCGGTGAACAGCTCGCGGAAGTCGTGGACGATGACACCCTCGGAGCGCAGGATCGCGGTGAAGGCGTCGTGCTCGGCCTGGGCCCTGGGGATGTTGAGGGCGTCGTCGAAGAGCAGGGAATCGGCGTTGATGGGGGTCAGGCGGGCGATCTCCCCACCGGGACGGTGGACGATCACCTCGCGCAGGGCGCCGGTCTCGGAGTCGATTCGCCCCCCGCCCTCGGCCACGGGAACGAAGGGACGGCTGGCGGTCGCACCGGTCTGTGTCATGGGCCCAGAGTAGTCGGAGGTCAGGGACGTCTCAGCCCGGTCGCGAGGAAAGGTCCGCGCCACCGCCGTCGCCCACCATCGACAGGTTTTGTTGAGCGGAGAATCAACCGGGACGGCGAAGAACGCAGTTGGCACAAACCACAGGAATGGTAAGATAAATTGTTCATAACACCCCCTGAGACAGGAGTTCCCTCCATGAAATCCGTTGTCCGCATCTCTCTTGTCGCCCTCCTCATGGCGGGCTTCGCCGCGCCGGCCAGCGCCGCGCCGGCCACCACCCCCGCACGGCACGACGACTCAGCGAGCGCCTTCCTGAGGCCCCGTCCCGACTGGTGCATCTTCCCCCCCAGTGCTTGGTGCGACTGGAAGACGAACCGCTGGTACTCCTGACAAATTCACACGCTGTCACCCCTAAGCTCACCCCTTAGGGGTGACAGCATTTTTCCACCGCCAAGCACTCGAGATAAACCCTCAGCACTCACCTCAAGGACCATGCAGAACGATAGCTTCCTATCACGACTCTGGATGCGACACCAGAGGTTTTTGCCCCGACTGAGGAGAGCTATCCTCATCTCAGTTATAGCCTCCCTCATTCTCCTAGACACTTACACTTACCTCACTTCAAGAGTCAATATAAGCTCTATCATTATTGGGGAGATCTTTCAGATACTCTCATTCTTTCCATATATCTACGCAAAAGATCGACGACTCGGGATATTCACTTTTTCCACCACACTCCTCATCGTCTTCTATGCATCAGCATCACAGCTATCATGGGCATGGATTCTCGTATACGCAATAGTTGCCGATCTCATAACGGTCAGGAAGCCCAAGTTCGCTCTTGTCCAACTCTCCGTTTTCTTTCTGGCACAGCTCATTGCAGGAATCCCCTTCCTTCCCGTGGCAGTCTGGACATTATTCTGGGGAACCCTATCCGCCTCCCTCGGGCTCCTGATCCGCAACACCAAAGACCGCCTGGAGGAGATGCAGCGGGAGGCGGAGCGTTCCAAGGAGATTGCCGCCGAGCTCATTCAGCAGCTGCGCCGTGACATCGCCGACAGCCTCCATGACGACCTGGCCGCCGACCTCACCCGCATGCTCATCATCTCCCGCTCCATCAGGCTCCCCCATGGCGATGACCGAGACCGTGTCCTCGACCTGCAGGACCGGACTCAGCAGGCCCTCGCCCACCTGCGCCTGCTCATTCACAACCTCGCCGTCTCCCAGGGGCCACCCAAGGAGGAGCCCACCCTTCAGGAGATCGTCGACTCCAGCGCCTCCACGCTGGCGCAGCGCGAGATCGTTCTGGATGCCGACCTCGACGGCATCGAGAGGATTCCGACGCTGCATCGTTCCGAGCTCGGCCGGCTCCTGGTCGCCTTCATCCGCGAGAACACCCTCAACGCCCTCAAGTACAACTTCCCCCGCGATCTTGTCTCCCTCGTCGTGGAGCAGGAGCAGGACACCCTTTTCATCAGCTTCAGCTCACCCTGGCATGATCAGAAGGTGCCTGAGGAGATGCACGGGGGGTACGGTTTATGGGCCCTCCAGGACCGGTTCGAGAATGCCGGAGGCTCTTTGAGCTCGAACCGGATCGGAGCCTCCTGGACCGTTCTCGCCAGTCTTCCCTGGAACGATATCGCCACACCGACCACTAATGCGATATCCCTCATGTCGTCACCGGACGGAGCCGCTTATGCCTAGCCACACCCTGCGTTCCCTGCGAGTCCTCATCGTCGATGACGACCCGCTCATTCGCACCACCTTCGCCGAACAGCTCGACTCGCAGCGGGCCATTACCGTCGTCGCTGCCGCCTCCGGCGGGCGGCAGGCCATCAGCCTGCTCATGACTGGGCAGCAGCCCATTGACGTCGTCCTGCTGGACAGCGACATGCCGGATATGGATGGTGCCCAGACCGCGAGAGCGATCTATGAGCGCTTCCCCCGGATGCCCATTGTCATGTTCACCGTCTTCAGTCGTGACGAGATGCTCGCCGAGGCCCTGGCCGAGGGCGTCAACGGTTTCATCACCAAGGACGAGAGCACCGAGAACGTCGCTGCGGCGCTGCTGCGCGCCAGCCGCGGCGAGCCCGTCATGTCCTCGCGCCCCACGAAGATGCTCGTCAGCGCCTACCAGTCCGAGCAGAAGCGCGCCACCGCGGAGGCCCGCATCCAGGAGCTGGTCAACGAGCTGCCGCCCCGTCTGCGCGATATCTACACCTGTCTCCTGGAGGGGCTGACCAATCGGCGCATCGCCCGCAAGCTCGGCATCTCTGAGAACACCGTGCGCATCTACGTCTCCGAGGTCCTCCACCGCCTCGGCCACACCTCGCGCACCGAGCTCATCGCCGCAGCCCTGGGGAACTAGGGGCGACTGCGACTGCTTCCAGCACCCTGGGGCGGGACGAGCCCTTGCGGCCCTACGCTGAGGCCATGAACGCCACCACCGCCCACCCGCTGCCGCGCCGAGTCTCAGAGATCTTCTCCCCCGACCGCTGGCGGGAGGTGTCCGGTTTCCCCCACGTCGGGGCCGGCACGGAGCCCTCTCAGCAGCAGGCGGAGGCCCTGACGGACATCACCTACCACAGGGGCTGCGTCCGAGACGAGCACGGCACCTGGCTCCGGGACTTGCCGGTGGTCCGAGTGGCCTTCAACCGGCCCGAGGTCCGTAACGCCTTCCGCCCCCGCACCGTCGATGAGCTCTACCGGGTCCTGGACCACGCGCGCATGAGCGGCGACGTCGGCGCCGTCATCCTCACCGGCAACGGCCCCTCCCCGCGCGACGGCGGCTGGGCCTTCTCCTCCGGCGGCGACCAGCGCGTCCGGGATCGCGACGGCTACCGCTACGAGCGCGAGGAGCCCGGGCGCGCCGACCGGCGCCGGGACCGGCCACGACCACGAGGCGGACGTGGCCGCCGCCCGGGCGCGCATCGACGCCGCCCGCGCCGGGCGCCTGCACATCCTGGAGGTCCAGCGCCTCATCCGCACCATGCCCAAGGTCGTCATCGCCGCCGTGCCGGGCTGGGCGGCCGGCGGCGGCCACAGCCTCAACGTCGTGTGCGACCTGTCCCTGGCCTCAATCGAGCACGCGCGCTTCAAGCAGACCGACGCCGATGTCGGCAGCTTCGACGCCGGCTACGGCTCAGCGCTCCTAGCCCGCCAGGTGGGAGACAAGCGCGCCCGGGAGATCTTCTTCCTGGCCCGCACCTACGACGCCGTCACCGCCGAGCGCTGGGGCGTGGTCAACGAGGCGGTCCCCCACGCCGAGCTGGAGGAGCGGGCCCTGGAGTACGCCGCCACCGTGGCGGGCAAGTCCCCGCAGGCCGTCCGCATGCTCAAACTGGCCTTCAACCTGGCCGACGACGGCCTGGCGGGCCAGCAGGTCTTCGCGGGCGAGGCCACGCGTCTGGCCTACATGACCGACGAGGCCGTTGAGGGGCGCGACGCATTCCTCCAGCGCCGCGATCCCGACTGGTCGCCGTTCCCCTACTACTTCTGAGCGCCGCGGGTTCCGTGCGCCGCGGGGCCGCAGCGCACTGCGGACACGGGCGGGTCCGGCGGGTCCCGGGGAGCCGCCCGGCGTATCCGGACGGCTCCCCAGGGAACCAAGATGTTGAATCAACAACCTGTCAGGGCTCTGATCAGAGCTGCGAGAGCCCGGATCAACGACGGAAGCTGCTCCAGCAGCGTCTGCCAGATCTGGTCCCTTTGCGTGCCCTTCATCCTCTCGCGCGTCACCGTCCCGCGGCGGCGCCTCCGATTCCTCGACAGCATCTCCTCGTCCCCTTTCAGTGCGTTCCTCCGGGGTTAGCCCCTTAGCGTGGTGTTGATTCCCGCGGCCCACTCCCGACGGGCGCGGGCGGGCCGGGGATACGCCTTCTTCGGATCGAAACCGGAGAACTCCCCGGCAGACGGACCGGTGACGAGCGGACCGACGACTCAAAAAGATGGCTGGCGCGTGCTCTTGACCTCCTGCCCCGCCCCTCCCACCCCGAAGTGGCGCAATGACGCCGTTATCGCCAGGTGTGCCAGCTCGGGGGCGGGGATCGGGCGGGATCGGATTCCTGGACGGCGGGGTCTCTGCCGGGCGAGCCGGGGTCCTCTCGGGCCGGCTGCGGGGGTGTTGCACATTGGAGAGGGGCACCCTCGAGACTCGATGGCGGGTTTTCCGCATGATTCCGCGGTTTGTCCTAGAATGTCGGTTCTCAGTGGAGAGGCTCCCATGTGCAGAGGGGACCGCTCTGCACATGGGAGAGCTTCAACAGCGTTGAGCGCCGGGGCGTTTTCCGCATGATTCCGCCAATCCGCCGCCAGCCGGTCCCGCTCGAATGTGCAACACCTCCCGGCCCGGCCCGACCCCGCACATCCAAGTCTGGCCCCGCTCGCCCCGGACGCACTTCTGGCATCGCCTCCGACCTCACGCCGCACCATCCCCTCCGCGCCGATCCCCCGCCCCTGAACCGCATCCTGATGAGAAAGACTCATTCTGCGGCCGGTTCGCCGGGCTCCGGCCCGTCGTCCTCCGCGAGCGCGTAGGTTTCCAGTCGAACGCGCAGATGGGAGGTGCGCGTTCGACTGGAAACCTACGCGCTCGCGGAGAATCGGGGGCGTCCCGGCGGGACCCGGGGACGGGCGAGACCCCCGGGACCGGCCCGGGCGCCGAGATCCTCCCCAGGCTGCGCTCCCGCGGGCCCGGAGGGGTCATCGGGGCGAGCGCCAGGCCCAGCGGGGTTATCCAGGCGGGCGCCGGGCCCGCCGCCCGACCCGCGGACGCCCTCCCCGGCCGACCCGAGGACGCTGGCTGTCAAAATCTGCCACAAAGACCCCGACCGAGCCGGAGCGCGCCAGAAGAAACGTTGATATTCCGCGCTTCTTCTCGCCGCCGATTCCGCCGCGAGGCGCCTTTGCAACAGATTCGGACACGCCCCCGCCCCGGATCGCCACAGGAGCCTCACCCGCACCAGCGCGCCAACGCCCCGCAACAACGAATCCCAGCAAGGACCGGCGACGACCCGCCAGCGGACCGTCGTCCCTCATTATTAGGGTTCACCGGTCCGAATATCGATGTCCGGAGCCCGAATACCAGGCGCCCGGGCCCGGACGCCGTGCAGCGGGCGGGGGCTCAGGTGTCGGTGCCGCCGCCATCCGGCGTCGGGGAGCGGCGGGTGGTCGTACCGTCGGCGCGGACGTCGAAGGTGACCAGGGGCTCACCCGTCGGCTGGTCGGACCCGCCGGCGGGCTCCCGGGTGATGAAGACCTGTTCCCCGGCCTCGGGCATGAGGTCGAGGAAGGTGAAGCCGGTCCCCGACTGCGGGTCGTACAGGCCCAGTGAGCTCACGGTCTCGCCCTTGCGCAGCCAGACCTGGAGGCTGCCGCCGCGGGCGGCGTCCATCATCTCGTCCGGCAGGCTCAGCGCCGTCATGCTCATGCCCCGCGACCAGGTGAGAGTCGCGATGTGACCGTCGGGCATGGTGTCGGTCACGCGCTGGACGTCCTGGGCCTGGTTGAGGTGGGCGTAGTGCTCGGTGGGGGCCATGGAACTCATCGCCGTCCACCGGCCCACCCCGATGCCGACGCACAGGACGGCCGCGGCCGCGGCGACCCGCAGTCCGATCGCGGACCATCGGCGCCGGCGCGGACGCAGGGGGACGACGGCGCCCGACCGGCCGTCGACGGTCCCGCCCCGAGTTCCGGGTTCGGCGGTCGCGGCTCCGGTCGGGTCGGGTTCGACGGTCCCGCCCCGAGCTCCGGGTTCGACGGCCAGGGCGGAATCGGCTGGCTCAGGTTCGGCGGTCGCGGCCTCATCCGGCGCGTCCTCGGCAACCGCGGTTTCGACCGCCCCGGTTTCGGCCGACCCGGCTTCGGCCGACTCAGAATCAACCGGCGCGCCTGCGACCAGCCCGGACCGGGAGCTCCCGGTCCCCGCCGGTTCCCTCATCTGCGGCTCGTGCGCAATACGCTTGAGCAGTTCGGAGCGCAGCGAGGCGGGCGGATCGATCGGCTCCAGGGATGCCCCGAGCCGGGCGAGGATCTCGTCGGGAGCGTCCTCGGCCGGGCCCCCGCCCCCGCTCGCCAGGCCGCCGGTGGCCGACCCGTCGTTCGCAGGCGTCCCGCCGCCCGTCGGACCGCCGCTCGCGAGCGCCTCACCGCCCGTCTCCTCGCCCGCCATCCCGCCACTCGCCGGGCCGCTACCCGCCGTCCTGCTGCCACCCGCCGCCCCGACGCCCGCCGGGACGGCGTCGGGAGCCTCCCCCGGCCGGTGGCGCCGCTCGAGGTCCGTCATGATTCCGCCCCCATCTCCTTGCGAAGTCGTGCGATTCCGTTCCTGATCCTGGTCTTGACCGTGCCGAGCGGCACGCCGGTGCGCCGGGCGATCTCGGTATGGGTCAGGCCCGTGAAGTAGGCCATGACCAGGGTGGAGCGCTGCGGCTCGCCGACGGCGTCCAGGGCCCGGCGCACGTCCTCACCGGCGAGGGAGTCCTCCACGGCCTGGACGGTGAGGTCGACGTCGGGCATGTAGTCGCGCCACTGCTCCTCGCGGTCCCTGGCCGCCTGGGAGGAGCGGACTCTGTCGATCGCCCGGCGCCGCGCCATGGTCACCACCCAGGCCCGGGCGCTGCCCCGGCTCGGCGAGAAGGAGGCGGCGCTGCGCCATATCTCCAGGAAGACCTCCTGGAGCACCTCCTCGCTCTGGGCGCGGTCCACCAGGATCCGGACGATGAGGGCGAACAGCCGGCCCGACCAGCGGTCGTAGAACTCGGCGAAGGCGTCGCCGTCTCCGGCGGCGACCCTGACAATAAGGGTGTTGTCGCGGTCGCGATCCGGCTCCTCGTCGTGCACGGTCGCATGGTACGGGGTGCGCGCCCCGCGGGCCCGGCCGACACCGCAATCCCCGCAGTCCCGGCCCGTTCACCCGAAGGTGAAGGAGTACAGGGACAAGCCCTCGCCCGCCTCGAGCTCGAGCGTGCCCTCCTGGGTGTCCTGCGTGCTCACGAGTTCGATCGAGTTGGGGACTCCCGAGACGCGGATCGTGCGTTTTTCGCCGCCGCTCGCCGTGTACGTGATGTCCCCCTCCCCGGAGACGACCAGGTTGACCTGCCGGCCCTGGTAGCGCAGGCGCAGGCGGGCGGGACCGCCGTCGGGCGAGATGGCCTGCGCGGCCACCCTCCACCGCCCGTCCAGGGAGAAGGTGTCCGCCGCCTGCTCGGCGGGGAAGTCGTACGACGACGTCCCATCGGCCAGCCGTCCGCCGGCGAATCCGATGGCGCGGGCGGAGCCGAGGTAGGTCTCGGGGGTGCGCGGGCCGCTGACGTCGGGCTCGTCGTCGGCGAACACCGGGGCGGGCAGCTGCACGCCGGGGTTGGCCTGGCGCAGGAGCTCGCGCACGAGCCTCTCGGTGGTGGCCTCGCCGCCCTCGCCGAACTTGACCTGGCGCAATTCGCCGCTGGAGTCGGCGAGGTAGTGCGCGGGCCAGTAGTGGTTGTCGAAGTTGCGCCAGGTCACCAGGTCGGAGTCGACGGCCACCGGGTAGGTGATGCCGAGGTCGGCGGCGCCGCCGCGGACATTGCCGACCTCCTTCTCGAAGGCGTACTCCGGGGAGTGGACCCCGATGACCTGCAGGCCCGCGTCCCCGTAGACCTCGTGGAGTTTCTGGATGCCGGGGATGGAGCGCTGGCAGTTGATGCAGGAGTACGCCCAGAAATCGACGAGGGTGACCTTGCCGGCGCGGTCGGCGTCGGTCAGGGGCTGCTCGCCGGGGGTGTTGAACCAGGCGGTGATGCCGTCGATGCGGGGCAGCTGCCCGCAGTGGGCGAGGTCGGAGGCGCCGTCGACGCACCGGCCGCCCTCGCCGGCGCCCTCGCCGCCGCGCAGCGCGTTGTCGATGCCGGCCTGGAGCGGGGCGGTGTAGTCCGGCAGGGCGCGCTGGAGGACGGCCGGCAGGTTGAGGACGAGCGCCGCCGACAGGGCCAGCATGAGCGCTCCGGCGCTCACGCGCACGGCCCTCTGTCGGCGTCGGAAGGCCTTGAGCCTCTCGGTGAGCCGGCGTCCGGCCAGGGCGAAGGCGAGCAGCGGGACGGCGGTGCCCAGGCCGAAGGCGATGGCGAGGGTGATGGTGTCGGCGCCGATCCGGCCGGTGGAGCCGGCGACGGACACGGCCGCGAGCACCGGACCGGCGCAGGGCACGTACGCGGCCCCCAGGACCAGGCCCAGGAGGAATCCGTTGGAGGGGCCGGCCGAGCCGGATCGCTGGAAGCGCGCGAAGGGGCGCTCCAGGATCTCCATGACCTTGGGGATGATCATTCCGACGCCGATGAGGGCGAGGAGGACGATTCCGGCCCAGCGGATGACGTCCTGCGGCAGGTGCAAGAGGTTGAGGAGCGTCGACCCCAGCAGGGTGAAGGCGGTGAAGCTGATGACCAGCCCCGCCACGACGAGATACGGCCGCCACCTGGAGGTGGCCGGCGCCTCGTCCCCGTCCCGGGCGCGGGCGCCCTGGGCGCCGCCGGACAGGAAGATGACCGGCAGGACCGGAAGAATGCAGGGGGAGATGCTGGTGATGAGGCCACCGAGCAGGCCGATGAGAACGAGACTGACCATGTCGTTCCTCCTTCGCGATCGAGTCACCCCGTATTCGTCGCCGTCGCCCGTATCGGATGCCCGGGCGAGCAGTGATGGGGCTCACTCGATCCGCCCAATCCGCGCCCCCTCCCGCTCCGAATCCCTGATGACGGCGCGCCCACTGGCGCTCCCATTCACATCACCACGGTCGACGACGCGTCACCGCGATCGACGGCCCCTCGCATTTCAAGGAGATCCCATGCGTATCCGCCGTATTCTGTCCGCCTCCCTCCTCATCGCCGCCCTCGCGGCCGGCACCGCCGCCTGCGGCTCCGCGGACGCCGGGGAGAACAAGCCGGCCATGCAGGAGACGTCGACGCCGAGTGATTCGATGTCCGACGGTGCCGGCGGCGACCGCATGTCCGACGGTGACCGCATGTCCGACGGTGACCGCATGTCCGACGGCGCCGGCGGCGACCGCATGTCCGACGGCGCCAGCGGCAGCGCATCCGGCGCCAAGTGAGGTGCTGACGGCCTGATCGGGCCGCCTCCGGGCGCGTCTCCGCCCCGCCTCACAGGCGCAGGTCGGCGTGGGTCAGGTACCCCTGCCCCAGGGCCCAGGCGAGGATGCCGTC
>ERZ772973.935-NODE-935-length-11769-cov-86.9185_pt1 | contig 11769 bp, 11 predicted proteins | sample MGYA00580672_ERZ772973 | MGnify/ENA primary metagenome ERZ772973 (study PRJEB29015, sample SAMEA2737938) | human oral metagenome | biome: human oral; feature: human-associated habitat; material: dental | place: China | collected 2152 ... | reverse complement strand
GCCTGGGCGATTTGCCGTTGCCGCTGGCGTGCCAGGGTGCGGGGGCTTGGTTGATGCCATGATTTCGGCCCCAGCTTCAGCACGTACAACATGATAACGGTGGCAAGAAAGACCGAGAATGCTATACCGCTTACAAACGTATTTGCAGGCATAGTGGCAAGGAAAGGGAGCAACATGAGCATCGTAATGCCCAGCTTGATGCGTTTCCCAGACCGGTAGTTTTCTTCTATCTCGCTGCTGGTGAATGCGGCCTCATCGGGGAGTCCTGCGGCATGCGGTATAGTGACCGGAGTATTGGCGTTGGTAATGGCTGGAAGATCCGAAAAGATTGGTATCAAATCAGACATCATGGTTGCTTCTGCAACGTTGGTGAGGCGATTATCGTATTCGGTGATGTCTAGCCTGCCGGCAGCAAAATGTTTGCCTAGGTCATCCATTGCCTTCTGGCGTTCGGCGTCACCGATACGATAGTCCTGGTTACGGGGATTGATTGGGGGCACAGACGATGTCATAGCACTAATAATAGTGAAGCGATTAGCGGAAGAGTCACCCGCATCAGCTGTTTATATTGTTTAGTCGCTGTTGTTATTGTGAGCATAAACGGATTGCCCGTACCTGTTCCGCAGCATGCAAGAACTCGCGTTGTTGGGGATTGAGCTGTTTGATGAAATTACAGCGTGCAATTCTGCTTGCTACCTCAGCACCTATTGCCATAATCCATGATAGTGCGGGCAATATCATGATTAGTGTGGGGTCACCAGACATGAATACAAATGACGTGAACGGAAGACACACTATGAACAAAAAAATAATCCCCACCATGAACGGTGTATAGCTCGTTTTCTGTGTTCTCCGGCATGCTTTGAATAGTTGGCCACCATCATAAGCGGGGCCAGGTGCGGGTAAGTCGGCAAAGACCGCTACCAGGTGAGACCACATTGTGGCCACCATGATGGCGGACAACCGGTTGTTATAATCCACGGGGTGCAGCCCACCAGCTGCATAATCCCAGCTAGCCAATTTAGAAACGGGATTTTGGGGATAGGGCTGGGTTACCTGCGGGTTCATACCTTCCAATGGTAGTGGTGGCTTTGTAGTTGCCTGACCACGTATCACATTCCTGGTAGATTGCTAGCGGCTGTGGCGGTTCCGGAGCCGTTGGACGTATTGGTTAGTCACTTCCAGGGCAGCGTCGGTGATTTCTGCTTGTCGTTGTTGCCGGAGAGCTCGTTGCTGCGCCATTTGTTGCGCGTTTGCCAGCTCCATGGCCTGTACCTGCATGGCCTGGGCCTGGGCGATTTGCCGTTGCCGCTGGCGTGCCAGGGTGCGGGGGCTTGGTTGATGCCATGATTTCGGCCCCAGCTTCAGGATGTACAACATGATGAATGTGGCAAGAAAAGCTATACCTGTTATACCGCTTATAAGCGTGTTTGTAGGCGGAGCGGCAAGGCAAGGGAGCAACATGAGCAGCATAATCCCCAGCTTGATGCGTTTCCCAGACCGGTAGCTTTCCTCTATTTCGCTGCTGGTGAATGTGGCCTCGTCGGGGAGTCCTGCGGCATGCGGTATAGTGACCGGGGTATTGGCATCGGTAATGGCTGGAAGATCCGAAAAGATTGGTATCAAATCGGACCGCATGGTTGCTTCTGCAACGTTGGTGAGGCGATTATCGTATTCGGTGATATCCAACCGGCCGGCAGCAAAATGCTTGCCTAAGTCATCCATTGCCTTCTGGCGTTCGGCATCACCGATACGATAGTCCTGGTTACTAGGGTTATTTTGGGGACTAAGCGGATTCAATGGCTGGTTCATGATACTAGCGATAGTGGTGTTTGATGATAGCGAAGCCGCATTTGTTTGCCTTAAAGGGTTGATCTACGATTGCGGCAGTCACATTCACTCGATTACAGACCCTGCCTCTGCATTACCTGGGTTGCCTGTGCCATAGCCATGCCACGTCGTTGCTCCCGCATGATCTTCCGTGGATTCGGATAATTCCACGATGCTGGTCCGAGCTTCATGAGGAACAAAGCGATGGCGACAATGAAGGCCACGCCCAGCATGAAGTTGCCAAGAAATTCGGACATACCAAGCATCATGAAGCTGCACACAAAGGATGCGAGCACAATACCAATCTTCATATTCCGACCCTTGCGATACAGCTGCATTGCTTCCACGGACGGCATGGCCGGCGTCTCCATGAGATCAATGGGTTCTGACACGGTGGCCGGAACATTGGCTGGGGTGGAAGGTGCCAACGGTAGGTCGTCGAAAAGCTGGGTGAGTTCGGACTTCATGGTTGCTTCTGCGATGGACGTGAGGCGGGTGTCATACTCGTTCATGTCGAGGCGCCCGGAGGCAAAGTGCTTGCCCAGCTCGTCCATTGCGTGCTGACGTTCGGTATCGCTGATTCGGTAATCGGAATTGAATGTTTGGCTCATGCTTTTAAGCGTAACGATGCGTACGCCGATTGTCTGTTGGGGTTTGCCCTGAAATTTCCCCTAATAAACACATCGGCGTTTCCGCAGCTCAACGAGCATGAATACCCGGATACCCCTAGAACAGGTCAGGGTTGTTCCTGATCTTTATCAGTATCTTGACTGATGTCTTTGCTAGGCGGTACCATTGGTGGTTTGGCCATCGGCGGCTTCGCTACCGGCGGCTTGGCGACGGGCGGTTGCGCCACCGGGGGTTTTGCCGCGGGAGGCTTTGCGACGGGCGATGCCGCAGGCCTCGACCCAGGGGGCATCGCCCCTGGTGGGGTGGCTGTTGGTGGTTTCGCCACCGGGGGAGCAGCGGCAGGGGGCTTGGCCGTTGGCGGCGTAGGAGCGGGTGGCTTGGCGACGGGTGGACGTGCCGTTCCCGGGATCGTGGCTCCCGGGGCCACGGTTTTCGGCACCGAACCCCCAGGTGCGGCCGGTGCGGTAGGAGCCGTGGCTGCTGGGGGTCGAGCCACAGGAGGTTGCGCCTTCGGGAGTGCCGCCTTCGGAGGTGTTGCTTTCGGCGTTGCCGCCGCAGGTGGCGCCACAGATCCAGGTGCTGCTGCGCCAGGCACAGCAGCACCTGGGGGAGTAGGTGTTGCCAGCCGGGCCCCCGGAGGCGTCGCCGCTGGTGGGATCGCTGCGCCAGGTCTTGCTGCACCAGGTGCTGGTGGCACAACCGATCCGGGAATCGCCGCCCCCGGTGCCGCAGCCCCTGGGACTGCTGGCTTCGCCGCCCCAGGTGGGGCAACAACAGGAGAAATGCCAGGCTGTTGAGTCCTCCCCACAGCGGTCGTAGGTGACGCAGGTTTCGCCGGAGATGCCTGCGGTTTTGCGCTCTTTCCTGCCGGCTTCGGCTCCGGTTTTTCCTCCCGCTTCTCCCGGATAGGTGGTTGCAGGAACTGCTTGGGTCGCGGGTCCGGGAGGTGGCCGTCGACAAGCACGGAATCCCGCAACATCTGCGCAACATCCCGCACCGCCGGGGCCGGGGTAGCATCCGCGACCGCCTTCACCCCGGACACCATCATCGTATTGCAAAACGGGCAGCCCACAGCGATCTCCGCCGCACCCGTAGCAACCGCCTCGGCGGCCCGATTCTCATTAATGCGCGTGCCTAAATTCTCCTCCATGAACATGCGCGCCCCACCCGCACCGCAACAAAAACCCTCGTTACGATTCCGCGGCATCTCCACCAAATCAGCCCCCGTAGCCCCCAATAATTCGCGGGGCGGATCGAACACCTTATTGTGCCGACCCAGGAAACACGGATCATGGTACGTGATCGGCTTCCGGTCCTTCGGACCCCGGGGAATAGGTGTGAGCAACTTATCCCGAACCAACCGGTTGAGTAGCTGCGTATGGTGGAAAACGTCGAAATAACCGTCAAAATCCGGGTACTCGTTTCGGAACGTATTAAAACAGTGCGGACACGTCGTAATAATCTTACGCTGACCTTTGGGAACCCCAGAAAACACCCCGTTAAGAGTATCAATATTTTCCAGGGCCAATTGCTGGAACAAAAACTCGTTACCTGCACGCCGCGCCGGGTCACCGGTGCAGCGTTCCGCCTTGCTCAAAACCGCGAACTTCACACCTGCTGTGTGGAGCAGCTCGACGACGGCGCGGGTGGTGCGCTTGCCATCATCGTCAAACGCTCCCGCACACCCCACCCAGAACAAGTATTCGATATCATCGAAGCTTTTCGCATCCTCGCCGAACACCGGCACCTCAATGCCGTCGCGGCGGGCCTCGGTAATCCACGAGGCGCGCTCTGCATTATTACGCCCCCACGGGTTGCCCTTGACCTCAAGGTTTTTAAACATCCCCACCAGCTCGGAGGGGAAATCCGACTCGGCCAGCACTTGGAAGCGGCGCATGTTCACCACGTGGTCGATGTGCTCAATGTCGACCGGGCATTGCTCCACGCAGGCGCCACAGTTGGTGCACGACCACAGCACATCCGGGTGGATAACATTGGACTCGCCCACGAGTTTGAGCAGGTCAACATCGGAATATGTGGTGTCGGTGGCAAACGTGTCCGGGTCCTGAAGGTAGGAAGCATTGGCGACGGCCGCATCCCGGATGTCGGTGACAAACAGCTTTGGCGACAGGGGCTTCCCGGTATTCCAGGAGGGGCATTGTGTCTGGCAGCGACCGCATTCCGTGCAGGTTGCCGCATCAAGGAGCATCTTCCAACTGGCGTCTTGGAGATGCCCAATACCAAGGGAAGAATCCTCCTCAATGGTGTCGATCGTGAGTTCGGTTGTGCCGTCGTAAAGCGGCAGGACCTTACCCAGTGCGGGGGCGCCGTCGGGGTTGCGTTGGAAGAAAATATTGAAGAACGCCAGGAAGCGATGCCAGGCGACACCCCACGTGAGATTGCGGGCCACCACCACTAACCACACCATGCCCACAAGCAGTTTGAACAGGGCAAAGACGCTCACCATTATGGGGCTGGCGGGGAGGAACCGGGCCAAGTATTGGGTGAGGAAGTCCGCCCACGGCGAGGCATGACCATAGGTGGCTATCTTCCCGGCCTTCACCAGGAGCATGCCGGCTCCCTCTAGGAAGATCACACCCTCCACAAAGAAAGCCGAAAGCGCGTTCGACCCGTAGAAGCGGGATAACCGCTCCCGCATGCCCGTCGACAAGCGAATGGCAAAGAGGAACCCAATGCCCAGGACGGTGCCGATCGCCAGGACCTCCTCGGCGAAATGATACAGCGACCACTGGGACAGCAGCGGCCACCCGCCAGCCGGGTTGAACGTTTGGATATAGGCTTCAAACCACACCAGCGACCCAATGAGGAAGCCCACCATCACAAACCAGTGGGCCACGGCAATGGCGGGACGCCGTATCAGCTCGGTGTGGAAAAACACCTCCTTGAGCACCTGCACCCCGCGGCGCACCGGCCTGTTTGTGCGGCCGGGTGCGGGTTGACCAGCGGCAATAAACAGATACAGGCGGCGGGCGGCGCGAATGAATAAAACCCACGCGGGCGCTGACAGCACAATGCCGAGCACCCCCATGATGAGCGTTGGTGTGACAGCCGGCATGGGGCAAAACCTCTATGAGTCGTAGCGGAGGGACGCGTAAAGTATATGCGTCTGCCCACACAACTGACCAAGAGGTTCCGCCGGTCTTTTCCGCTATGGCGTTGTGAGCTGCACATCGCAGGCAACCCTTTGCTTGAATATATCTGGCACACTGGAGGACATGAAAATTGCTTTCCTAGGAACCGGTCGCATGGGCACCGAACTGGCCAAGCATCTGATCGCCAACAATGATTATGAGGTGCGGGTCTGGAACCGTACGCTGGACAAAACCACTCCGCTTGTCGACGCCGGCGCCACCGCATACCCCACCGCCGCCGAGGCCGTTACCGGCGCTGACGTGGTGATTACGGCCCTTTTCGGTCCGAAAACCGTGCGCAGCGTGGTCATCGAACCCGACCTTATTCCCGCAGGTATCCCCTGGATCGACACCACCACCGTGTCCCCTCAAGACGCCGAGGAATTCGCCGCCAACGTTCCCACCTACATTGCCTGCCCGGTGGTTGGCACCCTGGGTCCGGCCCGCGCCGGAAAACTTGGTGTGTACGTGGGCAGCCCCGATCCGCAGCTACGGGAGCTGGCTGCCAGCATCGTATCCCCCTGGGCGGACCCGAGCCGGTTGAAATTGGTGGACTCCCAACCCAAGGCGGCCATCGGGAAACTTCTCGCTAACCTGGCCCTAGCGATCAGCGCCGAGGGCATGAAAGAGGCTCTCCTGTTTGGGGACGCCACCGGCCTCACCGCGGCCGAAACCCTGGATCTGCTCGACTCCACTGGCTTGTCGTTTATGGCCAACTTGAAACGTGATTTTGTGCTTGGTGACCGAAGCACCGACCCGGGTGATTTCACCGTCGACGCCCTGTGTAAGGACAGCAAGCTCATGCTGGACACCGCAGGCCAGGTGTTGCCCGGCATTCAGGCGGCGGTGGAATCCTTTACTATCCAGCAGGATCATGGCCGGGGTGACCATGATTTTTCCGCCATTCTGGTGCACCGCTCCGAATAGGTGTGTTGCCGAGATTGGCCGTTGGTTGGGCGTCGACAAGCGTGCGGCTAGCGCAGCGCGGACACCCATCCCTTGCGGCCGTTATGCAGGATCGAACCGCGATAAATCCGGGCGCTCAGCCACAGGGCTGCGCTGGTCGTCGCCGCTAACAACACGTACGACGCCACCAGTTGCACGAGGGACATGTTATTGGCCGCATAGGAGATGGGTGTCAGGGTCGTAGAGAACGGGGGAATCCACGCCAAGACCTGCACAATCGGGCTCGATACGTTGAGGGAGCCGAACACGGCCGCATACATTGTTGCCATCATGAGAATCAGGATGGGCGACTGGGTGGACTGCAAATCCTCGGTGCGCGACACCATCGACCCGGCCGCCGCGTACAGGCTGCCGAAAAACAGCATCCCCAGGATGTAACCCACTATGAGCAGCGGAATCATGCCATAGCTGATGGTCGTACCCTTGAGCAGACCGGTGGACTGCACCGCAATCGCACCGACCGTGATAATGATTGCCGTGCTGAGCGCTCCCATAATCAAACTGCCCAGGAGCTTCCCCGCCAGAAAATTCAGCGGCCGCACACTGGACAGGATAATTTCGATCACCCGGGACGATTTTTCCTCCGTCACCCGGCTGCCCACTATGGCTGCGAACGTCATAATGAATGTCATCATGATGAACACCCCAAGGTAGGTTGTGAACACGTTTGCCGCATCGATGTCCCTGCCCACATTCACCGTGGTGATGGCGGATGGCGGCGTGGCCTGACTGTACTGTTGTTCGGTGATATGAAGCTGCGCTAATGCTTGTTCCTGGGTCATGCGCTGCACTGCTGCGGTGACGGTGGTGACGAGGCTTTCGGAAGGCGCACCATCCGCCAATAAGTCGAACCCCTGATCGGTAGCAACCAGTGCTGCATCCTTGCCTTCTCGCACCTGTTGCTCGGCGGCAGTCCGGTCTGGGGCGGTGGTCACGGTGAGATTATTTCCAGCCGCAAACGGTGCGGAGTCAACACCCACTACCACAAGCTCTGGTAGTTGGTCTTGATTCTTCTGGTACCACGATGTGCCGAATATGGCTGCTATCACCACCACAAGCATGGTCACTACCGTAATCATGATGCCCTTGCTGCGCAGCAGTGCCCGGATCTCTTGACCCGCCACAATCTGAATGGTTTTCATGACACAAACTCCTTAAATAGGTCCACCAAATCGGGCACCCGCCGGGTAAACGAGTGCACCGGCCCCACCGCTAACGCCGCGGCGAGAATATCTTGATCGCTCACATGTTCGGGTTTTTCGATGATCGTCTGGTCCAGCTCCTCGGCGACGATTCGGCACCCTACCGGGCACCATTCCTGCGCCGGCACGGGGGAACCCACCTTGTATCGGGCCGGCCCCTGGGTGCGGAGCTCCATGACGGTGCCCTGTGCCCGCATTTCCCCGCCGCTGATGATCCCGACCCGGTCACACAATCGTTGCACTAAATCTAATTGATGGGACGAAAATATCACCGGTGTGCCCTGTTGAGCTCGGGAAATAAGCATGTCGCTCATCACCTGGACGGCGATGGGATCCAGGCCAGAAAACGGCTCGTCAAGCACCAAGACATCGGGATTGTGCACCAGCGACGCCGCCAGCTGCACCCGCTGTTGGTTCCCGAGACTCAGGTCCGTGAGTTGGCTGGTGGTTCGTTCCGCCAAGCCCAGCTGTTCCAAAAGCCCCTGGGCGTTCGTGGTGGCTTCCTGAATGCCAAGCCCGTGCAGCCGGGCCAGAAACACCAGCTGGTCCAGGATTTTCTCCTTCGCATACAGACCCCGCTCCTCTGGCATGTAGCCGATGTCGCGCCGATTATCGGCGGTGATGGGATTGCCATCCCACAGCACCTCACCGGCGTCAGCGGCGAGCACCCCCAGGATGATACGCATCGTTGTAGACTTGCCCGCGCCATTGGATCCGACGAACCCGTAAATTTCGCCGGGTTTTACGGTAAGCGACACGTCGGTGAGCGCGGCAACGTCACCAAAATTTTTGCGTAAATTGCGTACTTCTAGAGTGGTCACTGATATCCTCCGTTTCCACTATCTGATTCACTTTCGGCACCTTCGGTGAAGGTGATGGCGTATGCGACCGTTGGTAATGTCATGGTAATGATGATGATGAGTGTGAGCAGGAGCGCGATGGTGAATGCCATCTGGACGGTTATTTCTGGTATGAATAAGGGGATGAATGCCAGCGCGTACACTATGGGAAGCATGAGATAGCCAATTAATTTCAGTGATATCGACCGCCATGTGGTGATGACGGCGTACTCGTACTCGTCCAAAAAATCGTCGGGTGCCGAGTCCTTGAGCCTGATGCTGAAGCGCAATACCTGCAGCGCCATCATTGTGACTGGGGTGCAGAGCGTCCACACAAACAGCCAGTTCTGCCACCATAGTTGCGCCACGCAACAGGCCAGCATGACTGCTATCGTCAGGTAGTATACGACGATCAATGCTTTACGACGTCGTAACGTGCGCCACTTGAGAAACTTGGTTGCCGACAGGTCGTAGTATTTCTGCCACCGTTCCGCCCGTCGTAATTGGTAGCGATGAGCCCAAACGACCATGTGCTGCGTAAATTCACCCATGCATAATCATCCCCGGTTATAGATGTGAGTGGACATGGGCTCAAACTGTTTTCGGCTGAACACCGCCTCGACTGGAAGTTCGAATACCTCGCAGATGCGCATGGCTAAATCCAGGCTGGGGGAGTGGTCGCCGCGTTCCAGGGCACCAATGGTTTGCGGATTCACATCAACCCGAGCGGCCAATTGTGCACGAGTCATATCCCGTTCCGCACGTAAAAGCCGCACACGATTAAAAATTGGAATAGTTGGTCGCTTCTTTGGGTTCATATGACCAATTGTTGTATAAACCCAATGCTAAGTCAAGGATTACCTATTACTGGTGGTAGTTCAGAGCTAGCGAAGTTTTTGGGCAAAGCCCCCGGCGGCCATGTGCATGAGCCTCAGGTTGGCAAGAAGGAGCACGCCAATGACTACGGTCCACACGGCCAACCAAAATGGTTGAATCGGTTGCGTCATGATTGCGGCAACGATGATCGCCACCGATGGCACGAATAGCAGCACTGCCGTCCGGCTGCCTGGTGCCCAACCGGGAAAGCGCAGTGCCTCAAGCGCATGCGGAATGAGATGCAGGGTAAAGGCAATAAATGGGGCTAACACAATCTCGATGGATCCGACAGCAATGCCGACCAACATGATGATGACGGAGAGTACGAACTCTTCACCGATCATCAGGGCAATGCTCTCTGTCGAGGGGTAATTCTTGTCACCACCTGCGACAAACATTTCGGCGGTGAATTTTTCGTCTTCACGATGCCGCTTGATATACGGCCGGACACAAATAATCTCCTCAAATTCATGCACCATAAACAGCGATATACCAATGAATGCGAGTGTGCCGAGTGCAAACATATTCCTATATATAGCAGAGTGGGGCGAAGACGTAACCATGGTTTTTGCCACATTTTGGGTGCGGTGGCAAGGCGGCTTTTAGCCTGATACCAGTGATTGGCGAGTAGGATCGAACGTTTCGCGCTCCAGCTCAGTGAACATGCGGTTGGGGAGGGGGCCTGGCCTTTTCCGTTAGCTTGGGCTTCGGGTGAAAGTGCCCTAAATTCCTGTCTTTGGGGTGGAACCCAAGCTAAAGCAATTCTGGGGTTGTGGTTGCTGGAGGTTGCCGGTGTCCTGCTGCATATCTTCTAAGCATGGTTTTCATTTGGTGGCTCTTGTTGGTCCAGGGAGAAGATGGGGCAAAAGTCGGAAACCATGCTTAGAGGTTGTGCTGTGCCCTGTAGGGCGGCAGGTATTAGGTGTGCTGAGCTTGGGTTCTGGGGTTTCTCCAAATCTCTGGTGAGCCGAATTGGTTGGAACCCCAGCTCAGGAAACATGAAGCTGGGGAGGGGGCCTGGCCTTTTCCATTAGTTTGGGCTTCGGGTGAAAGTGCCCTAAATCCCTGCCTCTGGGGTGGAACCCAGGCTAAAGCAATCCTGGGGTTGTATCTGCTGGAGGTTGCCGGTGCCTGCTGCATATCTTCTAAGCATGGTCTTTCCCTGGTGGGTATGCCGGTTCTTGGGGGTTTGGAGCGGCAGATTTTGAAAACCATGCTTAGAACATATGTAGTTGAGGCGGAGTAACGGGTATTAAAAGTGCTGAGCTTGGGTTCCGGCTAATACATTCCCAAATCCCTGTCTCTGGAGCGGAATCCAAGCTAAAGCAGTTTCGAGGTCATGCCCGGAGGTCGCCGGTGCCCTGCTGCACATCTTCTAAGCATGGTTTTCATTTGGTGGCTCTTGTTGGTCCAGGAAGAATATGGGCCAACAACTAGAAACCATGCTTAGAACTTGTGCTGCGCCCTGTATATCAGCAGGTATTAGATCTGCTGAGCTTGAGTTTGAGGTTTCTCCAAACCCTTGTGAACTGAATCGGCCGAAACTCTAGCTCAGCAAACTTGACGCTTGGGGAGTAGCCTTTCCATTAGCTTGGGTTCCGGCTAATACATTCCCAAATCCCTGCCTTTAGAGCGGAACCCAAGCTAAAGCAGCTTCAAGGTCATGCCCAGAGGTCGCCGGTATCCTGCTGCATATGTTCTAAGCATGGTTTTCATCCACCAGCCCCCGTTGCCCCAGGAGGAATAAGTGCCAACAACCAGAAACCATGCTTAGAACTTGTGCTGCCCCCTGGTCCTTCGGCAGGCATCAGAAGTGCTGAGCTTGAGTTTGCCACCAGCACCGCCCTATACATCCCCTAATGAACCAGAACCCAAGCTCAGCAAACATGCTGCTAGCGAAAGAACACCCACAATCTTGCCAAAGGGCGTTCTAAGCCCAGTGTTAGCCTGGTGAGTTCAGCTTAGGAGTCGGCAGTTGCGGACTTACTGGTGGATTTGCTGGTGCTTGAGCTGGTTTGACCCGATTCGTTGTCACCCGGCTTCCCCTCAGGTGTGCCAGGTGCGCCAGCCGGGGCACCAGACCCGCCGGGAGCGTCAGATGGCCCACCGTTCCCAGCACCCGAACCGCCAGGCCCACCGTTCCCAGCGCCAGGCCCGCCTGAACCCGATCCACCAGGCCCACCACCGGTCGGTCCGCTGCTCTTCTGCTGTGTCACGCTGCCTGCGTAATCATTGGTGGGATCCCGGTAGATCGTGTGGATGTGGCCCCACCCG
>ERZ772973.933-NODE-933-length-11772-cov-2.40224_pt1 | contig 11772 bp, 10 predicted proteins | sample MGYA00580672_ERZ772973 | MGnify/ENA primary metagenome ERZ772973 (study PRJEB29015, sample SAMEA2737938) | human oral metagenome | biome: human oral; feature: human-associated habitat; material: dental | place: China | collected 2152 ... | reverse complement strand
CTCGGTGTGGCTGTCCATGAACTGTCTGGTGATCGACCACAAGACCGTATGCGTCGAGGCCAGTGAGGTCCACCAGATGGAGCAGATGGACAAGCTGGGAATGAACGTCATTCCTGTGCCCTTCCGCGACGCCTATGCCTTCGGCGGAGGCCTGCACTGCGCCACCGCAGATGTCTTCCGCGAGGGCACCTGTGAGGATTACTTCCCCAACCAGGTTGACGACCCGACACTTGTCTGAGGTCTGATTCTCAGAGAGCTGGTGGGGGCGGCGGCTCCATAACCGGGCCACCGCCTCCACCTAGTTTCAATCTCACTAAATTTTTTCGCGTCGAACGCGACTCGGATGGTGCCGGAATGACGCACGGCATCCCCTCACATTTTTTGATTCTCTGCGCACAGCCGCCGCCTCGCTTTCAGTGCGAGCGCGCCTATCACATCTGTCATGCATGATTCTCGTGATCCGCATGAGAATCACCCCACATAGAAAATGAACCTACCGCAAAGGAGCGGAAGTTGGATACATCAGGTCGCGTGAAGCTCAAAGGATTTGGGCTTATGTTTCTATCGTCGAGCCTCATGGGCGGGATTGGGGCTTTTGCGCGCTATATCGATGCTCCCGGCGATTTCATCTCCTTCTTCCGCAGCTTCAGCGGCTTGATCGGCATGACACTTTTCTTCCTCTTCGTCGGAGGGTTTGCGAAAGTAAAATCCACTAAGTTCACTCCCTCCATCTTCTTCTCAGGACTATTCTTGGGGCTTCTCTCGGCCCTCTATGTCATCTCCACCCAGTACACCACCCTCGCCAACGCATCCTTCCTCATCTACACCGGCCCGGTGTACTCGACCATCCTGGCCACAATATTCCTCAAAGAGCCGTTCAAGCCGGCCATGATCGGCTCCCTGGCAGCAGTCGTGGTAGGAACTCTGCTGATCGTTCAGATCATCTCGGATGAGGGGTTCAAGCTCGATCTCGATCCCAAGTACGCCTTCGGAAACATGATCGGACTGGCCTCGGGCGTGGCCTACGGCCTCTATCTCTTCGCTTCACGCTACCGTACGGACTGCGACTCCAACGTACGGGCCTGGTACAACTTCCTCTTCGCCGTGATGACCATCGGGATCATGGTCGCCACCCGTTGGTCGAAGCTCACCTACGTGGTCCGCGAGAAGGTTGACGGAGTGCCGACTACGAAGGTCGATAAATCCGGAAACACGGTGACCGCCGATTGGGACCTTTTCAGCATGGACGCCCGAACCTGGACGGTACTTATCATCGCGGCCCTGGTGACCGGATTCGGCGCCTTCTACTTCCTCACTCTGGCGAGCAAGATCCTCCTTGCTGGGGAACTGGCGACTATCTCTTATCAGGAGACCATCATGGCCTCACTGTTGGGTCTCGCCTTCTTCCACGAGCCCCTCTCCGGCATGCAGATGCTGGGTGGCGTACTCATCATCAGCGGCGGTGTTTCTCAGGTGTACTTCTCAACCAGGGAGAAACCGGTTCACACGCCCAAGGAAGGAGAACCAGATCCGGAAAAGGAGAAGGCAGAGAATCTGATAGTTACATCATAATCAGACGGGCAGCATGCAGAAACACAATAACGAAGGACACCACCAATGACTCATGAGCGCAATATCACCCGCCTGGACGCCTTCACCTACCGCAAGATTATACAGGACGATCCGGTCATGCTCATTCCGGTGGGCGCCATTGAGCAGCACGGCCCGCACATGCCCCTGGGCGTGGACATGATGCTGTCAACGAAGATGGCCGAACTCGTCGCCGAGAATATTAATGCTCTGGTGGGGCCGACCATCACTACCGGATACAAGTCGCAGCAGCGCTCCGGCGGAGGCAATCACATCATCGGTTCTTTCGGCTTCGACGCCGCCACCGTCATCGGCATCTGCCGCACCTTCGTGCGGGAGTTCGCACGGCATGGGCTCAAGCGAATCGCGTTCATCAACGGCCACTATGAGAACTACCAATTCATTTACGAGGGCGTGGATCTGGCTCTGCGCGACTTGAGGGGTCAGAGCATCCCCGACGTCATGCTCCTGTCCTACTGGGACTTCGTGACCGAGGAAGTCATCTCCGGTCTCTACCCCGATGGCTTTCCAGGATGGGATGTCGAGCACGGCGGAGTCATGGAAACCTCACTGATGCTCGAGTACTTCCCAGACCTGGTGCACATGGACCGCGTCATGGACCTGCCGGCCGCCGCCCTGCCCCCTTATGACCTGCTGCCAGTGGACCCGACCCTCACTCCAGAGTCGGGCTGCCTCTCATCCGCAAAGGCTGCAAGCGCGGAGAAAGGGGCTATACTCGCCGATTCCATCGTGTCCGGGATAACTGATGCCATTCGAGGCAGATTCACGATGTAGCGAGGCTCCGATAAGGATGCCTCATTCCACCAACGGGCTTGGCGAAGCCGGCAAGCTGGTTTATCGGAGCTTTCCTGGTCTTCGGGCGCATGTCCGTCACCATGATCGGTTTTGTCATCATCGTGGTCGCAACTCGAATGGTCGGGCTGTTCCAACGCACCCGACTGTAGCACGAGCCGCTCAGCTTGGGATCCTCGGAGGGATGCTCGTGATCGGAGGCGGGGCGGGCTGGCAACAACTATCCTGGAACTCGCAACCAAGGACCCTCACCGCCCGATTGAAGACCGATCCGCCTGCCTGCGGTTGATCCGTTCTGCATCCGCAGGCAGGCAGCACCATCGACTGCATAAACCAGAAGCACTCGCAGAACCTCAACACTCACGTCCGGAGTTGAAGGCAATGAACACCGTCCATTACGGAAGCACAACCGAGCATCATAAGGATCCTGAGCGGACACAGGCACTGAGGCGTGCTGCCACGGCGAGTTTCATCGGCAATTTCATCGAGTGGTTCGATTATGCTTCCTACGGTTATCTTGCAGGTGTGATCGGCAGCGTATTCTTTCCTGAATCCGATAGATACGCTCAGCTTCTATATTCCTTCCTGGTATTCGCCATGTCCTTCATTCTGCGGCCCATCGGCGCCGTGGTCTGGGGCCTATTGGGAGACCGTCTTGGGCGCCGATGGGCACTGTCATGGTCTATCCTGATCATGTCGGGATCGACTTGTTTCATCGGCTTTCTTCCGCCCTACGCCCAGATTGGGATGTGGAGCGCTATCGGTTTACTTATTCTGCGCATGATCCAGGGCTTCTCGGCCTCCGGCGAGTACGCCGGCGCCGGCACCTTCCTGGCTGAATACGCACCTCCGGCACGGAGAGGCATCTATACCTGCCTCGTCCCGGCCTCCACGGCCTGCGGTCTCCTTGCGGGGTCGCTCATGGTCTCGGGCATGCTCTTCGCCCTGGGCGGCGAGGAATCCAACGCAATGATCCAGTGGGGCTGGCGCATCCCCTTCCTCCTGGCCGGGCCGTTGGGCCTGATCGGCCGCTACATCCGAGTCCATCTGGAAGACTCCCCCGCCTACCAGGCGATGCGCGCGGAAATGCCCCAGGATCCCAGAGCGACGAGCTGGATCGAACCGCTTATCCTGCTATTCCGCTACCACTGGCGCGAGACGCTCATTACCTTCGGCGTCTCCTGCCTCAACGCCGTCGCCTTCTACATGCTCCTGAGCTACATGCCCACCTACGTCAAGGAAGAGCTTCACTTCAAGGAGGAGACTGCCACACTGGCGACCTCCATCATGCTCGTGGTCTATATCGTCTCGATCTTCGCCATGGGCCACCTCTCCGATTCTTTCGGAAGACGCCGGATGCTCATTGCCGCATGCATCGCCTTCATCGTGCTGTCCATCCCGCTGTTCATCGCAATGACCAAAGCGACTGGAATGCTCTCAGTGGTGATCCTGTGCCAGATCATCTTCGCGATCGTTCTGACCGCCAATGACGGCACCCTGGCCACATTCCTGGCCGAGTCCTTCCCGACCAACGTCCGCTACTCCGGGTTCGCTCTCTCCTTCAACGGAGCCAATGCGCTCCTAGGCGGGACAACGCCCGTCATTGTGACATGGCTCATTAAAACAACCGGCTCGTCACTGGCTCCAGCCGTCTACCTCACCGTGGTGGCATTGATCGCCATGGTGGCGATCCTCATGTCGCGGGGCATCCGCAACTCGGAGCTGACTGAGCTCGATCATTCTGAGACGCCCTGAGGCATAAGGCGTCCCGTCCTGGCCGGACGACTGCGCGACGCACGGCGTCCCGCACTTTGCTACCCTACGAAGACATGGCTGATCCCTTGTCTGCCGCCTTTCAACCGTCTCGCCAGGCTCGGAGCGGCGTACGCCCGACTTCGCGCGGAGAGGGACGACGACAGACGATCATCGAAGCGGCCGCTGCGATCATTCGCGAGGAGGGGCCGGCCGAGGTGAGTCATCGCGCCGTTGCCAGGCGCGCCGGCTGCTCATTGTCAGCGACGACCTACTACTTCAAGGGCCTGGACGACCTGCTTTATCAGGCCGGCCTGATCAATATCGCCATCTGGGCGTCGCGGGCGGAGCACGTGGCGGACAAAGTGGAGGCCCTGGAGCAGATCCCTCCTCTATCCGGACGACTGGATCTGGTGCTTCAGGCAACGCTCCCGCCGGAGGGCCCGTATCTCGGGCACTATATCCAACTCATCTCCGCGGGCGCCGTCGCGCCCGTTGAGCAGGCCTATCACCAGGGTCGTCAGCGCCTCAACGCCGCCGTCGGTCGTCTGCTGGAACGATTGGGGGCTGTCGTCGACCCCGACCTGGTGATCGCAGTCGTCGACGGGGCCGCGGTGACCGCTTTGAGCGAGGGTCGTGACGTGCACGCCACTGCTGCTGATCTTCTTGGAAAGATCACTGCATTCTGGGCGCAGGCCGATCAGGACGAGAACAGTCCTGAGGGTGATGGCCCACCCGATGACAGAGATTGACAAAGATTCAGGGTCTTCGACATATCCGTGAGATCTTAGGCGGAGCCGTCATCCGGCCTGTCAGGCAGGCTCCATCACATTCCCCGCCGTCTCACCACAGCACGGTCGGATCGAGCTCAACGCGGACCGTCTCCTCCCGATGCGCCGAGCGCTCGCGCTGGCGCACCCGCAGCATGATCGCCAGCTCCCGCCCGCGGTCGGCAGGCACCCGGATCAAAGCCCGTGCGGTGGAGCCACCGCCCGGGGCGTACCGGTCCTGCTGTGCTGTACCAGCAACAGGCGTCGGTGCAGGGCCCAAGGTCTCGAAATTCTCCGACTGCGCCTGAGCAAGCAGTGCCTCCACGCCATCCCATGATCCGTCCAACCGCGCCGTGCGCCAGGCTGGGGGGAGGTGCAGGTCAACGCGCTCGAGCAGATCCTCACGAGCGTAACCGGCATGATCCCACCGCACTAACGCCTGCGCGGCTGACGGATCCGGACCGCCCAGAAGCCAAGACCACCGCGTTGGTCCATCGTCGCAGCGCCTCCGCGCCCGCCCCGAGTTCAGGGCGGGCTGACAGAAGGGCGCCATCAAGGAGCAGAACCGCGCAGTACCCGCCGTCGGCGACCGGCTCGGCACCGGGTGTGGCGACTACCAGGCGGGGCGAGGCGTCCACGGATTCAATGACGCCGTGCGACTCGCGCGCACCGGAGATCGCCACCGGCGTGCCCGGAAAGGCACGGCCCAGTTCCTCGCCGGTGCGCGCACTGCCCGAGCCGCGCATACGCACCTGATCACCACCGCATGCGGGACAGAGCCAACCCGCCAGTCCGCGCGCGCACCACCGGCAGGTGGTGACCCCGGCCGTCTCCATGGCCAGCGGGCCCCCGCAATGGGGGCAGCGAGCGGCCTGTCCGCATCGCCGGCACGCCACCACCGGGGCATAGCCGGAGCGTGAGACCTGAACCAGAACGGGCCCATCGGCCAGGGCATCACGCACCGCTCGGTGCGCAAGTGACGGAATTCGGGCGATTCCGGAGGAGCCCTCGGCTTCCAATCGAGTCGCATTGGGGGCGTGCACCCGCGCAACGGCGGCACGCCGCAATGACCGAGGAGCACTGAGCTCCTCAGCCCACCCCTGCTCCACGAAGCTCTGGGCCTCAATGCTGCGGGCGTAGCCGGCCACCAGCAAACCCGCCCCTTCCAGGCCGGAGCGCAGCGCCAGAACAGTGCGAGCGTGCGTGTAGGGAGCATGACGCTCATCGAGGCGGTTGTCGCCGTCATCCCAGATGACCGCCAGGCCCAGGCCACGCACCGGGGCGAAGGCGGCAGCGCGTGTACCCACCACAATGCGCGCGGTTCCGAGCAGCACACGCAGGAAGGCTCGGTAGCGACGAGCAGGGCCCCCCTCTGCGGTCAGCACGACAATCGGTTCGTCAAGCGCGGGGAGCAGCTCCTCCTTCAGCGCCGTCGCCACGGCCTCGGCCTGTGCCGCAGTCGCGACTATGACGAGAGCGCCTCGGCCCGACGCCAGGGCGGCCCTGATGGCATCGCCGAGCAGCGCAGTCCACCGGCGTACCAGGCCGGCCCGTCCTGGGAGAGCAGTCCACACGGCACGTGGCGCGCCGCCGTCGGCGAGCGCATCCACGAATCCGGCTCCGCCATATGCGTCCCATCCCTCTCCGGACGGCGCCTGCCACTGAGACGGCGACGGTGCGCCACGACCACGCTCAGAATGCTCGGTAGACGCATGACGCGGTGGTACCGCAAGGCGGATGATGTCCGAACGCACCCCGGCGCTTCTCGTCGCGACCGCCTCGATCAGCGCCTTCGTGGCACCGGTGAGCACCGGCAGATCCGAGACGACCCGGCGAATCGGGGTCAGTCGACCGGCGTGGGTCGTCGTCGCGCCGCGCTCCCAGACCCATCCGCGCATATCCTGCCCACCGAAGCGGACGATCACGCTCGTGCCCACGGCGGCCGGGGCATCAAGATCCGGTGGGACGAGGTAGTCGAAAAGACGGTCCAGATGCGGCAAGGGAGAATCGAGCAGCACTCTGGCTACGGGCGCGGCAACACCATTGCCGTCCACACCATGCTCAGACGGCGCCGGTGCAGCCAGTAACGCGCCTTGGGCGGGCCTTCCCCCACGGCTCATCCGGCTCATCGCACCGCCCGGCAAGACAGATGCGGATTAGACCGCGGCGCGCAGGGCCTCGGCGCGGCCGGTCTCCTCCCAGGAGAAACCAGGACGGCCGAAGTGTCCGTAGGCGCTGGTAGCGCGGTAGATCGGACGAAGCAGATCGAGATCGCGCACGATTGCGGCCGGGCGCAGGTCGAAGACCGCCTCGATGGCGGCGGCGATCCGCGCGACGGGGACTGTCTCGGTGCCGAAGGTCTCAATGTACAGGCCCACGGGATGAGCGGAGCCGATGGCATAGGCAACCTGAATCTCGCAGCGCCGAGCAAGACCCGCTGCGACGACGTTCTTGGCGACCCAGCGCATGGCGTAGGAGCCGGATCGATCGACCTTGGACGGATCCTTGCCGGAGAAGGCGCCCCCGCCACGATGATCTTGCGGCCGGTCAGGCCGGCGTCTCCAGCGGGACCGCCGATGACGAACTGGCCAGACGGATTGACCAGGACCTCGGCATTGGCTGTGGCCAGCTGAAGGCCCTTGTCCTCTTCGGCCTGAAGCACCGGCCGGATCACCTCGGAGGTGATGGCGTCGGTCAGCCAGGCGCGAGTGCGACTGGGGTCGTGCTGTGTCGAGACCACCACGCTTCTCAGGCTCACCGCACGATCCCCGTCGTAGCCAATGGTGACCTGGGTTTTGCCATCGGGACGCAGGCCCGTCATGAGACCCTGCTTGCGCACCAACGTCAGACGCTCGGCGAGACGATGCGCCAAGTGGATCGGCAGCGGCATGAGCTCAGCCGTGTCCGTACAGGCGTAACCGAACATGAGGCCCTGATCCCCCGCGCCCTGGAAGTCGAGAGGATCGAGGTCCCCGGAATCTCCTCGCACCTCAAGAGCCTTGTCCACACCGGCCGCGATATCCGGAGACTGCTGGCCGATCGAAATCGACACACCGCAGGAGGCGCCGTCTAAGCAGACCTCGGATGAGGTGTAGCCGATCGATACGATTTCGGAGCGCACGATCTCGGGGATCTCAACATAAGCGTTGGTGGTCACCTCGCCGGCGACATGGACCAGTCCTGTTGTCGCCATTGTCTCGACGGCGACATGCGCGGCAGGATCCTGGGCCAGAATGGCGTCAAGAATGGAGTCCGAGATCCGATCGCAGACCTTATCGGGATGCCCTTCGGTCACTGACTCCGAGGTGAACAGGCGGAGAGAACTCAATGGCATGTGATGTCCCTTGCGAGGTATGGGTGCGTATTTGTCATGCGCAGCTTCACGACGACGAGGCTCTGCGCTGTCCTAACACCCCAATCGTAGGCCCGCGCAACAAGATGCCTGAAGGGCGACATCATGCCTGCTCCGTGATTATTCAGACGTCCTGGGATTCAGATTCATCAGATTCAGCGGACACGCCAGGGCCCTCTCATGGCCTTCTCGGCCCTCTGATCCTGCTGCCCCCTCCCGCACGCCTCACGGTCAATCGGAGAGCCTGGACGCGACCAGATCAATGAGGACGCGGGCGACATCAATCTTGGAGCCCTCGACTCGGGCGACTTCATAGCCGCGGTTATCAAGGATCACGATGGAATTGGGGACGTCTCCGAAGCCGAGGCGCTCCCCCACAGCGTTGACGGCGAGAAGATCCGCACCCTTGCGACGCGCCTTGGCAGCACCGTGAGCGAGCACATCCCCCTCAGCATCACCGGTCTCCGCGGCGAAACCGACGGTGAGCATCCGCTCGCCATCACGGCGCGGCGGATCGGCGACAAGACTCGCGAGGATATCGGGGTTCTCCACGAGCTCAATGGTCAGACGAGCACTCCCGTCCGCGGCAGAACCGCGTTGCAGGCCATGCTTCTTGATCTTGGATGCGGACACCTCAACAGGACGGTAGTCGGCAACGGCCGCGGCCATAATGACGGCGTCGGCATCCCGAGCGGCCCGTCGGACGGCGTCGTGCAGCTCCACGGCAGTACCGACCGCGACGACCTCCACCTCACGAGGCAGGGTCGCAAGAACCGCGAGAACATCGTCAGCCACATTGGCCGCCACGAGAGTCACTCGCGCACCGCGCTCTGCGGCGGCGCACGCCGCAGCGACCCCCTGGCGTCCCGAAGAGCGGTTGCCCACATACCGCACCGGATCGATAGGCTCACGGGTGCCACCGGCCGAAACGACCACATGCCGGCCCGACAGTGCTCCGCTCCCGGACGCCCCCGCCCTGCGCGCCCGTCGATCAGCGAGCACGGCCAGCGCCTCGGCGACAATGCGCTCAGGATCGGGCAGCCGACCCTCCCCCGAGTCGGCGCCCGTCAAGCGTCCGGAATCCGGGTGGATGATGCTCAGGCCACGGCGTTGCAGCGTGGCCACGTTCTCCCGGGTCGCAGGATTGGCCCACATCTGGGTATGCATGGCGGGGGCAAGGACCACGGGGGCCGTCGTCGTCACAATCGTGGCGGTCAGCAGATCGTCGGCACGACCGGACGCGACCCGTGCCAGCAGGTCGGCAGAGGCCGGGGCCACCACAACAAGGTCCGCCCACTCTCCCACCGCGACATGCTCGACGGCAGCCGGGTCGTCGAAAATACCGCTGCTCACCGGCCGCCCTGCGACCGCTGCCAGAGCCGGCGCGCCGATGAAGCGCAATGCTGCATCCGTTGCGACCACCCGAACCTCGTGCCCCGCCTGTCGCAGACGACGGACCACGAAAGGGGCCTTGTAGGCGGCGATGGAACCGGACACCCCGACGACAACACGCCACGGACCGGTTGGGACGTCAGGCGTCATGATCATGACCGAACCCTCATGTCCTCACATACCGCCCTTAACGGACGGAGCCACCCGCGTCACCGACGCGCGCTCAGAACTCGATCTCGTCGAGGTTGGTGGACGCCGGGGCGTCCTCACCCTCCGCCGGGGCGGATACAGCATCAAGCGGGATATCGGAGAACATGTCTTCTTCCGCGGCGCGACGAGCCTTCTCATTCTCAGCACGCCGCGCCCGAGCCTCATCACCCGGGATGACCTGAAGCTTGTCCTCGACCACCTCGCGCAGAGCGATGGTCAGGGGCTTCTCATCAGGCTCGGCCTCAACGAGAGGACCGAAGTAGTCGAGCTGGTTCTCCTCGAGCTGCCGGGTATAGGTATTGATCTGACGAGCGCGCTTGGCGGCTTCCACAACGAGCCCGTACTTGGAGTCGACCTTCTCGAGCAGGTCGTCGATCGGCGGGTTGGTGATGCCCTCGGGCTGTGCGGAGGTTCCGAGCATGAGCTTCTTCCCGTGTGGTGGACGTCGGAAATACCTGATGGTAACCGGGACAGTTTAGCCCTTGATTCCCAATAGTTTTTCGAGCTCGTCCGTGGCATGCGCCACGGTGTCATTGACAATGACGTGGTCGAACTCCTGTGCCGCTTCCATCTCCGTGCGTGCGGTGGCCAGGCGGCGCTCCCGCTCTCGGGCATCCTCGGTGCCTCGCCCGGCAAGCCGGGCCACGAGCTCATCCCAGCTCGGAGGCATGATGAAGACCAGTTGTGCGGTCGGCATGGACGCGCGAACCTGCCGAGCGCCGGCCAGATCGATCTCGAGCAGGGCAGGACGACCGGCGTCGAGCTCGGCCTGAACAGGACCACGGGGCGTCCCATAGCGATGGGCGCCGTGAACCAGTGCCCACTCCAGCATCTGGCCGCTGTCAATGAGTCTGTCGAACTCGCCGTCGGACACGAACAGATAATGCACGCCGTCGATCTCGCCCGGTCTCGGCCCCCGAGTGGTCGCCGAGACCGAGACGAACAACTCGGGGTGACGCCGGCGCAGTTCGGCGACGATGGTCCCCTTGCCCACCGCGGTGGGGCCGGCCAGAACGGTCAGGCGCGCGGGAGCGGACGAGAGCGAGGAATGCGTCATGCGCCTATGATGCCGCACGAGATCGCCCGGATTCAGGCCCGCAATGCCGAGAGCGCCTCCGCAGCGGCAGCCTGCGCGGCTGCGCGCAAAGCGACCAGGTCGGGCCCTGCGCTGAGTACGCCGCGGGAAGTCGAGGCCAGCACATGGCGACGCGCAGCCCCGAAAACGGCCTCCAGCTCGGCGGCACCCGCACCCTGAGCCCCCACCCCCGGGGCCAGCAGCGGCGCATTGGCGCCGAGCAGGTCGATCCCCAGCTCGGCCACGGCCCGGCCGGTGGTCGCCCCGACCACCAGACCGACGCTGCCGAGGGTGTTGGCATCGCGGGCCGCGGCATTAGACCGGGCCGCACCCGCGACGACATCGGCCGCCACGGAACTCGATCGCGACCCCTGTCCCGTGGACGCGTGCTGAACGCTCGCGCCCTCTGGATTCGAGGTGAGAGCCAGAACGAACACGCCGCGCCCGGAGGCGTTCGCCAGCTCCAGAGCGGGTGATAGGGAGTCATATCCGAGGTAGGGCGAGAGCGTCATGGCATCGGCGGCCAGAGGAGCACCCTCAACGAGGTAGGCCTGGGCATAGCCGCTCATGGTCGAGCCGATATCGCCACGCTTGACATCCAAGATGGACAAGGTGCCGACAGCGCGCAGCGCAGCAAGGGTCTCCTCCAGAACAGCGATACCCGCACTGCCATGCCTCTCGAAGAAGGCGGATTGCGGCTTGACCGCGGCGATTCTTCCTCCAACGGCGTCCACGATGCGCAGAGCGAAGTCCCGCAGCCCCCGAGGCGTATCCGGAAGATCCCAGGACGCCAGTAGGGCCTGATGCGGGTCGATGCC